>Ga0137367_10000504_pt1 | contig 28712 bp, 14 predicted proteins | sample SagtaG_14_FD_104939 | JGI IMG/M metagenome (GOLD analysis project Ga0137367, IMG submission 104939) | Vadose zone soil microbial communities from Sagehorn Ranch, Mendocino, California, USA - Sage1_L_80_16 metaG | ecosystem: Environmental > Terrestrial > Soil > Vadose zone | place: USA... | reverse complement strand
GACATAACTAACTGAGAGATCCTTCCACTGCTGATCGCCTATGTGTTGCCAGCCGGGAATCTCTTCCAGGACCAACAGACCATATTCATCGCAGGCATCGAGGAAGTGAGGAGACTGTGGATAATGGGAAGTGCGAACGATGTTGCACTTTAGTTCTTTGCTGAGAATCCACGCGTCGCGTTTCTGCACCCGTGCAGGCATGGCCTGACCCATATAGGGATAGGTCTGGTGGCGATTGAGACCACGCAGCTTAAGGTGCTTCCCATTAAGGAAAAAACCTTCGGGTGTAAAGCGCGCTTCGCGAAAGCCGATTCGGGTCTCATAGTCATCAACTACGCGGTCACCTTCAAGCAGCAACACGCGCACCTGGTAGAGCTTTGGACTCTGCAGATTCCACAGTTGGATCGCGCCGAGATTGTTTAGCGTTAAGTCATAGTGAGCCGCCCCCATGGAGACGTCGCGACTTTGCGTGGCGACAACTCGCTGGCCATCGCGCAATTCAACAGTCAGTCGCCGCTTCGCGGTCGACGGGTTCTTACTGTCCAGATAACAGCGTACGTCAACGCGATGATCGTTTTTGAGAACGTCAAACGCGCGGGCGAAAACGTTTTCGATGAACGTCTCGGGAACGAAGCGCAGCGCTACGTCGCGATAGATCCCGCCGAAGGTCAGATAGTCGATCTCGCCACCAAACGGCGGGATATCCTTCCGCTCGGTAGAATCGACCTCAACTGCGAGCACGTTGTCGCCGCGCCAGTTCAGATGCGGCGTCAACTCGAAGGAAAAGGGCGTGTACCCGCCGCGATATTCACCCAATCGCTGGCCGTTGATCGTTACCGTGGCCGCCGTCATTACACCGCCGAAATCTATGAACACGCGACGCCCTAGCAATTCGACAGGCAACCTGAAATGTCGCCGGTAAAGCGAGACGAACTCAAACTCCTTATCGTCGAAGCCATGCCAGGGCAGCATCTTGTTGGTGTGTGGGATCGTGACCCGAAGGAAGCCATTGTCGTTGAATTCCGCCTTCGTGCCGTTGGGTGTGATCTTATCGCTGTAGAGCCACCTGCGGTTCAAGGGATAGACGCGTCGGAGTGAACCCGCGTTACTGTCAGCGGCCGCAGCTCTTCCCAAGTGGGGCAACAAGACTAGGCCAGTGATTCCGGCGCTACTCGTTCTTAAGAAACTGCGACGGTTGACTTTCTTTCTGATCATCTCGTTTCTTCCCTCGCTTTCGAAGCTTTTAATTATTAGTCATGTTTCCTTCATGGCTTGGGACGCACCGGTGACGCTTTGGGTTTCGGTTGCTTATCAGCGCCAGTCCCTTCGTCAATATCGGGCGTCGCACTGCGGTTGCGCCGGTACTCGATTGTTCCATTGCTGTCGCTGAGCTTCGGCCCGGCGTAAATCACTGCCAGTTCGGCTAGCGCTGTTGTTTTGTCCTGTCCGAAGCCGGAAAGCGCGATGAGCTTGAGGTATCGGGCCGTGATTTTCTTAGGGAATTCAATCTGTTGTGGCGCAAAGGTTGAAAGCAGTTCACCGCGCAGCACATCGCGCCAATCGCTACCGTCGTCGCTAGCCTGAACAACATACTCACGGATGTCGCCTTCGTGCTCGCGATGGTTTTGCCGCGGCATCAGCACCAGGCCGGACATGGCAACGGAGGCGGGGAAGTTGATCATGATATCTACCTGCTCGCGTATTTCGCTGCGCTGATCGCCCACCAACAGGAACGTGTTCGGATCGCCATCGATCGCGGTGCTCGCAGACGCGCCGCCCACCTGAGCTACGGCGCCAAGCTTCTTCATGATGCGCGTATCGAAGAACAAGCTGCGCATCTGTTCGGGTGATACAGGGATGTTCGGCTGAAAACAATCGCTTCCCACGTATTTCAGGAGTGAGCGGCGTAGTTGTTGCGAGACGGGATTCGCGTCGGTTAGTTTGGTCACATCGATCGCCGAGACGACGAGCTTTCCGTCTCCGACCGCGCATTCGAAGATGACACCAAGCTTGTAATTACGATTCCAATCGTCAATGGCCCAGACAACCGGCTCCAGCTCAGGGGGCAAGCGATCGAGATTCACTGCCCGGACATTATGAATTATCTCAGCCCATTGCCAGTCGAAGTTCGACGAGGTGGGAAACAAGTCGAGTGCATGACTCTTAGTCTCCCCTGGCTTTCTGTCAATCCACAGACCCAACATGCGGCCCCACGCCGGGCCCATCAAACGGTTCCAGAAGACTGGCACTGTGTCGAGCGGCGGACTAGTCCAATCGAGATCTGAATTGTGTGGAACGAACAGCACCCGGCCACCCTTAGCTAACTTTTTCTCGGCCTCGTCCCAGGAACTAGTGACCAGAACGTCGGCAGCACGCGCTGGTGGGCAGTCCTCTGGGAGCGTAGGCCTCCAGCCTGCCGGTACGCCAGCGTCAACGGGAATGGAATGGTGCGTTGATGTTAGGCTCGAAGCTTGTACGTTCGGGCGTGCTGGCAGGCTGGAAGCCTCCGCGCTCAGATTGGAAGAAGGGTACAGCCAGAAGTTCCAGTCATTCTCAAAATATGTAACTCCGCGAACGACGCCCGGCCCGGGAACGATCTTCCGGTCTACGGAGCTGAAAAATGAAGCGGGAGCGACGGTGACTATTAGCTTGTATTCTCCCGGCGCGGCTAACTTCGATAGATCGACTGAAATCTTACCCAGGGGGAAGTTTTTTCCGATCGGAATCGTGCGCGCTTCCCATTCGCCCTGCACCTCCATGGAACCACCGACAATCTTCCAAACGCCCTTGCCGTTTTCAATCGGCTCAGCGCCATAGTGCGCAAGTTCAACGTCTACGTCGAACGTATCGGCGGTTGTGAAAACGCGCCGCCGCAAACGCGCCAGTGGCACAGTTGTGTTGCAGAACTGCTTGAACTCGTCCGCTGTTGCGTAGCTCTTCGGTTCCCAGAACGCGTCGAGCAAGCCGACCAAAGCTGTGCCTTGCCCCAGATAGTCATGCAGGTCGAGCAGTTGGAATCCACCGAGGCCAGGCGTTCGCAAGTTGGCTTCGATCTCTTCTTTGTAACACTCGAGCTGAAACCGACCTGAGGCCATGGCAAACGCTTTGTTTTTCTCGAGCAACCCATGCGCTTTCATCGAGTCGCGAAAGATCTCGAAGTTGCCCGGCCGCATGTAGCCGGTGAACTTCTTGATGATGTCATAGTCTGGGTAGGCGACCCACTGGCCCACTTCGTGCGAAATCACCGGCACGTTGACGTCGACGAGAGATGGACCGTAGTCACTGCCGAACCAGGCAGACTCGCGCCGAAGCATCTTCGGGCCGATGCGCTGGATGGCCAGATAGTCCGTGCCTTCGGTGAGATTTGGCACTTCTCTTTCGGTATGGCCGGTGCCACTCGTGTAGAGCCGCCGCGAGTCTTCTTTGCGATAATGTGCGACCCATTTTGACAACGCTTCTTTCCACTTTCCTTTGGGTTCATTGCTCGCCGACAACAGCATAAACGAAGGGTGATTGCCATAAGCCTTGATCATCCGATCCGTTTCTTCGTAGAGCATTTGCTCCATCGGAGTCCCGGGGCTGATCTCGTTCCACATGCCCGGTTCAGGCTGCAGGTAGAATCCCAGGTTGTCCGCTGCTTCGAACGCTGCTTCTGGTGGACACCAGGAATGAAAGCGCATGTGGTTCAAGCCCCAACTCCGGCAGGTCTCAAAGAGCTTTCTCCAGGACGCAACATCTGTAGGTGGATAACCCGTGAGCGGGAAGTCGCCGCCGCTATGCGTACCCCTAAAAGTGATAGGTCTGCCGTTGAGTCGGAACTCGTTTCCCTCGGCGCGGAAATCACGCAGGCCAACTTTCAATTCGCTGTACTCATCAACCGCGGTCCCTTTTAACCACAGCCTGAGCGGCTGCAACTTCGGATGAAACTCATCCCAGGTGGGCGCATCGAAGCGCAACGGCACTTCAACTTCCGCGGTTCCGCCGTGCTCATCCCAGGTTACGGGTACGACCCCGATGTCTGGCCAAATGGCCGTTAATGTTCCCGCCCCACTGAGTCCCGTTTGATTGCCGATCCGAACTCTGATGAGCATCGATTTTTGCGCCAGGTTCGGAAAGACCTGGACATCATCAATCCAAACTCTGCCGGAGTCCGTCAGTTCAATCTTTCCGACGATACCGTTCCAACTTCCGGCAAGTGAATCCGAAACGCTGTGGGCATCAGGTCGATACGGCATGAGCATCCGGTTGTCGACGCGAATCGTAAGCCGATGCCGACCGGACGAGACAGTGCTGAGGTCATAGACGTGCGGCGCAACCAGACTCCTGTTGGAACCGATCTTTTGCCCGTCAAGCCAGACCGTCGTGTCCCAGTGAGGCCGTTCGAGGGTAAGCACAATGCGGCGGCCCTGAAGGTACTGGGGGATTTGTATCTCGCGCTGATACCAAGCTGCGCCGAGATAGTGACGGGGCGGCTGAGACAGGAACGGCACCTTCACCTTGCCCGGCTCGGTATAAGCTCGGTAGTCGTCGCGTAGATACCAGAAGCGATCGTAAAGCGTGAGCACCCAGGGCGTCTTGGTGCTGATCTCGTTACCATAGTTTTGCGATTGCAGAGTTCCCGGGAGCTTAATTGAGTAAGGCAAATTTCGATTGAACCACTGCTGCCGCTCTCCGACATCCGAAGGGTCCATCTCAAAACGCCAGATTCCATCAAGCGAGATTGGCCTCGCCGCCCACACTGATGCGGACGCCAGGAAACAGAGCAGAACCCCCAACAAGACCGCCCGCGCTGTCGAACGACTAACCCTTATCATCTTTTTGCTCATAGACACGGAGGCTTGTGTTTAGCGCGCCCTCTTCAGAGGCGCAATGGGAGTTGATGGATTCCAACCATCTATCCCGGCAAGAACGCTCTTTGCCGTGATCCTTTTTGCTTGCGTCTTCGTCAACTGGTGCGACCACGGCACCCGTGTCTTCGGGCTGGCGCCGGGACCCGTGCTGTTGAATTCAGAATAACGCGCGGTCTTCTCTCGGGCCGGCAGGTCCCAGTTTTGCCAGCCGGCGGGACGCACCGCTTCAGACATTTCCGTGTTCAGATAAATCACATTGGAAAAGTCACGCCAGGGCCGCCCGAGATATGATTTTACGTCGGCTGATTCTCCCGTGATCTTGCAATGAGAGAAGACAAATCCAAACGGCTGATTGTCATAAGTTGAAGCCGCAGTGATGTAGCCATTCTTGAGACAGTGGATGTGGCAACGTTCAAAGAAAGCGGTAGCAGCGCCGAAAATAAAATCCACGTGTCCTGCGATATAGCAATCCTCGAAGTACTGCCGACCACGGTTCAAAAAGACTGTGTCTTGCCATCCCAGAAAACGGCAGCGGCGAAACACAGTACGATCACCATCTACCCGGATTGCTAAAGCCTGGCCCACTGGTCCGGCAGAGTTTTCAAAGGTGAGGTTTTCGGCAGTTACGTCATCAGCGTCGATCACCGTCGAGGGCGTGCGAAAGGTGGTGATGGGCTTCCCATTGGGACCAACCATGTTCGCCTGTAGATCGAAGGTTAGTATCGTCTTCTCGGCGTCTTCGCCGAGCAAATGAAAGAAACGTTTCTCGTGCTGTATGTAGATGAGTTCCTTGTAAGTGCCCGGCTTGATATGAATCACGACAGGATTCTTTGGGCTACCTGACGGAACAGACATGATTGCGTCCTGAACACTTTTGAACTGCCCACTACCGTCGGCCGCCACAACGATATCGATTTGCGAGTTGGGCGCCCCCTGAACGTCACTCGCGCGAGCCGAGCCGGCTGCCACCAGGACCATCACGCTCGCCAGCCACATTCCGTAATCTGCCCATCGCTTCATCTATTGCTTTCCTCCTGATCTTATCATTCAGCCTCAAACCGAGCCCGCAAAATGCCATCTGAAAACTTCCTGACAAGCAACCAAACGGGCAAAAAGACATTCCTGTTTAAGCCGGCAATCCTGAGGACAACTGCCAAGGGATTTCTTTACCTTTACCGGGCCCGCAAAAGCATTGACTTATAACGCCGTATGGTTTAGAAATTCGGCACTTGTTTCGCATGTTGTCCTCAATCTTTTTTAACGACGAACCGGGTCATCTTGACCTCCGAGGAATTGCCTTATGAGATCGTTGCGCATTGCTATTATCTTCGCCTTACTGGCCTCGTTGTCGTTCTCATTCTCGAGGATTGGTCGTGCAGTGGTCCAACCTGAACCGCTGGATACAAACGAGTACGGGTGTCCCTCGCTAGTCGCCGCTTACCATGGCGCCGAACCGCTCCCCACAACCCCGTCACGTGACGATCAAGGAGGGGGCATCAAAGAGGAGATCCCCGACAAATACGCGGCGCGCTATCAGGAATGGAAGAAAGAGTTTCTTTCCACTGACGCCGGACGAAACCAATGGGCGTATTACCAGAGCAACCGTCACTTCGCTCTGACAATCCAGCTCTCGCGCGAGAATGCCGAAGGCGCCACCACAGGCAACTACAGGTGGAATGAGGCGGGGCAATTAGTTTCGGCCACAATTACCCTGGGTTCCCGTCTCGACCAGGGTTATCCCAATCCCATCTACTTTCCGGTGATGAATTCACTCTTACTGCCGGAAGCTCAAAACCGAATAGCTGGCGTAACTCTGGCGGCAACCAAGCTCGCTCATGAATTCGGCCACGTAAATCGAACGGCCAAGGTCGATCCGAAACAGTATCAACTTCAAAGCCAACTGATGCCCCAGTACAACAGGATATTTTTGAGCAATGGCCGCGACGCCAACGATCCGCGCTTGCTTGAGTTGACACGCCAGCTCGGCGGCACGCCAGTAGAGATATGGGAGGACCGCGAATATTGGGGCGAAGCCAACGCAATGGTCTATCTCGGCGACAGGTTTACCGAAAATGGTTTGCGCTGCTCCCTCTTTAGCAGAATGAGGCAAAGCATCGATCTTTATGCTAAGAGCTACGAAGGACGTTTCCTCGCAATAGTTCAATCAACACCTTCTCACAGATTCTGCGGGTGGCAGTAGGCAGCTCTTCAACGTCTCTAGAGTTGCCGCAGGAGTTGGTAGTTCAACGTCTCTGCGCGAACCTGCCAGGAGCCATCGACTGGAAATCCTGGCGCGTGCCTTCGCGGCCCACCCAGCCAACCACCTGCCATCATCGCTACCGCGTAGAGCAAACCTCCGTTACCGGGAAGATAACAGGGCAAGTCTTGCCGCTGCCAATTGTGACCGTTAGGCAGATACCTGTTCTTCTCCGTAGCCATCATCAGAGCGTCAAGCGCCAACTTAGGTTCATCCAATCGCGCTGCTGTCATCGCTGTCAACGGATAATCCCAGCCCCAGGTCTTATCCCACTGCCACTCTTTCATTATCTTGTGGAGCGTGCGTCGCATCGTTTCCGGGTCAACGCCATCTGCGGGTAAGAAACCAAAGGCACCCAACATTGACGGATGATCGTAGTTTCTTTCCGTGTAGGTCTGCGGACAGTTTTCGTGGGCCAAATAGACACCGTCGCGCACCGGCAGCGCCGCCAGTTTGGCGAGTACTTTGTCCCAGGCTGCTTCTCGCTTCTTTCCGAAGCGCTCCCGCCACCGTTGGGCGATGCGCAAACCAAAAGCCCAATAGGCCAACTCGAAGGTCGGATTCCACGTCTCGAGCGGCGGATGGTTTTCCTGGGCAGGAATCAAGGGTGGTCCAAGCACATATCGGTCAGTCTTAGCGTCGAAGTAGGCATAGGAAGCCATAAACTCCGCCGACTCGAAAACCAACCGGCTATAACGTTCCAGCGTTGCATGACTGGGGCGCGTCCGGTAACAAAGCTCCGCGTAGAAGATCGGGTGCGGCTGTTGCCAGATCAGCAGCGGCCCGATCGGCGAGGGGCTGTCTCTACCTTCCGGCCCCACCATCTTGGGCCAACGCGCGCCTCGATATCCCTGGGACTGTGCCAGGGCCTTCGCCACAGGCAGAATCGATTCATACCAGCCGAGACTCCTTTCAAGGAGCGGCAGCCGATTCCACAATGCGAAGTGCGTGGCGTGCCACCAGTGCATTTCCAGGTGAGACTTGCCATACCAACTGTTGACCGTCAGTCCCGTTTCCTGGGGTGGAAGACTTCCTGCACATTGAATGGCCGTGAGGTACTGCGACAACACAACGCGTCGTTCCAACTCAGGCGCGCGCGGATCTTTGCTGTCAGCCAGCTCGACAGCGGCGCCGGTGGTCCAGAAACGGCGCCAGTGTTGGGAGCTTGCTGCAAACGTCGTCGCCACAGACGGCAACGGTTCAGTTAACGGATGGAGCGAGAATGCCACGACCAATTCGACTCGAGCGTTTCGCCCGGACGGATTCGATGATTGTCGTGGTGTGAGGCTGAACGAATGCGCGTCCTCCGCACCTGGCGCAACCAGTTTGGCCCATGCCTGCCACTGGAGCGCCACAAGATACTCATCCGCATCCAGGATGCGACGAAGCTCAGCGCCCTGTGGACCATTGCGGAGGATTCTGGTTTGATGCCTGTCAGGTTGTTTCCAGTCAGCGGCCTGCATGCGCGGGGAGCCGTAGGGAAAAGCTATCCGCACTGCGAGTTGACCTTCATCGAGCAAACTTGATTCGATAACGACCGCCAAAAGATCGAGGCGCGGGTGAACAGCCGTGGTGACGATGACCGGCTTTCCGTCGAGTTTGAATCTGCTCGTTAAAATGCCGCGCCAGAGATCCAGCTCTTGTTCGATGTCTGAGAGATCCGATGCTTGAATCTCTTTGTTGCCGCCTGAACGTTCTAGCCAGATGCGGCCAAGATGAAGGCGATGAGGATTCTCGCGCAGCCAGTTATAGAGTTCCGTTTGACCGTTACTACCCGTTTGATAGCCCACTCTGCGGCCGTGCGTGTCGTATTCGGTTAGCCGCAACACTTTCTGGTCGAGAGCATCAGGCGCGGGCTGAGTGTGCCAACCCCACTGAGACAGTGTGCACAGCGGCATCGCGTTTTCATATTCTCGTTGGAGCGTTTGTAAACCCGTGACGTCACCTGTGAACGCGAATTCGCCATTGCCGAGGGATAGTGGCGCCAGCGTATCAATCGCACGCATGACTGGATTATGGCGACTTACGAGCGCGGCTCGATCGATGCCACCGCGACTTCTCTGGCGAGACCGAGATACCGCAGCAAATGACTGCGGCGATAAGTTGCTTGCCAGGAGTTCACGTCGCAAGGTCGAACTGCAAAAACCGGCAGAACCGATCAGGGTTCGAAGAAATCTCCGCCGTGAGACCATGTAGTTGACGCGCCTTATTTAAAGTCGAGACAGTGCAGTAACGCATGCTGTTAGCTTGCGTCGACGGTGGGACGTATTCAGGCTATAAGCAGTAAGCAACGCAACGGACGCAAGCTGACAGCATGCGTTACTCGAATTAAGAAAGGGACTGGACAACCCTCGGGTCATCCAATCCCTTGCAGGAACTCAAGCACCTTCCGCTTAGAAGATGAACTTGAACCCAATCTGAGCGCGTCGCGCGTAGTTGTCCTGGGGCGCTGGGATTGTCCCGAAAGTATTTGTTGTCGCGGTAGCAACCGGGGCCAGGAAGTATGGTTCATTGAAGGCATTGAGAAGCTCAAACCTCAACTGTATCTTCATGCTTTCTCGCAAAGCTATGTCTTTCTTGAGCGTCAAGTCGACATTCTTGATGTAGTCCCGACGGACGTTGGGAAACCGATAAGGCACCGTCCGCAGATGATTGACTGGCGTCGCGGCGGTAGTCGCCGCGGTCTGGGCAGCAGTTCTTTGAGCCGCGGTAGCACTCGCGGCGGTCACGCCTGTTGGCAGAAAACTCGGCCAATCATAAAAAGACTGGAACGCCGAAGTGTTGAACCAGGCGTTGGTGTTTCGCTGGTCTGAGGGAATTGAGATCTGGCCGCCCCTATAGAACAAGTCACCGGACGTAACCGCAGTCGTCAGATTGTATGCTCCAAAAGCGATGGGGAAGCCGCTCTGGAGTTGAACGGTACCGCCAATCTGCCAACCGCCCAAAATAGCGTTGGAAAACCAGTTCGGGCTCGATAGATAAGCATGGTTTTTTCCGAACGGGAGTTCATACATAGCGCTGAAAGCAAATCTATGAGGAGAATCCTGGTCGGAGATCATTTTTGTCGGTTGAGGGTCGGCAGGATTCAAGTACTCAGTCGCTTGCATCCATCTTGATTTCGTGTAGCTGCTTTGGACCGTGTACCCCTTTGAGAACCGCTTTTGCAGACTGAATTGACCGGAGTAGTACCAGGACTTGCCGTCATTGTTTGTCGTAAGAATGTCCGTGAACGCTGGGAAAGGACGAAGCAACTGTGATCGGGCAATGGTGGAGTTATTGAGTCCGGTGCCAGGCAACAAATTGGCAAACGGATTCGTTACCGTACCTCTCAAAAAGGCATCGTTGCTGACCATGCTGGCGGTGCGCGAATTGTCAGTATTCAAATACTGATTTGGCAAAGCATTGATGTTGCGGACTATTTCGATGTCATAACCCCAGTTGCCCACAAACTCGGCTTCGGCAACCCAACCACCCGCAAATTCGCGCTGAAAACCAATTTGCATGCGCGCCTGCTTCGAGACCTTCGGGTTTTGATTGAAGAACGATATTGCCTGTCCCAGATTAGTTTGTTTTCCTAACGTATTACCGACGGGCTCCAGGATTGGCGTGTTAGCAAACGGGGTGGAAAGCGTATACGGAAGCGGTCCTCCATTGGGAGCTGTGGTAAGAAGTGCCGTGGTGGTCCGAGTGTATCCGGGTTGAATGACATCGCCACGTCGCTCTCCCAGAAAGCCGGCAAACAATCCGAACCCACCCCGTATAACCGTCTTGTCGTTCAACTGGTAGGCCAAGCCAAAACGCGGCAGAAATGTACTCTTCGGCGTCTTGTACAGACCACTTCCCGTGTCCAAGCCTGCAAACAAAAGACCGCCGGTTACGTTTATCTGCGGCAGTAGAGCTTTCAAAGGATCATTCAGGGCCGCATATCTGGTTTGCGCTGTTCCCTGAATAGGCTGCACAAACGATGGATCGAAACCGGAAACACTCTTGTTTTGTCGTTCAACCAGCGGCGTTTCGAGTTCATATCGCAACCCCAGATTCAGTGTTAGCTTGTTGTTGACGCGCCAATCGTCCTGGACAAAGAAGCCCCAGGTCTTGGAATACTCAGAGTAATCGGCGCGCCGCACAATTTGCAGCGTCGTGGGGTAGCCAAGCATGAAAGAAGCGAGGGCCTGCAGACCGTTAACTTCGCCGTCAGTGCTTCCGCTGTTCTGTCTCGTGTAAGTATTGTCGAAGATAAATTGAGCGGTCTGGTCGTTGCTCTGAAAGTTATCGTCCTCGCGATAGATTCTCAGCTCGCTGCCAAACTTCACTGAGTGCGAGTTGAGCGACTTGTTCAAGATTGCAGAGACCGAGTGTGAACTAACCGGCCGGAATTCATTTGACATTCCATTGCTCAAAACAGTGTTGGTGGGAAAGTCAAAACGTGGAAAGCGTCTAATGTCTTCGGGAGTAAGATTGTTGAAGGACGCAGGAAATCCAAGCGCTGCTAGGTCGAATCCCCTTGCGTCTGGTTCCTGATCCTGACCGCGAATAAAACGGTTAAAGCCATATCTCACATTCAGGATCGTCGTCGGATTGAACGTGTGAACATCGTCGATGACACCCTGGCGCGATATGAACAGGAAGTTGACGCCTGAGTAAGCAGTGCCGGTATAGTCGTTGTAGACACTGTTGCGGTCGTACCAGCTGCCGCGAACGAAGAACCTGTTATTGTTAGAGATGTTCTGGTCAAAACGAAACGTGTAATTGTTGTACTTCTGGGTCTTTTCGGTTAAGGCTGAATCAAAGATATTTCCCAGCAGACCCGGGTTCTTGGGCGAGCTGAAGTAAGGGAGAATGCCCCTGGCCACTGAGTTGATTCGACCCGGGGGAATAATGTTGCCGTTAAAAGCTGTCCTGTTACAAACTGCCCCAACCGCACATCCGTTCCCGCCTGCGCCGGTACCCGTGCCTAAAATGCCGGTGAGCGGATCGTAGATCGTTACTCCGAGACCCGAGAAGTTACCATCTTTCAGAGCCTGGGTCGGAACATAGGAGTTACCGTTCGCGTCAAAACGCGGGCGCGAGTCACGAATGGCCTCAAAGCCGAACAGGAAGAAGGACTTGTCCCTTCCGTCATAGAGCTTTGGAATCCGAACCGGACCACCAACACTGAAGCCAGGTCGGTTTGAGAAAGTGAACGGCCGGCCGCGGCCCGCCGCGTTTCCGAAAAAATCATTCGCCGACAAGCCGCCCGGTTCTAACCAGTAGTAAGCAGTACCATGATAGGCGTTCGTACCTGACTTGATGCTGATACTGGTCACGCCACCCTCGGTGTTGCCAAACTGAGAATCAAAGGTCGCCGTCTGTACTTTGAATTCCTGCACGATGTCGCTTGGCGGAACATACGACGCGATGACCTCATTGGCGTTTGCCGTAGCCGTGCTCGGCGCGCCGTCAATTAACAGGTCGCTTCGATTGCCGCGAGTTCCGTCAAACGCATAACCGATGATGTGGGTCGGTTCAAAGGGGCGATCTAGTTTTGTGCTGCCCGTATAGGTGACGCCGGTGGATAAACCGATTAGTGTGTAAGGGTCACCGTGGACCAGCGGGAGTTCTTCGACACGCTTCGCATCTATGGTCTGGCCCAACGACGCATCGGCCGCATTGAGCGTCGCTGCGTCTGCAGTCACAGTCACAGTCTCCTGCGTACCACCGACCTCGAGCGATATAGTCAACTCACGCGTCTCATTAATTTGAACCAGCACGCCATCCTGGATGTACCTCTTGAAACCATTGGCCTCAACGACGACCTGATAGGTCGAGGAAAGGAGATAAGGGGCCTGGAAGAGTCCGTCGTCGTTTGTGGTCATAGTAACGGTGGTGGCCCTCGCAACGTCAGTGATCTTTACGGACGCTCCGGGTATCGCCGCCTTGTTTGGATCTACGACTCTTCCAGATATCTTTCCACGCACCTCCTGGGCACGTAGTGACGTTGGAACAAACAGCACCATTAGCACGAAAAGAATCGCGCAAGACAGATGTGCAAGTTGGCTCAATCTCGATTTCATATCAATCTCCTCTTAGAGTGGTAAGTTGGTTCTGGTGCTGAACAAATTCCGGAGTTGTCGAGCACGCCTGCGTGTTCTTTGGTCTCCTCCAGCAATCACTAGACCCTGGTTTGAGTTCCAAAAAACTACCTGGAAGTTTTCCGGTGTGTGTCGAAGTGGGCAACCAGAGGTTTAACCACCCAACCTCAAACCTGTGGACCCAACCGAACCCGTTGGTCTGACCAATTGATTAAATTCCGGGACCCAGCATGGGAAAAAGTGCGTGGTCGAAGGATAAGCATAAGCGCCCTTCGGCTCAAATAAGAGCGCTATCTCACAATGCCGGATTTTGTGTCAGGCAAAAGATTCTGTCAAGTGTTTTTCCTTACCAATTCCTCTCCGGAATCACGACGGGTATGACCAAAAGCTTTATTTGTTCCAGAGTCAGCAAAAACTGTTCCCTCTTCTTGCGTTCGATAAAGCGCCGGATTTCACGAGTTCTTTTTTGTTCTGAACGTCTTCGGTTCAGAAATTTGGATTTCAGACTGAGTTTTTGGACTCACGTCCCCATTTGCTATTTCAAGCAACACCACGCGCGGCGGCTTTGAGCCGTTTCAACTGCACGCCAGGTTCCGACTGCTTGTAATATTCGTCCAGCGGATAGCAACCTGAAGGAAGACCGTTTCGGGGTGCCGTCGTGCAGTCGCTAAAGGTTCGGCAGATGCGTTTGTTTTGCAATTGTCGACCACGTGTGATGTCGAGCGGCAGTTCGGGATAACAGAGCACCATGCGTCCCAACCCAATAGAATCCACCCAGCCTCTACGCACCGCCGCTTGCGCCACAAAGGGGAGAAACTGCTGCAAATAAGTATAGCCAGTTCCTACCAAAATCAGATCAGGAAAACTCTGTTTCAGCACGCGCGTGACTTCCATCTGCCGCGCCACACCAATCAAAGGGTCTTCTGGTGGCTGATAGCCGTCAGACGGGGGATAGATTGCGGGTCGCTGCACATGTGGATTGTAGTAGGGGCTGCCACCGGAGACATTCACGAGCTTGATATCGAGTTCACGTAGCAAGGACAGAAATTGCAGTGGTTCCCTCAGGTCGTACTGTTCCGGATTCTCAGGATTTACACCGAACCCCCAGCGATAAGGCAAGAGGGGATGATACGTTTCGGGAATTCCTACGCCCATCTTGCCGCGGATGCTGCGTGTGAGATCGGGGTGAAAGGGCACAACATCAAAAGCAGACAACCGCACTCCGATTTGCAAGCCTGGCGCGATGGCGCGAATGCCCTCCGTCACTTCCCGCAGGAAACGAGTGCGGTTCTCAAAACTGCCGCCGTAGTCGCCATCGCGTGTGTGCGCACTCAGAAACTCATGACCCAGATAGCCGTGGCAATGCTTGATATCAACGAATTCGAAGCCGAGATCGTATGCGCTCCGGGCTGCGTTGTGAAAATCTTCGATGATCTCTCTAATTTCGCCATCAGTTAGAACAGGATAGTCTTCGTCAACATTCACGCGGGCGTCGAGCAAAGGATGATGGTAAAGAATGCGTGGTTCGGATCGCCTCTTCTCGTTTGGCTGGCAAAAGCGACCCGAATGCGTCAGCTGCAAGCCGATCAATAGATCGTCCGTCGTGCCACAAGCTTCACGATGTGCGGCAATGAGTGTGTCTCGCAGACGAGCCAACTCGTCTTTGGTTTGCTCGTTGATCAAAAGTTGGTTGGGATTTGCTCTTCCATCCCGACGGACAGCGACTGCTTCCCCGCCCCAAATTAGTTTGGCGCCACTTAAACCGAAATGGCGCCAACGTCTCACTGTGGCCTCGCTTGGTTTGCCATCAGCGGTGCCGTCCCAACCTTCCATCGGATGAATGCAAAAACGGTTGCCGATTCTCTTACCGTTGAAATGCAAAGGCAGGGCCAGTGGAGACTGAGGCCCAGTCTCGAGATCGCCATCACAGGGAATTGACAGCTCGAGCCTTTCGGCGTGTGCTTTAAAGTCCGCAACGCTTCGGATGCCGCCAATTGGTGCGTATGACCGTTCGGTCATTCTTGATGTCCGACAAACTTGATGTCCGACAAACTTGATGTCCGACAAACTTTAGTTTGTCGACGTCTTCCGGGAGGTCTTCGTCCAGCAAAAGCGAAAAACATTTAGACTTTGTCAGTCGTTCGCAGCAAGCGTAAAGCCCGCTGCAAAGCTTCGACAAAGAAGAACTCGCCCCACATCACCGATTCGTTGACGCCAAGGTTCTTGTGTATGTGATAGACGCCACCACGCAGAATGCCCTCCCACCCGTCATCGCCTGCGCCGAGATAATTCCTGGTCAGCGAGTCAATCGTGCTAAGCGCGCAATCGAAATAGGCCTTGCGTTGTGCGCCGCCGGGAGAAAGCTCGGCAAGATTTAACAGCCCAACGGCGGCAATCGCAGAGGCGCTAGTGTCGACCTGAGCGCGGCTCAGCGGTCCACTTTCGGGCGCATCGAAATCCCATGGTGCAACGCCTTCTTCTGGCACATGGGTGAGCCAGTAGTAGGCGTTCAGTTGCGCGACTTCCAAATAGACCGGATTTCTTGTCAATTGATAGCACGTACCGAAACCGTAAAGCGACCAGGCCAGGCCGCGCGACCAGCAGGAATCGCCTCGATAACCCTGCTGCGTTGTCTGCCGCAAGAACTCGCCACTTTCGAGCTCGAAGATGCCTTCATGCGAAGTGCTGCCATCGCCACGCACCAAAGTGCGGCGCGTCGTCAGACAATGCCGGTCGGCAAGAGCCAGCAATGCGCTGTCGTTTGTCTGCAGAGCGGCGTAAAACATGATGCCGACGTTCATTATGATGTCGATGAAGTTGGAGTCAGGGCCGTGGAAGGAACAGAGGCAACCGGCGCGTTCATTGAATCGCAGTGCGAGAGTTTTACCCGCATGGACCACAACGTCCTTGATCGACTGAACGGGATTGCCGTCACGCACAGTGGCCTCGTACCAGCGCCGATAGGTACCATGATAAAAGATGAAGCCAAGATCGTGAACCTCGCGATCGTCTTTGCGCGGCTCAAGCGTTGTCGAATAGGTCTCTGCCAGCTCACGCCACTTTAAATCATTTGTTTCTTCGTGAAAGATCCACATCATTCCGGGCAGAAAACCGTCGCACCAGCGAGTCCATGCCGGTTTCGCGTGACGCCAGCGTCCGCCATCGGTGTAAAGCGGATAGAAGTTTGGATCGCGCTCGACCAATGCGCGCACTTGCGCTTGCGCAAAGGAGAAAGCGCTTTCAACTCGAGAAAGTAAGCGGTTCATAGTTTACAACCGCCGCAGATGAAATCCGCCGTCCACGTTAATCACCTCCCCTGTCGAGAATGGAAAGCTGCCGGTAGCAACCGCAGCCACCGCACGTCCGACATCCTCCGGAGTTCCCCAGCGCCGGATGGGCGTCAGGCCTTCTTCAATCAGGTGATCGTATTTCTCTCTAACCCCAGCCGTCATGTCGGTTGCAATCACGCCGGGACGAACTTCGTACACGTTGATACCTTCATCGGCCAATCGCACAGCGTAAAGCTTGGTCATCATCGACAGACCTGCTTTCGAAACACAGTAATCAGCACGATCAGGCGACGCCGCATAAGCTGAGACAGAAGTAATGTTGATAATTGCCGGTGAATAATCGTTGATCTTCTCCGAGGCTTTCTGCTCAATCATCCACCGCGCCACGGCCTGGCTAAGGAAATAGGGACCTTTGAGATTTACCTTGATCAGCCGATCGAAGCCAGCCTCACTAGCCTCGAGCAGATCTGTCCGTCGCTCGGGAGCAATGCCCGCGTTGTTCACCAACAGGTCCAACCGCCCAAACTGCTGATGTGTCGCTTCCAGTAGTTCCTCGCGATCGTTAGTCTCAGAAACATCCGCGCGGCACATTCTTATGCGCGCATCCTTACGAAGAGCGGCAGCCCGCGCCGCCGCACACGCTTCAGCCGCCGCCGAATTATTCGCAGCGTAGTTGATCATCACGTCGTGACCGGTGCGGGCCAGCTCGATCACGATGGCGCGACCGATCCCTCGCGAAGCTCCAGTGACTAGCGCCACCGGAGCATTGCCGATCGAAGAAGATTCATGAGAAGTCATAGCCGATCATTTATCCACAGATTACGCCGATTACACAGATTAAAAAAAAGCAGGAGGCAGGTGCAGCACGCAGCAGAAGTTAGCAGATGCGTGTCAAGTGCGCTGAGCTCAGCATAGCCGGAAGAATACGAGTAACGCACCGGAATCATGCCCTGCCTCCTGCCTCGTGCTCCTGGCTCGGTACGAGGCCAATAAAACCGCTCAACTCTTTTCTGTAAAGTCTTAATCTGATGCGTAATCTGTGAAACAAAGTTTTCTTGAGCAGATTTTCTGAGTAAACAATCGATCCACGAAACTACACGAACTAAAGACACGAACTGACACGAAATGTTGTTAGTGTTACTTCGTGTGATTTCACTTCGTGTGATTTCGTGGATCATGTTTTGTCTCAGGTTTGGTTGCAGGCCGAAGGCCGCGCTGGGTAATCTCTGGATAAATGATCGTTTTTCGGTAGGAGCGCGATAGCTGTTGCTCCCATCAGCGCGAGACCGATGAGCACAAAAAAACCAATCGCATAACTCGTCGTGCGGTCACGTAGGTTGCCGACCAACATCGGTGCCAGGGCCTCAGCCACACCGTCAGCTGTCAGCACAACCCCCATCAAACGGCCCATTACTTTCAAACCGAAGAGTTCGGCGGCCATCAGGGGAATGATCATATAATCGCCGCCGAGGCCGATGCCAAACACGATCGCAAACATATATATGACGCCTGGCGTTGAAGCGAAGAACAGCAACGGAATCGCCGATGCCACCAGCAGGTAGATGAGCAGCATCACATGCTTTTTCGCGTAACGATCGGCGAGCCAACCCATCAATAAGCGCCCGACAAGGCTGAACGCGAGGACGAGTGACGCAACACTAGCGGCCTGTCCTTGGGCGTAGTGCTGATCCAAACTCAGGAAAAGCTTTAAGTGTTGATTGGTGCCGCCAACCGCACCAATTGAACACATGCTGCCGACTGCCAGCAAATAAAAGGGAACACTCTTAAAGGCCCATCCAATCGGCGCGGTGGGCTGCTTCTCCTTGAGCTCCCGCGCCGCTTTTGTGTCGGGCGATTCCTTCACGAAGTAAGCCAGTGGGAATGCAATCAGGATGATCAGCACACCCAGCACACGAAGAGCGTCGTGCCAGCCAAAGCGCTCCACCAACCATACCGAGAGCAAAGGCACAAGCGCGCCGCCCAGGCCAATGCCCAGGTACGCGAAGCCCATCGCTTTGCCACGGGCTCTGTCGAACCAGTGTGTTAACAAAACCTGGTTGGGCAGAGGTCCGGCACAAACGTAGCCCAGCGCGTTGAACAGGTAGAAGAGATAGAACATCCACAGCGCGCTCATGCTGCCCAGCCCGATAAGCGCGAAGCCGGCCATCAGAATGCCGGCGAGCATCAACCGCCGCGGCCCGAACCGATCGACGATCCAACCGGCAAAGAATCCGAAGAGTGGGCCAACGACTAATTTGCTGAGGGCGTTGCCGGATGTGACCTGAGTGCGCGTCCACCCAAATTCCTTCACCATAAAGTCGTAATAGAAAGGCAACCCATAAAGCGCGAGGCCGACGATGGCAAACAGCGTGAGAAATGAAGTGGTTGCAACCTGCACCTGCCCACTTCGCCGACTTCCATTGATTGCTTCCTCACCAAATGCAGGGCCTTTGAGTCTCGTATCCATCAATTTTTTGGATCTCAACTGCCGCGGGGCTAATGTAAATGGGCGCGAGATTAAGGCCCTCTTATGAATCAGTCAAGGAAATGGCACGGAATTTAGTCTGTGTACTCCGACAGTTTCAGGTTTTCAGGTTTTGAGGTTTCCCCTATGACACATCAGATCAAAAACAGAAATAGTAAGCGAGAGCCTCTTCGCAGAACGGATCTACTGACAGAATGTCACGAAGAGGGACCAGGAAATGAGATACCTACCAGGGCATCATTTCACAGTTGAGAGCTGCTGTAGCGCCTCCAGGGACAACTTCCAAAAAGAAGCCGGCGGGAACTTGGTTCCCGCCGGCTAGGCAGAGCGGAAAAAGATATTCGTCCTTCTCAGAAAGAGAACTTCAGCTGATAGCGGATCACTCGGCCGCCACCATCAGAGAACTCGGGATGGAGAAACTGACCTGCTGCCGAAGTGAACACATTCGCTGGTACACCAGTACTTCCCGGAGAGAACGGACTCACACTTGCTGTTCCATACTGCGGATGGTTGAAGACATTGTAGAACTCCGCTCGCACCTCAAAGAACTTGGCCTCACCGAGGTTGATTCTCTTCAGTAGATTCAGGTTCCAGTTGTTCTGTCCGCGGGTCCGCAGAGTATTACGGCCCAGGTTACCGCGTCGTCCTATGCCGGCCAATAGCCCGATGTACTGTGCGCTCGACGGATTAATACACGCGTTCGCCGCATCAGGGTTAGTGTAAAATGTTGCCCCAACTGCGACTGAGCAAGGATTAACAGTGGCAGTAGCAACGGCCGGTACAGCACGAACCCCGGGCTGTCCGGTTGGATTGAAGTCAGGCCGATCCAGGTTTCCACCAATCGAGTCTGCGTCCTGACCGTTTACGACCGTCAGCGGCACGCCGCTTTCGAAAGTCGTCACACCCGAGATCTGAAAGCCACCAAGTACGTGCCCGAGGAATCCATGCTGCTCTCTCATAAACGGAAGCTCATATACATAGGTGACAGAGAACCGGTGCGGCCGGTCGAAGAACGAGACTGCGCGCTCTAACGCCTGCCCGCCAAAGATGGACGGGAATGAAGCCTGTTGCGGGAGATTGGTGTCGGCTACCGTGAAGACTTCACTTGCATTGTCAAGGAGCTTAGACCAGGTATAGGCACCGGTCACCGCAAGACCGTTGGTAAAGCGTCGGGTCACTAACAGTTGGGCAGAGTGGTAGCTTGAAGAACCACCATTTGTACGAATCAAACGCGAGCCTTGCAGGTTATCCAGACGACCGGAGATCATGCACCCAACTGTGTTCGGGGTGCACGTCGTCGAGCCGGTGAAGCCGGCAGGTGTGATGCGTTGGATTCCAGGATTGAACGCATTGGCCACAGCCGGCACGCTCGGGTTGAGATCTTCATTGAGGTAGAGCTTGGTTCCCTTTGAGCCTACATATGAAACGTCTACTACGATATTTCCCGGCATCTCTCTTTGAAACCCTGCGGACCAACGTTGGTAGTAAGGATTAACGAGATTACCTATTACCAGGGTCTGCGAGTCCAAAGGAGAAAGCGGCCGCGGAGTCAATGGCAGCGCCCCTGTCACGTTTGGCAAGCCGCGTGGTGTAGTCGCATTGATCGCCGACGGGATTGCTGTCGCAACGACATTCGGGGAGGAAGTCGCCGCATTGGAGGCGATGTTGTTGAAGAACGAATCGTATCCGAGTTGGTAACCCATCCGAAAGACCATCTTCCTGTCGCCGAAGATCCGTCCCATAAGACCGCTCGTGTACGAGGGTGAATAAGCGAGACCAAGGGTTGGAGCAAAGTTGTTGTTGTCGTTCGCGACCTCGTTAGGCTGACTGAAGGGACCAGTAAAGGTTACTGGATTGACATTGAAAAGTCCGGTGAAAGCCGCGGTCTGAAGCGTATTGATCGCATTCCCGAAGTTCTCGTATCGCATACCGAGTGTGAGCGTTAACGAGTCAGACGCGCGCCAACGATCCTGGGCGAAGTAAGCCTGACGGAACAAGAACGGATAGTACCGTGGACTGCCGAAATCTCTCTGTGTGCCGCCGCCGGAACCGCCGAAGTTGTCGATGTAATTGCCCAGGGCCGTAAAGCCCGCACCCGAACGGTAAGTCAACAGACCACGCTCGACAATTGGCGCGAACTGACGCGAGCGCTGCTGGAGCAAGTCCAGGCCGAAGCGGAAAGTGTGATTGCCTCGCACGTGGGTTAGCGTATCCTGAAAGACGTAGTTATTCGCCACGCGCCCCTGCGGTAAGTTGGTAGCGATACCAAATTGGCTCAGCGTGGAAATATCGAAACGCGGCAATGTCAGGCCAAGGGCATCCTCCGGATTGAGCGGGAAATCAATCAGAATGCGGTTGTAGGCAACCCGCGCTTCGTTGGTCCAACTGGGCGAGAAGATGTGAGTCTCGCTAAAGAGCAAATTCTGGTAAGTGTTGTTGTTTGCCGTTCCGAAGCCTGGGAAGGTGATACCTCCTCCCAACGGGTCTTTCTGGTCGTCCCAAAGATAGCGCGCCGAAAACTGATCGTTCTCGCCGATCTTATGATCGATGCGCAATTGCACCTGACGCTCGCGGTACGTTTGCGGGACGAAAAGAGAGCCGGTTCCGAATTGAATATTGCAGGGCGCGGGACAACCGGCACGAGGGCCAATATCAATATTCTGGAAAGCCGACTCGCCTATCACGTTTTTGGTTACGTCCAGGAGGAGATCAACTCTCGGGTTGACCCCAACCGGAAAGAGATTTCGCAGTGCGGCGCGTCCGGCAGGGGTTGCTACGGTCCGGGAGGCTTGTGTTGAAGCACTTCGGAACTGCTCCTGCCAGGCGACGAAGAAGAACGTCCGTTGACGACCATCGTATGAGAACATCGGCTTGCCTTCACCGATATGCGGGAACAGGACTGGGCCACCCAGGGTTCCTGCATAGTACTGTTCAGTACCGCGCGGCGGATGCCCGCGCTGGCGGATGGCTGCTGAGAGTGACTGAGTGTTAGTAATGGCGTCGTCGCGTGTTACATCGAAGAGATAGGCGAGACTGCCATGAAAATCGTCGCTGCCGGACTTGGTAATCGTATTGATCACAGCACCGCCCGCACGACCAAATTCCGCATCATAATTTGACGTTTGAACGGAAACTTCCTGGACCGCGTCGGGGTTGGTGATCTGGAATGCCTGTCCGGCAACCGAGATGTCGTTATTCTCAGTGCCGTCAATCAAGAAGTTGTTTGAACGCCCGCGTGAGCCATTGACTGAGAAGGTGCCGACGCCAAAGCCGAAACGGTTAGTAGAAACTCCGGGGAGTGTCAGCGCGAGCGCAACAGGATTGCGGCCAGAAAAAGGCAGTTCGGTGATTTTTGCTTTCTCAATATTACCGCCGCGTACCGGAGCTTCCACTTGAAGCAGTTGGCCCGCGTCGGTCGTGACGTCCACTGTCGCCTGCTGCCCCGATGGCGCCATTCGCGCCGGTACATCTGAAGTTTGGTTCGCTCTAACGTCGACGCCGGTACTCATCACGTCGCCAAAGCCTGTCGAGCTAACCTTGACGGAGTAGGTGCCCGGATCAACGGCTTCAAATCGGTAAAGACCTTCGCCGTTGGTTGTCGTTGTGCGGCCGAGCTTAGTTTGTGCACTCGTCAAAGTAACTTCGGCGCCAGCGATAACTGCACCGTTCGGATCAACGACGGTGCCGGTGACAGTGCCGCGACTCGTTTGCCCTAACGCCGCAACGGATAGGCCAAGTATCACAACGGAGACGAGAAGAATTTTGAATTTCATGAACTTCCTCCTATGAAAGGTCAGCTGTCTGCAAATCCAAGATTTCGTATGAGCTTTTGAGCGAGCACTGGAATCAAGGAAATGATCTGAAGCGTGCCAATCCGAATTTATGCAACTGCTATTCCGGTTTTATGAAGCGGTGTGATGGTACAGAACGTCAACGATTCTTGCAGGAAGCAACAGGGTGAGGACGATCGAACTGAAGTGTTATTCAGAATCTCGGAACGATTCGTCAGGAATCTCGGATTTACCGATTCAAACAGGGCGGGAAAGAAATGCAACCAATGGACAGGTGTTTTGGAATCAGGAAGGGGATCGTTCGAAATTTCGGATTTTACTGGGCTGAGTTGATCTAATAAAAAAAGACCAGGCCAGTAATGGCCCGGCCGAAGAACGGTAAGGCTCTGTCTCTGCCAGTGTTACTGCCCCACCAGCCAGCGCCCGTCTTCCTCTAGGTCAATCATAAGTTCGAATCTCGATCAGGTGCTTATTCGGATCATTCATGTAAAGAGTTGGGGCCGGACCTCTGGCGCCAGACTCAACTCCCGGACCGTTGTTGTTACCGACCGCTTGGTACGAGTCGCCAATTGGGATTCCCTTCGTTTTCACCCGCGCGAATGCGTTATCAAAGGCCTCGCGCGATAAAGCGAAAGCAAGATGTTCATTCCCGCCAGTACCCCATGGCGCTAACTGCAGAGTGAAGTCGTCACCCCAACTCTAGTAAGCGACAGCCGCGTTGTTTGATCCAGCACGATAGAATTGTGACCGGCGCGAATGTCAATAGCGAGATTCCATACGACTCCGCTGCTGCTCTTTCCTTCGGCCGGTCATGCCTCATCCAGATCGATCTCAGAGCTAGGGAGTGACGTTCACGAGGTAACCTGTTATTGTCACTCTAATGTTAACCGCGCCGCCATTAATCGTCTGACCAGCCGGCGCTCCCAAGCGGACCGCAGGCTGTTGGCCCGCCTCCAGGTAGAAATTGACCTCATGGCTGAACGAAAGCGAGTTCCCGAAAAAGCCAAAGTTCTGCAGTGCCACCGGAAAGGCCACAAATGGAATGCCCAATGTGTCAACTGCGCCGGGGTCGGAGAAATATACGAAGGCGCTGGTCGCTGATTGGTTTGTGATGAATCCGGTGATATTCGTGACGCGCAGGCGTTTACCAGCGGGAACGGCTGGGCCCTGAGAAATGCAGATGTTTGTGCCTGGGCAATCCAAGGCCGTGCCGACATGATTGTACGGCGTCAACGCTGGCTCGGCTATCGAAGACGCATCGAGCTTTACAGTGTTCGCCGTGGGAGATATCCCAACGGTCAGTTGCGAGTTGCTGACCGTGACAGTCGGCGTGTTAATGACTTCGACCTGAGTAGGAGGTTTTGTCCCCTGCCCCAGGAGTGGAGAAGTGGAAGCTAGGATCACGACAGTCGCCAGCAATAAGAGATGTTTGCGCATGAAATGGCTCCTTTCGTTTAGGCTGGGAAGCCCAACTCGGTATTTGCTAGGTTTGCGGAAACAGCCGTGTCCTTCGGACCGAGGCCATCGACTGCAGAATTAAGAACAACGCATGTAGTATTAGATCAGCAAAGGTCGTCTTCTAAGGCGCACTTTCCAACATGATACGGGGCAGGTTGCGAATTCACAGTGAACTTCACGAAGTCGTGGAGAAAAGCTGCGGTTCGTATCAACTCTCAGAAAAAGGGTAAAGTGAAAGTTGCTAAGTTGAGGCTTAATAAGGAGACGGTAAAAAACCTGGGCGCCGGTGAGGCGAGGAAGGTGAAAGGTGGGATTGATGCAGTTGGCGGGAATGAGCTCGCCGTCAAGACCTATCCAAAGAAATGTTAGGATTTTGTCCAACCCGAACATCGCTCAAACTTTGATAGGTCTACCTTAATGCCTGGAACGTTTAACCGCTCACGGTCTTTTCATTTTTCGCTTTGACTCAATTGGCACTTCACGGGATCGGTACGAATTCAAACGTACCGCGTCCTCCCACTCACTACGGTTTGAGCTAGTTGCTATCCAAACAATCCGCAAAAGCGGTATGTCACCTACCGCAATCAGCGTTCGTGCGGCTGACCACGATGCCGAAACGGCGTTGATATTCCGTCGAGGTGATGAACGAACAGACCATCCCGCGATAGTTGCCAGCGTCGCTGTTGTTCAGAACGTTCAGCCAAAAATCGTAGCCGCCCTGATCCGAACCGCGTCGCAGATATCCGAAGTACTCCATCAATACGAACGATGGGTTGTACACCGCGGACGAAAACGCTCCATTCTCTGCTGCCTCTCGCACCACCAATGCACGGCTCTCATTCATCGTGCCGCCCAATTTGTAACGGTTGATCAGATTTGCCCGTTCGCCAGACAGATCCACGTTCGTGGTATCAGGCATCGTTTGCAACAGAGCATCCACAAACGACTCCGCCGTGGTGCTTGCCTGATACTTCTGCAGGAACTCTGCTCGCCTCACAAACGCACTGGCGAAGGCAGCCTTCGCGGCATCGAGATTCGCACCACCTACCACCTGCTGGCGGTCGGACGCGAACTCGCTGTAACTCAACTGCCGACCCAGCGATCCCGCATACAGTCGATAGACATACGAACCAGTCTCATGGAACTCCTGCGATCCGAAGAAAGCCGCTGCTACCTCGATGCGTTGCCGGACCAAGCACGCGGCGTCGCCATTGCATTGTTCTAGTTTGCCAGTCCAGTATTCAAACCCACCCTGATCGGGCTCCCGACCAAGAAAGTCGAGGTATTGTTGCCGCACAAAGTATCCATTCGAATCGATTGCGTTAGCCATCGTCACCGCATCCGCAATCGCTGTGAATACGGCGTCGGCGTTGTTCACTAGCAGTGAGAACGACCGGTTCGTCGGACTGAAATGATAATTAACCAAAGCCGGTGTCACCGCGTAGAAGCCGATGGTTTCTACATTGTCGAAACGGTAACTACCATTGCTGTCGGTAATCGTTTCGCGCGACTGCGAGCCGCTGAGGTTGATCGTAACGCCACCGACAGGCGCGCCGTAGCCGTCGGTGATCGTACCGCGGATATTTCCGTTCGCGGCTGTTGGTGATGTCACTTGATCCGCACCAATGTCGCCTCTTAGCGTCGGGCGCGGGTCGTTATCAAAGTCGTTAGTGACGCCGGCGATTGGAGTTGCCACCACCTGGACCGGGCTGGGTGGCATGATATGCAGATCGACACTTGCTGCTGATGCATCAGGCGCTACAAACTTCGGATCAGCAGAGATGCTGTTCGCCTCCTGGCCCGTGGCTGTCTGCCAGTCTAATAGGGTCGGCTGATCGACTGCATTGAATAACCCGACGAAACCGCCCGTGCCGGTGGCATACAGGTCGTTGAAATTAGAAGTAAGCCCGGCGGGGTTGGGCGTGGTTCCGCCCACGGTAATTGCATAGTTCTTACCGGCGCCGGAAGCGTTGCTCCGCGCATTCCAGAAGATGTTGTCCACGAAATTGCGCGTGTTGGTTACTACGTCGCTGTTGAACGCGAAGGTATTTGAGGCAGAGGCGACGCCCGTGCCGCCGATGTAGACGCTGTTGAAGTAGTAGTTCGTCGTAGACCCGACGATGTTCCTCATGCCGATGATCGAGAAACCGGTAGTGATCGGATTGCCCGATGCATCAAGGCCGAGCCGGACCATATTGTTCTTGTAGGTGGCACTTCCCTGCCCTCGCATCACCATTCCCCAAACCTGATAAGCAGTCAGAGTGGAGTTAACATTGATGGAGTGCACCAGGTTGCGCTCGATGACACTGCCAGTTGCCGGAAGGCTGCAATCGATGGCGTAAATTGCGCCGGCGCTGCCACCTGTCACAGTGTCGGTGAGCGAATGAACGGTATTCTGCGAAACCGTGCTTACACCTGTGCTGGCGGACATAATGATGCCGCTCATAGTTACTACAGCACCGTTCGCATTGCCGGTCATGTTGCGGACGAGATTTCGGGTGATGATCCCATTAGCCGCGGACACCTGAATACCGTACATCCCATAATTCCCCGAGATGTTGTCAGTAATCGAGCCGGCCGCGGTTCCTCCTATCGTGTTATTACTTACCGTATGGGTTACTCCCGTCGTCGCTGCGACGAGGATGCCCCGGAAGCCCAGGACCGTGCCAGTGCCTCCGTTATTGATGGTGATTGATCCGATCCTGTTGTTGGAAATAATCACTCCATCCGTAAAGTTGAAGTCGAGGATACCCTGGGCCGGTGATGTGCTGGCCGTGGTCGATGTGGAGTTGATCACGATCGTTGACGACCCGTCAAGGCTGCCAATCGTGTTCCCCGTAACGTTGCCGATGTTAGCGGGAGCATCAGTCGCAGAAGAGCCGCTCTGAATTGCAATGAACGGGCTCAGGTCTGTCGTCGTGCTGGCGCGGGACGACGTCTGGTTGATACCGGAGATGGTATTTCCCTGGATGCTGCAAGCGCCGGAATTGGTTAAGACGATTCCGCGGAACTCGTTGGACGAACCCGTAATCGTCGTTGTGCCAGTACCGTTCGCGGCGCCGAAACCGATTGTGTTCCCGGTGATGGTAAAAGAATTGGCGGCGGAGGCGACCAGAATGCCAGAGTAGCGCAAGGCTGTCGTTGTGAACGTCCGCGTCGCGGTCTGATAGATGTGGTTGTTCGAGATGGTCCAGTTGCTGTTATTGGCTTGAAGGCTTATACCCGCTACGGCAAAGCCGCCAGTTCCAAAGAAGTCGAAGATGTTGTTGTTGTCGATCAGGTTGCTGGTGTTGTTGTTGGGGCTGGCAGACCCGAGACCCATGACACCCTTGATCGGCAGGTTGGCGCCAGCCGGACCGATGTTGTTCTTCGAGATGGTGTTGTTGCTATTGCCGCCAGCCGTAGTGGAGGTGCTGAAGAGCACATTGCCTCCCGCCGTTGTCGTCGATGCTGTTGCCGATCCCAGGATCGAGCAGTTTGTTACCCTATCGTTCGTTGCACCGCCAATAAACCGAATCGTGCTGGTGCCGGCATTGGCCGAAATGGTCGTATTGGAGAGCGTCAGCGAGGCACCGCCTGAGTTCACTCCGTCAATGGTCACGTTGTCCGCGCCGTTCAAATCGATCAAGGGAGTACCGGCAGCAATCGCTCCGCTGACGGTGCGCGCGCCACCCGAAGGCAGCATTAAGATCGAGGTATAAGACGCCGAGCCGCTTCCGCTCGCATTCAAAACTGCCGCTGCGGCCTCTGTCGTGTCCCCAAAGATCCATACGACAATCGAGCCTTGATGGGTGCCGGCATTAATCGCGTCAAACGCGCCTTTTACAGTTGCATAGTCCGTCGGACCCGCGGTCGCCGCGGTGGCTGTGACCGTCACGGGGCCGGCAGATACAGGCGGGCACAGTACGCTCACTGAGGCCGACGCCTGGCCGGAGCCATCGTTGCTCGTAGTGAAGCTGGCCGTGTTGTCGAGGGAAACGGTGCTAGCGCACGCGCCGCTGGTCGAACTGGTCACATGCACATGCGTGCTCGCGCCGGCGTTCAGCGCAGTGGGGGTGTAGACGAGGCTCTGGGTCGGCGGCGACCCGCTCACGGACCATCCGGCATCGCTGTTGCCGACATCGATGGACCAGTTGGTACTGGCTCCTCCGGGCAGGTTGTCGGTCACGGATAGACCCATCGCGGTAGCAAAACCATTGTTGGTCAGGGTGACGTTGAACCCAACCTGAGCGCCGCCGCTGACGTAGCTGGAGTCGGCAGTCTTGGTGATGGCCACGTCGGGCACGCCATTTAAGCAAACCGGCACGTTCGTGGTCTGGCCGTCAGTGATATTAAAGTTACCCGTAGCTGTAGTATGACCTGCCTTAGTGACTGAATACGAGTGAGACCCGGGGGCCAAAGTGCCATCGTAGGTTCCATTAGCCACCGTGGCGCCGTAGGAATTTCCATCTATGGAAATCGATACATTGGGAATTAGAGCACTGGTCACACAGTTGGTGACGGTGAAATG
>Ga0137367_10000461_pt1 | contig 29558 bp, 31 predicted proteins | sample SagtaG_14_FD_104939 | JGI IMG/M metagenome (GOLD analysis project Ga0137367, IMG submission 104939) | Vadose zone soil microbial communities from Sagehorn Ranch, Mendocino, California, USA - Sage1_L_80_16 metaG | ecosystem: Environmental > Terrestrial > Soil > Vadose zone | place: USA... | reverse complement strand
GCCATCAGTAAGTGATGCCTATGCATTTATTTTAGACAATAGGTCTTCATCTACAGAACATTATAAAACAAAAAAGGTTGGAGTTACACTTGTTCATGCCTGGCAACAAGAAATAAAGGAGTCACAACTAAAAGACAGGGAAGTTAGTGACTTTAAATCATAGTCAACAAGTGGGTCTAAAATTTGTGCCAAATATGGTTCACAAACGAAACTCCGTGACTCTAGTAATTCTCTAATTGAATTCAAGTTTAGGAATTGTGAATAAAAATGAAGAAAAAGCTAACTAGCTGTTTGCCTTTGTCCAGCTGTTATAAATCACTTCCACTCCCATGCTTTTGCTGATGTATTTCCTAACTCATCCGCTTCATACTCGAATACACCTACCAAGTTGTTCAGAAAAGCTAGTTTTCCAGTAGACGGTGTGTTAAAAAACAACGAGCCTGTGAATCTTATTTTTCCTGGACTAGTAACTCTCCCTATTCCTTGTCCAGTCCAAGTTGCCATTTCCTGTCCATCTTTGCTCATCAATACTCCTTGACCTTCACCATATATCGCTCCACCAGGTCTGAGAGAACCCCAATACGTTACAGTAGCTGTTGTCTCTACACCTCTATAGTTCCCTGTTGCTGAAAAAGAAGTTTCCATCTTTGGTTCTCCACTTTCAACATCCAATACCCTTTGACTTGTTATCTTGCCTTTCTCTTCACTTATTAAATCTCCTAACACGTAATAATCAGAAACTATCAGAACATTTAACTCTTAAGATTCTATAAATTAGCACAATCCTAGTCGGCGATAGATAACTCTAAGGATTACTTATCAGTATCAATATATCGAATTGGGACCGAAAATAATGTCAAATTTGATTCACAAATCTATCATATCTTCTTATGAACTTTCAGTTCGGTTAAAATTTCTCTAACCATTTCTTTATAGTCTTCTTGGTTCATGGGATCCTGGAGACTTGTATCATTTGCTATGATAGCTTTCTCCATTATAGGTTTAATATTTTTTATTAAACTCTTTTCCATTTCTGCAGCACCCATGTTCCGCAGAAGCGACAGTTGATTTCCAGCGATTTGACTTAGATCCCTACGAACAATTTCATCCCTAGCTAATTCCCTTGATGAAGCGAATATTCCAATTGATAACATATACGACGCCAGACCCACGAATGATAGAGTAACGAGACCGAAAGGAGGAGCTACAAAATAAGATAATCCGTGGATGACAGTAGAGGCATATAGTAACGTCATTCCAACACCAGAAATCAATACCAATCCTCGAAGATCTTTTCTCTTGATTTTCGTGGCCGTCATGAAGAAAGCCAATCCAAACAAAAGAGCTCCGACTTGTCTGTATGGACTAAAGAATATGTTATACACCAAATTAAATTGTCTACCATATTCTAGTCTTAGATAATGAAAGGTTCCCAGTTCGTCAAACAGAAATGGAAGAATAAAGTATGCAATTGGTATTGTTACCAATAACCAGTATTTAGCCTTTCCAAATCTTATGGCATAGGTTTTTAATAGTATTACTGTTGGGATCCACGCAAACACAAAGGAGGCGATCGAAAGATAATCATATACTATGGCAAGAGTAGAAAGGGAAAATGGAAAAGATGTATCAATCAGAGCTATCCTTATAGCTCTTAGCTTCAATATAGGGTCATAATTGGAAGCTAAAAACGTGAAATAGACCAGAGAAATTAGAATATTTATGAGGAGTATAGAGAAGGCGAAAGTATACCATAATACCACATAATTTCTAACAGACCGGAGCCAGCTTAGAAATTGGTAACATAGGAGTGTCAAGAATCCAACCACGGTAGTATTTGAAATATAAATAATCGATAGTAATATTGAAACAGAATTCAATAGATAAGAACATAGAAAATTATTTTAATTGAAATTCTGCAAAGTTCTAGAGAATCAATTAAGCTATTTGACTTATTGTGCCTAAAGAAAATATTCTTATACCAATTGAAATGATAGAATTTCCGGTATGTCCTTCAATATAACAACGGCATCGCTGGTATCTATTGTAACTTTTGTTGCAATATTCGGCTATCACTCGCAATTAATGGGTGCAGAAAGCAATGATTTGTCTACAGATGCAAAACCTTATGGCAAGACTATTGAAGAGTGGGCTAAAGAATATTGGCAATGGAATGTTGGGGTGCCACCAGGAGATATCCCCAAAGATGTTAATACTAATCTGGATAAATGCATCGTCGGTTCTGATCGACAGAAGACTATGATACTCCTGTTAGGGGTTTACGATCTGACATACTCTACTAAGTGCAATATATCGTCGGCCAAGCCCATTCTAGTTCCTCTGCTCGCAGGAGAGTGCGATCCATCAGTCCATGAGCCAAGAGCTAAAACTGGTAGAATCCAAGACTTGTGGGCCTGTGCAAAGGATGCTGATGAAGGGTTTAAAGCGTGGGAAGTCAGGCTGGACAATCGTGTATTGTTTAAGAAGGCTGGGAATGAAGAAGTAAATGGACATTTGATTGATAATATTCTAGTGAGGAATTCTTCGCTATTCGATATCACTATGCCTCAGGTCAACAGATATGAAGCGGATGCTGGAGTATATCCTGCGGTCGTTGATGGCTACTACTTAATCTTGAAGCCTCTACCACCAGGTGAGCATACCCTAACTTACAAATTCACACAACAAAAAATTCCAGGAGCTGACCTTTCATATGTTAACGGTGATGCAACTTATTTACTTACAGTCAATTGAAGAAGGTAACCGAACTAGAAAAAGTATTTTATGTTTGGTAACATAACTTTGGACTTGATACTACGACAACAAGATTGGCAGAAGCTATCATCACACCAATTGAAACAAAGGTGAACGAAGAGGTTAGTCTAGGGTTCCAATATCATGGTCTTAGGATTATCAATCTCACAAGCCCTTATTTAGATCTAGTAAACTAGTTTATCGGCACATTTTAATCAAGATGTGGGCTCAAAATTTATGTCAAATTTGATTCACAGCCCGACGCATTCACACATGGTCGTTCATAAATGAATTCAGTTTCAATATAAGGTAACATATTTTTAATTGAAAATATTAGCTAAGTGCAATTAAATTAGTCAGCGTCCACGAGGACTTTGAAGCCACCATAAGCCATACGCTTAACGTCAAAGGGCATCGATTTGGAATCCATATTAGCTAGGCGAAGGTCTTTCATCACTTTGGCATTGACGCGATCTCGATGCACGCGAGACTTGAATGTAATCCATGAAAAAACAACGGTTTCGCTAGGCTTTTCTTCATGATACGTGGAAACGGCACTCCCATCTTGACCGCCAGATCATCGCCTACACATTCACGGAACTCCAAGGCACCATGTTCATGCCATATCTTACCACCCAACTGGGCCATATGTCGGTAAGCATCAATTTTACGCTTCGGAACCACCAAGACATATCCATCGACGTAGCGGGCCTTTTCCTTTTTCATAATTGAATTTAGGAAAAGTAGTAATTTAATGTTAAGTAACGGTTTGACTTGGGACCATGTATTTATTAACATTGAACACGCAATAAAAAACATGGCCACACCTAATGAAGAATCAAATAAAGAAACAATTTATGAACAGGATAGTGATTCAGAAGAACCTAAAAGTTCCGAAGAACAAGAACCAAGAAAATCAGATGAAGTTACTATAACAGTGGTAGAGGAACCAGACACGACAGTTGAGGCACAGCAAGAACAGAAGGCCGACTCAACCAAACAAGAGCAGGTTAGACAGGAACCGCAGATGGAAGACAGCTATAGAAAGCTATTTGACCAGTTTACAAAACACTTTAAAGTCAGCAAGTTAGCGACTGATAAGACAACCAATATCTTAGAGCAAATTCAAAAAACCTTAACACAAATTGATAAAATATCCATAAGTAGTAAGAAACAGAATATGGTCATAAAACAATTGGTTGATCAAGTCGCGGCTATAGATAAGCAATTAGAGAAAATCAACAGAACCATAGCTCAGTTAAAAAGCACTCCGACGACACTTAGAAAAAAAGTTAGGAAGAGTAAAAAGAGAACATGACAATAGCATGTAGACTTAATCGTAGCCAGATGCAGCTCCAAACTTAAGACTATAGCAGTTGGTAGTGTTGAGCAAGATGTTGTGAGACATGACCATTGTCCTGTGTTAACAGTAAAGTAGATCGATAGTAACATCATTTTATTATACTACGTAGGTCTACCATGATCCAGATTCAATTAATATTCCCAAACTCTAAAGCCTGACAGTTCATTCTTATATCAGAATCCTAATTTAGAACCGATAGCCCCAGGCATCGAGAGCCGTATATTTTTTTCTCGTTATTTTTATGAGCCAGACCAAGCGTTACTTACCGCAAATGCCGGGAACGGTAACTTTTTTCAATAAATGTAGAGAAATTAAAGCTTATAGTATATCGCCTGTATTCCACCAACCTACCTAAAGATTAGCTTGAGCAGGTATAATTCTATAGATTGCACCATCACCGATTGACACAATGTATAAGAATCCATCTGGTCCAGTCTTTATATCAGTAATGCCTCCAAAACCTGTCCCAAATATTATAGAAGAGAACTCTTGGTTGTTATCCACAACTTTATCGGAAAGTGCACTTCTAAATATGTCAAGCTTTAGGCCATTTCTATTGTCATTAATTTGGAAAAAGTATAGATTACCCCCATTATAGTCTCCAACAAAAATGTTGTTTGTATATTTTGTTCCTAATTTAGAGGAGTTAAGGAATTCTATGCCAGTAAGAGCAGGAGGGATCTTCCAACTCAATAATGGATCAGAATAATGAGAGCCTGACAACTGGTAAAGATCCTCTTGGGCCTTACCTTCGCGTGATATAGGTCCCATAACTGTCTGCCACCCGCTATTAAAACCAGGGTTGACAATGTTGATTTCATCATATTGGTCCGGTCCGTTTTCGGTATCCCATAGTGTATGAGTAATAGGATCTATCGCTAATCCAAAACTGTTTCTAATACCATAAGCCCAATATCTTGACGTTGTCTTATCGTTCGGAAATGGATTACCCTTAGGTGCAGTGCCATTGTTTGGATTCACACGAAATATCACACCTGTATCATCAGGGTCAAGTCCATCTTTGAAATTCTGTAATTTACCGTCGTGATTAAGATTGCCTATAACTACGTAGACATATTGACCAGTTTCATTGGGTGCAGGACCAATCAATATCTTTCCCCCATCATGATTTGGTCCTGGCAAGCCAGGAAGGTCCAGCACTAGAACAGGATTTGTCAGTTGATCGCCATTCCATTGGTATTGATATACTCTGTTCCTTATGGAATTGTCGATACTAGAAGATTCAGTAAAATAAAGAAATACTTTTCTATCTTTCGCAGCAATACCTAGCAATCCTCGTTCACTCTCCGTTTGAACTTGAACGTGAAGGACTGGCTTTTCTTGCAAGATGCCATTAGTGACTCTTTGGACATTTCCATCCTTTTCAAGAACTAACATATCTGTCGTATTTAAGAAAGCCATAGAAGTTGGCGAGATCAAACCTTTAGCAACTACGTCTATCTTAAGTTGTGGATCACTAATCTGTGGCTGTGCAAGTGTATATTGATTAAATGCATATTGTAACACTGATAAAACAAAGACAACTAGAACAAGAGTATTCAGGAACCTTGATTTTGATTGTGCCAATGAGTTCGCTACAAGGATAGATCACAAAAGCTTTGTGTATTACTGTTCCTCAAGGTGTCTAAATATCTTTGGCTTGAGTTAAAAACCCATTTTTATCAAATCTTACATTATGGACATTGGGCTCAAAATACATTGTCAGAACATAGAGCACCGACATGGAAATACGAATCCCAGATACTGTCGAGAAGGAACAGAATTTCATCAAGAGCTTTACAACGAATGTGTTAAAACTTTTGAAGACTTACTCTCTGTCAAATCCTGAAAAAGATTATTAATTCAAATTCACTATACTTATCAATATCTTAATCAAATTACAAATTTTTTGAGCCTAAAAATCGAGTCAAAAATGATTCACACCCCAGCGCTCCTGCATTGATGGTGCTTTCGATCTATTACTAATTGTTAGATATTCCACTCAGTTAGCCATCTGAGTGAAGAGTTGTTCCCTTTCATACTATGAAAAGTATACAGGCACTCCTCCCTCACCTCAGCCTCTTCCACACTCACTTGATATCGTGAAAAATGCCTATTGAAAGCAATTATGTGTGCTTTTAGTGAGTTTAAATCAGTTATTGATACTATTCCTCGGTTGATTCTGGGTCCTCCGAAAAAGACTAGATTCTTAATGAACCCAGGGGCAGACACATTAAACATGTTCTTAAGATGGATACCGGCAGTTTCACCTTGTTGGCCAAAAATTTGTCGAACAATCAGTATACTCTTACCGAATAATTCCGCAGAATGCTCAAAATCCAAAATTCCGTCCTCCCCAGTTTTGAGATTTAGACCCAACAATAGTAACATGAATCGTTCGAGCGCCGATTGATTCACCAGCAGATTTGAATCATAATCAGGCAAGTGAATCTTGAAATAGCTAGCTGTCCATGATTCTTCTTTTAGTGATTGATTAAATGCGATAGCCCACGGTAAAATATTATCCTGTATGTATTTAGGAATTGAATCATAACTGACCGGTTTTACGATTTCTATTTTTGGACGATCCTTTTGTAAATCAAGGGTTTCATAATAACGCTGAATTATTTCCTCCACTACGGCTCCCACATCTCTACGTATTTGGTCATTTCTTATTCGCATAACAAAGTATCCCAAGTTCTCTAACGCTCTTTGACGAATTCTGTCAGGTGTTTTTCTGGCCTTCAGGGCATGTATTTTACCATCAACTTCCACAATCAATTTCTTTCCAATAACAAAATCTGGAGTGTAGAAGTTGGTCCTTGTGAACCAGATAGTGAGTCCGGATTTGTAGGGAATATTCTTTGACGCCAATCTAAAGCCTAATATCGTTTCGTATAACGTAGGCTCAGGAAGCTTCATTCGGTATTTCCTACGTTTTATTATTGCCTTTTTAATTGTTTCAAAATATGTTGGCTTTAAATTCTATGATATTTCCATTAACTGAAATTTCATTTAGATAGCATGCGTCTTCCTTTCTTATTCTCTTTTCTTCATGACTTTATGTCGAACTATCCAGAACTCGATAAGTTTCCGTTGCTGGATTTGCTTAAAGGACTCTATAGATGATGAAATACAAAGAAGAAAATTCGACCATTTCATGGAAAATTTTGAATGGCTTGCAAAACAAGCAAGAAAGTTCTGGGCACGAAAGGGAGAAGACTTATCAAAAACAGAAATATACGATACAAGACAAAAATCGTAATCCGTTTCTCTAGTAAGGGAACTTCATCAGATAGCTATAGCAGAAAACTAACCTTACGGCATTATTTTAAACGAACTTATAAAAACCTCAAGCAGCAGCAAAATTAGGTATTATGCTCTTACCATAATACCATTGATTTATTTCATTTTCCCTTTTCATACTTATTTCGCGAATTTGTTGTCTCCGTTTGTGCTCGATTCCCCAATCGCTGTAAGTGTGATATATACAATCCTTTTTAGTGCTACAAAACAAGTTGGTGCCTTTCTATACAGCTTATCTTTCTTGATAGCTTCTACTGTTGTCCCAAAGGATAGTGTGAGAAAATCTCTATTAATTTCCTGCATTGGGATGACTATACTTTTCAGCTCTATCGAGATAACACCACTCAATTATAAGGTCTTCCCTCCGTATGGTGTTATAACAGAAGCGTTTATCCCGCTAGGAGCATTCTTGTTACTCGTCGGAATCTTCACTTCAGCTGTAAATCTATCCCAAGATGGAGAGTTGCGTAGAGATTTCCGCAAAAGTGCAGTGGCACAGTTGAACCTATTAAGGACAATTGAAATTGCAGCACAACTTTTTATTCCCATAATACCCGTATTTGCTAACTTTAGTGCTGCGGTTAGTCCTGTTGCAGACGGAAACTTGGAAATTAAATATCAACTTAGATACACCAAGCTATTAACCTTGTCCGATTCATATTTATCGCAATAAAAAGCTAAATAAGATGTAACAGAACCCGTATCCATGCAAGGTTCGAACCCCGATGCCTCCAGACTTGTCAATTCAATCTCGTTTACTAGTATCCATTTTCATTTTAGCCTTTTTGTTAATTATTATTTTTTATAACAGAAAACGAGATAAAGATTTACTGGCACTTCATAACATTCCTCAATGTCTTTGATTTCAAAATGATTCATTAAAAATGACTCGATTTGTTCCTTGGTAAAAAATCTAATTTGAAATCCATTTATTTCATAAATATTGTTACCTATTTTCTTGCCTTTATTATACAAAATATCATTATCACTTTGCACGGAAAAATATAGCAAGCCATTATTTTTTAATACTCTACTAGATTCTTTGAATAGAAAACTAAGTTCCACATCTGTGAAACGCATATTATAAAACATATGCGAATAAACTGCGTCAAAATATTTCTTATCAAATGGAATACCTTGACTCGCATCAAACTGCCTTAATCTTATTGTAATATTTTCTTCCCCTATTTTTTGCTTTAGACTTTCTACAGCTACCTTTGAAGAATCAATAGCGTAAACATCTAAATCATGAGATGCAAAAAATAATGTATCTCTGCCTTGCCCACACCCTAATTCTAATAATTTATTAACATGATGCTTTTTAAAATCTCTATAGCACATTTGGGAGAAATTACTTGGCCCTTCTCCAAAAAATGCCAAATCATTAAAATAACCTTATCCCAAATTTCATTCATAATGATTCTAAATTCATATTTTATAGCTTAGTAACAAAGTAACAAGTGAGATGCCCACCGGTTTTACAATCATGGAGCTGATTTTGTTTTATTTTGGTTGTCATTTGTTATCAAGGAATACTCGTCACTTTGAGCATTGATAGCTACTGACTTAATTTTCTTGGAATTATCTGTGTAGAACGACAATTCGAATGGTGCTTTTTTATTAGCACTAATTATATCCGGCTTTGTATATGTATAATCGACGTCTACAACTTTGTGGTCCTTGTCATAAAATATACCCGATACCTTTACCGAATTTGCAACATCTGGACCTTGATTTATCACTTCGCCTAGAACTTTATAACTCCCTGGACTTTTAGAATTTGAGTCCACACTGAGGAGCAGAGCCGCAGGCTTATCATCTTCAGATTTCTCAAAACTGGTTGTTAAGGTATATTTACTATTACTTGGTAGCTTTTCATCTAAGAATATATGGAATCCAGACCTCATTCCTGGCTTTATCTGATAATCATTGGCGTTATACTCCCCAGTTGCTACAATTACACCATTCTTGTCATATACACTGGCGGTTATGTGGACCAATTCAATAGGATACGTAAAGTTATTAAGCACTTCACCCACTATCGTGTCGGAATGTAACGCAGAATACAATATATCAGGTCTTGGCTCAGCATCTTCGCTTACCGTTCTATTAAATATTGGCGATGAAATATTCCCACCAGTAGTAACCTCAATTTGAGCATACGATGAGTTGACAGACATGTAAGAAGAAATTAATCCTAAAACTGCTGCCAAAGTGCAGCAAGAAATAAACATTAGTGATGAATGCAAGACAAAATTTTCCATGATTATTCTCACTCGTGTATGAGTAACCAATAAAAGGTGCAAACTTGAGCGTTCCATGCGTTATTCACTATTCTTTTATTACGAATACAAAATAGATAAATCTAATGTCTGAATGTAATCGTTAATTAACAGTTACAATACATGCAAATATCTGCTATTTTCTCCGATTACGATGGAACTTTGTCTCCGACAACTTATTTAAATTCTGACAATTAAACTGGGGGACTTACTAACCATCATAATCAAATCCAACTGGATAGAGTTTTACGGGAAATATCCAACAAATCTGGACATAAGTATCGCTTTTCCTGATTTACTGAATTAATAATACTATTTGAACCGCTTTTTAGGGTCAAAAATGAATCACAAACCTCCGAACCCGAATAATATTGATACTACCATAGTAAATTTATTGTTTGGTAAGGACATCGATCCACTGGCTTCACTATGTAATTTATCATGGTTTGATCATGTTCACTATGGACGCTGCTACTAACAGTAATTTGTAACCCCGTTCAGGAACGTTAATTTTTCAATCTGCTCAGTATATTTATATAATTTCAAGGTATAGTGTGAAATAATGAAAAAGCTTGAAGGAAAGGTTGCTGTCATAACAGGTGGAAACAGTGGTATAGGTCTAGCCACAGCACAACTTTTTGCCAGAGAAGGTGCGTATGTTTTCATTACGGGTCGCCGTCAAAACGAACTCGATAAGGCAGTAAAGACGATTGGTAAGAACGTTACCGGTATTCAAGGTGACATATCAAATCTCGCGAATTTGGATCGCTTGTATGACACTGTAAAACAACAGAAAGGCCAAATAGATATTCTATTTGCAAATGCCGGATCTGGTGAGTTCCTGCCCTGGGAGAAAGTCTCTGAAGCTCACTATGATAAAACGTTCAATGTTAATGTCAAGGGAGTTCTCTTCACAATACTAAAGGCTCTTCCTTTGTTTAAGGATGGCGGTTCAATCATTCTGACCGCATCTACGAATGCATCCAAACCGTCGGAAGGATTGATTGTTTACAGTGCAACCAAGGCAGCAGTACGCTCATTCGCTCGTTCCTTCACAGCTGACTTGAAGAACCGCAATATTCGTATCAACGCTATCAGTCCAGGCCCAATTGAAACGCCGGGGATCATGAACGCCGTTACTAGGTTGGGAATGACAGAAGACCAATTTAAGAAGACAATAGTATCGGCCATCCCAATGGGACGAATGGGCACTTCCGATGAAGTGGCTAAGGCTGTTTTGTTCCTTGCCTCAGATGACAGCAGTTTTATTACAGGAATTGAATTATTCGTAGATGGCGGCATGGCACAAATCTGACTGGGGTTTATCTTCCTTAATATCGAATTTAAATTCGATGACATTATTGATATTATCATAAGGTCTAGGTATATCAGAAATGAACATATTTCCCAACCGTATTTTTTCTCGGAGGGTAAGCTCTCTAATTGATAAACGTGGTTGCAATTTGATCTCTTTTAATTTAACATCATCAATTCTAAAATTGTGTAATGGACAAATTACCCTGAATGGGATTACCTGGCTATAACAAAGATACTCGAAATCATTATATAATTTTTGAAACAATTCGAGATCTATTTTATCAGTTAAGATATAAGTAAAAACTAACTCGTGTGTAATATGGGATAAATATTCCCAGGCACTAAAATGATGAATAACAGAACGTATTACAACATCTTGATTCATACCGGCAACTTGCCTATCCTGATTCATTAAGATCTTACATTTTTTGAATTCTGCAAATGATTGTAAGAATTTTTTCTTTCCATCCAGTAAGTAACTAAGAAATTCATACAATAGTATGTCGCCTTCTAATGTGTTAAACATAAACTGAGAGTACTTCTTCTTTCTAGCTAGTCTCAGGGTCTGTAACAATTTAATTGTAGGCACAAGCGAGTTGATAGCTCTGTTAACAAAACTCAAGGTACATTTTTCCAACCTTGGGTTTCTTACAGCAGACAAGACTTCAATGCTACATATCAGAATCTCCTATATAATATGTAAATTATGGCATCGGGCTTTCTGTCTTGTTTGTACTATTATTGGGTTAGAAATCCATTATAAAATACAGTAGCTGTAGTTAACAATTCTAAAACAATAATTAAGGTTCAATCTTTAAGACGTAGCGTTTTCAGTTATAGACGGACTAGTACTGATTTCAGCATCAGTCCCTCCGGGCCCGCGACATAACAAGTTAGTTCAGGCAGTTTCTAATCGTTACTAAAAACAAAACTAAAATACAAGTTAGTAGAACCCTACTACATGAAGGGAACTAATCACACCGCACTAGGATCACTACACAAACTTTTGGCTGAACTTTCTTTTTTATTTTAAATAACCAAGACTACTTTACCTCTGGGATGAACATTCTTTTGGTAATCTAGTGCATCGGCAGCTTTATCCAATGAAAACTCCTTCTCTACATTTATCCTTGTATTATTTTGATCCACCCATTGTGCAACTTTCGTTAAGTGTTCCCTATCAGGTCGCGTGAATTGAAATATCGCTTTGACCCCGTATTGATTCATTAGCTCAGAATCAGGCTGCTCTAGCATAGAAACAATTACGCCTCCTTTCTTCAAAACTTTAAAAGATCTTTTGTAAGCGTTGCCGCCTACAGTATCGAAGACCGCATCATAATTTTGAAGCAAGTCTTCAAAGCTTTGAGTCTTGTAGTCCATTACAGTATCTGCTCCCAGCTCTTGCACAAATTGCTTGTCACTTGCGCTTACTGTCGTTGCAACGTACGCTCCCAAACTTTTGGCGAGCTGAATAGCGATTGATCCGATACCTCCTGCGCCGCCATGAATTAGGATCTTCTGATCTTTTGATAAACGTATATCTTCGGTAAGGACTCGCCATGCAGCTACACCTACAAGGGTTAGACCTGCCGCTTGAGGAAAACTTAATTTCTTCGGCTTATTTGCGATACTTTCCGTATTTGCTACAGCCATTTCAGCAAACGCTCCCGATCCGCCACTTATTACGCCAGCCTGTCCATACACCTCATTTCCTGGGTTAAAGTCTGAAGGAGCGATGCCTTCTCCCACCTGTTTGATCACCCCAGAAAAATCTAATCCCAATGTGGATGGAAATTGAAGTGATACCAATTGTTGCATGAGTCCTTCACTAATTTTCCAATCTACAGGATTTACGCCGGCTGCTTTTATAGCGACTAAAACTTTACCGGGAGCTACGGACGGTTCAGGGGTGCTATTGTTAATCTCAATAGCTTGGCTGCTTCCATATTTATTAATTTGAGCAGATTTCATACTCATTATAATCTTGAGTGAGTATTAAAGGGTAGACTTTTAGCTTCTATCGTTCTGCAATTACAGAAGACATTAAGTAACAAATGAAAGCTGAATAAAGCAATAATTTTTGGTGTGCCAATTCAGTTACTAATCTAACTGCCTAGCTCTGTTTATCTAGCATGAACTGGAGATATAATTAGTGATAAAATCATGAAATTTCGTCTTCCACAAACTATAGCATTGGAACTTCCAGGCTACGTTATCGACGCTAAGATCATTTATACCGCCATAACTAACCATACTCTTGTCAAAAAAAATAGTTATTATCTTGCATATGTTCCATTCATGCGTTGGCTCTGCACTTGGCACCAATGACTGTGAATTCATGGCCGGCGCTGCCCCTGTCTGATTGGAAAGAGACCTATGACACGTTGCATATGTGGACTCAAATAGTCGGAAAAATCCGGCTCGCACTCACACCGACGGAGAATCATTGGTGGAATTCTACTCTATATGTGTCGCCTCGCGGACTCACAACGTCAACGATGCATCACAATGGTCGACTTCTCCAAATAGATTTCAATTTTATCGATCATAAACTCATAATTGAAACGACTGATGGTCCTGCTAAGACGATTGATCTGCGACCGCGTTCAGTGGCCGATTTTTATCAACAAACAATGGACGCCTTAAACTCTCTTGAGATGCCTGTAAAAATTTGGACCACACCTGTAGAAGTTGCAGATAGAATTCCATTTGAAAGTGATGAGAAACATGCATCCTATGATCTAGAATATGTGCAGAAATTCTGGCGCATTCTGACACAGGCCGATAGGATATTTACTGAATTTCGTTGCAGATTTAATGGCAAAGTGAGTCCAGTTCATTTTTTCTGGGGAGCTTTTGATTTGGCCGTTACTCGGTTTTCAGGACGTACGGCACCACCCCACCCAGGAGCAGCAAACGTTGCTCGTTTTGTGGCAGTTGAAGCCTATTCGCATGAGGTGAGCAGTTGCGGTTTCTGGCCCGGCGGCGGGCCTATTGACAAACCAGTATTCTACGCTTACACGTATCCAGAACCTCCGGGATTCAATGAATACCACACGCTACCCGCTCAAGCTTTCTACCATAGGGAGATGGGAGAATATCTGTTACCCTATGATGCAGTACGTACAGCCAATTCACCTGATGATGTCTTGTTATCTTTCTTGCAGAGCACCTACGAAGCAGCTGCAACTTGTGGAAAGTGGGACCGAAGTGCATTGGAGCGTCAATAATCTATTTTGAACCGTTTTTTCGGGTCAAATATGATTCACAAACCTCCGGGCCCGCATGTAAATACATGCATTTATACCGACAAAAGACTACATACGCTCAATGGAGAAAGAACAATTAGTGACTTTGACTCCTTATGATAACTTCGTATACGCACTAAAAGCAGATGAGACAAAACGTCAATATGCACAGGCTCAATAAATTTCTATCTTTCTCTGAGTCTTGTATACAACATACTTATGATATCATTTTATATGGATGTACTTGAAGATATTGGTTTACTAAAGAAAAAAATTAGGAAAAATAATTGTCGGGTCTAATGATTAGATAATTGAGAGTAGCAAAATTAATGGAATGTCGTATAGTGTGCTTATGTTAGCGTAGATGGCACAAAGGTTATCATAAATAGTACTATTATTCCTATTCCACCAATTATGAATGCTGGATATCCTAACAATTTATTCCGTGCAATTTCTGATACTCCCCCTAGTCCCGCAGCTATGATTAGGAATATGGTTATTAGTTCGTATATTGCTATCCTCTTTGATATATCAGAAATATCATGTTCAGATTGCAGAAATCTGTCATATTCAGATTCTGCTTCGTACTTTAGATTTAACAATGAACCATTAGCTGTTTCACTTCCTTCAAGAATGTCAAGATGAGATTTATACATAGCAAAGTTATTCTCTATTTCAGAAACATTATTTTTAGTGAAATTACCATGAAGCGTAATATTCAGATCGTCAAGCTGAGCCTTAAGAATTCTTTCACCAATTTTTTCTTCGTTATAGTCATTTTCCCAATCCATTGATTTCATTAAATGGGTAAGAGAAGAAATCTGCATATCATCCTTTGTTAAGCCAAATTCGGTTGCTAGAGTGGTTGTATACACTGCCAAAATTGATAGGCCAATAATAAAGAAAGTAACAATTAAAAAAAATCCTGAAACTGAATGCATTTTTTCTCTATCTATTTGTCTGACATTCCTTTTAATCTACTCTATTTCGGTAAGGAATAAATGGCATCATAAAAACAACAGTATTCAAAAAATATGATTATGAGATCATATGGACCACATGAAAATTCAGACTAGTCCCTTGTGGCATACGATTCTTTAAGCATCATTGTTCAAACATAGTTATCAATGTTTGAAGAATTAATTGGATTGTCCATGTTACAATTAGTCGTAACGTTGTTACAATTAGTAGTAGCAGTTATATCATACTGTGACGCAAAATAAATATAAATATGCCAGATTCATGGATTATACCCTAATTGTGTTCAAGATTTTGGTATAAATCAGTGTACTATCAAAACAGGAATGTTTATGCTACTAATTATTTTTCGTGCATTACTGAATAGGGATTTCATCCAAGAATCTATGTTTGTGGTCCTTAAGACTACTAAATCGTAATTTCCCTCTTTGGCCTCGTTGATTATCTGTTCTATAACATCACCTACTCTAAATTTATATTCAATTTTATTTTCACAGCCTGCTTCCTTGCATTTCCCTATCTTTTTTTCCATTTCATCTATTATCTCTCCTTTAACCTCTTGTTTCATATGCTTATTACTCATGTTAGAACCTTGTACTGAGATACCTTCCATTTTCTTAAAATCTTTTATAATTCGTAAAATTAGTAATTCTGCTCCTGTGTATCTGGATAGAGATACAGCATATTTAAGTACATTATTTGATTCATCTTTTCCATCGTCAGTAATTAGGATTCTATTAAATGAAGGAAGATCTTCCTTTGAAATTGAAGAGTCTTGATCAATAACGTTGGATTCTTTTGTTGGTTCGACAGTCACAACATTACGTATACGCCAAAGAATTTAAAGATTTGGATATTTTTCCATCCCGATCGTAATCATCCTGTGACGAATTATGAGTCACAAGATAAGCTTAAAGCGCGTCATTTAATAAATCTATACGGATTTAATGTACATAATTAGCATGAAATAATAGATCTCTCCACGTAAGGAATCAGATTTATAATACGAAACGGTCACATGACTATGTTCCGACTAAATATTCAGTCATTCTCTCCGGGCTTGAAACTGCTCCGCTAAAAGATTCAATCCTCCTTGTTCCACAACCTCGAAAAGTTAGAACCGCTTAAAAGAAAACCATATTGCCTTATGTTTGTAAACTTCATATTGGCAATTTGGAAATAACATAGTCAAACTTTTAATTTGGATTAGTGACATATCTGTCGCTAATCCCTCCGGGCCCGAAATTGTTCCGGTTGAATATTCAGTCATCCGAATTGTTAGCAATACGATTCCTGTCGGGGCCCGAACCTCTATTAGTTCTTTAATTGGACTCGACAAATAGATTTAGTAAGAATTTAAACATATTAGAAGAGCAACAAACGGAAGCGGATCCGTATATACTGTTTGAATATTCAATAAGTTCCCCACATGTCAGGTAGATCAAGTTTAATATTAATGAAAAATTATATCTGAAAATAATGAATGATATTCAGCAAAAGATCTCTGAAATCAATGGGCAAAGGATAGCCCAAGATATGGATGAGAAAGGATATATTTTGTTATCACAATTCTTGCCTGTAAAATACTGTAAAGAAATTATTGACAAATATGGTAATGAGGATCTTTATCGTAAGATTATTACTATGGAAAAATATCGTTTTGGTTTAGGAGAATATAAATATTTCAAGTATCCTTTGCCCAATATAATCCATGATATAAGAAAAGGTGTATATCCTAAACTCGTTCCTATCGCAAACAATTGGATGCGGCTGCTAAACCTAAAAAGACAATTTCCTAACGACTTTGTAAGACTTCAAAAGTTATGCCATGATAACAATCAAACTGAATGCACAGTTCTTATTCTAAAATATGGCAAGGGAGGATTTAATACATTACACCAGGATTTATATGGAAATATTTTTTTTCCTATGCAACTCGTAATCTTCCTAAATGAGCCAATTAAAGACTATTCCGGAGGAGAGTTTGTATTGACTCAGCAAACTCCAAGAGCACAATCAAAAGCCATAGTACTTAGACCGCGTATGGGAGATATGCTTATTCTTTCTACAAATTTCAGACCCATGAAAGGCAAGAAAGGTTATTATCAAGTACAAATGAGGCATGGTATAAGCGAGATTCATAATGGACAACGGCACACGTTGGGAATAATTTTTCATGATGCCCTGAATTAGTACTAAATTAACCCAGGTAAAATTGAATTGATTTATCTATATTATGGACATTTTATTTTACATGTGCAACTTTAGTGCCAGCACTTACAAATTTTTCCGTTTTTAATCAGTTCCATTTTAATTCTCATCACATCACAAAGTATGTTTACATCAAACCAAGTTGTCTCATCATTCCAACCAAATCATAAAATAAATTTTCTTCAACTATTCTGCCATCCTTCCAATGAGCTACTGTGCAAAAATCTACCTTGAACGTTTTGTTTGTAGCAGGAATCATGTTGCCGTCAAGCCCCTCCATTAGACCTTTGTGTGTACCTGTGAATTCTGCTATAGAACAAGTCCAATCGTCACGACCAAACAGTATCTTATATGGATTGTTGCTAACACAGTTATCAGGAAACGCGTTGAAAAAATATTCTCCCTCCTTCCTGTGTGCTGCTATTCCTTTAGTGGGTGGCTGACCAGGCCAACGTACAGTCACATCATCAGCATGACGTTTACTAAAAGTATCCCAATCCTGTGAATTCCACGCATCATCTAACGTTTTCATCAATTTCATATTTTCTTGATCGCTCATACCCATAATATGTACTAGAAAATAGAAAAGTCTTTCCGGTGTAGACTTTGTTATAGCCTTTATTAAAAGTAGGGATCAATTGTGGTCCCTCCATAAAATAAAACTTTATTGGATTTTTCTGTCCAAGTGAAAAGTCTAAGAATTTCCTCAGATGCTGAATTAATATAGATCACTATAGATTGAATAGATCAGCCTAGCCGATTTATTTATTTAAGGTACACAGAATATTTGCCTGTAGTTTCCAAATTTCTATTCTCTTATTAAACAAATCAAAGTCATGAGATGAAATATCCATTGAAGGAACCTTATTTTTCAGGTAACTTACTGCTTTATTCGCTATTTCAGTAGTTGGTGTAACATCTAATTCGTCATTCTTTGTTATGCCTAAACTTTCAAGCAAATTTACATCAGAAGGTGTAATAACTGAAGCTGTAATACGTGGATTCTCCAATATATTACTCTTAGCACATGGAAAAAAATATGGAACGCATACAAAATTGAGTGATGACAAAATATCATTAACTGTAATAACTGTCCTTTTATCAAGCAATGCAGTATCGCATGCTTTCAATATCATGATATTTGTCAATGCTTCAACTTCGCCTGAAGAAAGCATAGTATCAACAGCTATCTTTGAAACCATATCTGATATTTGATTTATAATTTCAGGGGTAGTAGTCAGTCCCAAATCGTTGGTTTTTTTTAGGATTTCTTCTCGGTTCATTCATCCAAAGATAACCTGCGCACATTTATTAAGCCTATCCCGATAGGTGATATCGCATTTTGTACAAATCTAATGAAGAAACATAATTCTTGCAAAAATAGAAGTTATCTTCTTCGGCTTCTTATTTTCCATTAAATCCAATTACTCTTTCTTCTCTGATCTATAAATGCCAAGTTCTTTCACGACACTGATTACTATGGGAATCTCTAAATCTAATTGCATCGCGATGAATTCTTCACCAATTCCAGATAAATACAGGTTCCTTACAACATCCTTCTTTTCTTCTGGAATCATTTTTATCCGGCAGTGATCGTATATGATTCATTATTTGATATATATATTTGACACAACTTCGTTTTTTTTGAAATGGAGAATCAGAAAATCCTGTGTTAATAATTTCCTTACTTTGATCGTAATGAAATAAGGATCGAAACAAAATTCAGATTTCCTCAAATTAATCTTTATTTAATAATACAACTGATATAATGGATTCTTCACAAAGGATCATAAACATTCTCGTACGAAAACTGATTAGGTCATTCAGTAGAAAAATAATGTACGGCAAGTAATGAGGAACCACATGAAAAATCAGACTAGTCCCTCCGGGCCCGAGTATTTATTAAGTACTGATTTACTTGAGAATGAATAGCAGAAAATGAGTCACAATTATTACCCTTCCAAGTCACTCATTTTTTTCTTTTCAAGCTTTTCGACATAGACATAGACATTGAGGACTACTAGCGTGTTGATTTCCTTAAAGAGAACGCTGTGATGTAAGCGTCCCAACTACTTTCTTTGTATTAGATCAGGCAGAAGTTTACGGCCAGCCTGCGCTGTGCACAAGGAACAACCAAAACTATATCCATATTCTTGATAGCCAAATGAATAATCAACCAGCGGGCTGGAAGAGCTCAACGACGTTGCCAGATGGATCCTCGACAAGGATCTGGGCTCCGCCTGGACCTCTGACGATGTCGTTGCGAAAGCGCACCCCTCTCTCATGCAGGCGATCCACTTCGGCCTCGATATCGGCTACAACTAAGTGGATCCGGTTCCAGCCGCCCGGCTCGGGTTTTCGACCGTCTGGCATGGGCTGCCCGGCTGAGCTGGTCGGCCCGCTGAGCAAAAGGCGCAAGTCTCCTCGGACGACATCGGCGAAAGCCGGTGCTTTGTTTGAAAGGAGAGTGAATCCAAGATGCGTTGTGTAGAACGCAACGGCATCATCAACATCATTTACCATATAGCGAACATTAACCTGAGTCATTCAAGGACGAGGTTAGGAGGCGCGCATTAAAAAATTTTATCTTTAGATGAGCAGACGAGTACCCAACCCTAGGAAGAACTTTCTTGCATCAAACCTGCTTGCTAGGTCACCGGATAAATGCGTCAAATGGTAATCGCTTCTTGACATTCAATTCTTAGGCGGGTCCGGTAGAACTTGAACTGCGTTATTATTTGTTGTGTCTAGTATTACTCCCAGTCTGATCGCATATTGCAACAAAATCGAAAACTAATTATTCAATAGGAAATCTCATGCTAGAAACTCTATGATACCGTCCACTATGAATTTGATACTTGCAAGAATGATAACTATCAGGACCATCCTTCTGAATTTTTCTTGATCGATTTTGGTTACTATCTTTTTTCCAACATAAGATCCTGCTACAGCGGCTGCAAATAAAGGTGGGATAATGTAGTAGTATTGCTCAGATAGAAATCCTGCCGAGATGTAAGAGGGGATTCTACTGGCATCAGTCCCAAGAGCTATAACGGCTGCCGTAGCAATATATCTTTCTTTCTCCAATTTCAGTCCAGTTAGAAATGTAGCCCTCAATGCCCCACCCGTCCCTATGATGCCAGTTATAAAGCCTGAGATTCCACCACCTAGAACCAAAGTTCTTTGATTTGCAGGGAAAGCGAGCTTCGGATTAAGAAGGAAAGTAACTGAGATAGCTATAAGAAATATCCCTAATATGAATTCAAGAAGAGTTTGTGAGAGGTAACCCACCATGGTAGCACCAATTAAACTAAGAACAAAACTGGGTATACCAAATAGCAGTAAAATATTTTTTTCCAACCCATGTCTGAAAAATGCAATTCTACTTATGTTTCCAAAAAAGTGAAATATTGCTACCAATACCAAAGCTGTCTGGAAATCAAAGAGATAGGATGCTAGTGGAAGGTAAATCGTTGATGACCCAAAGCCTGCCATTGTCCCTACAATTTCTGAAAAGAAGCCAATTATTATGAATGCGATGTCAGCAGCTTCCACGTTACCATTGAAACACTTAAACCTAAATTAAGTATTAGATTGCATTAACTTGATTGTAGTAGTAGAATTTATTCGTAGGAGTATGAAAAAAATAAATATTATGCGACAGGACTCTACTACTTGCAGTGTCCGATCGCATCGAACCCGGACTAAAGATCTAAGTTTTCGTATTAACATTGTTTAATGCTCAAAAAAAAATCGGGCATAAAATTTGTGTCAAAAATGATTCACAAACCTCCGAATCCGACATGATATTCTTTTACCATAATGTTAGGATTAAAACCTGTGTCAATTTTGATTCAGACTCTAACGCATTCGGACCCCTTTTCTTTTTTAATTGGTCTAGCGAAATAAATTTACGTCTTAGGATCGAAGCCTTAGTGTATGAATCTTAATCAGTCTCCTATAGCAATTAATCACATTGCAATTAGCGTTCCAGATCTAGACGAAGCCTTGAAATGGTATCAAGAAGTGTTGGGATTTACTATAGTAAGAGGTCCAACAGAATTAAGCGCAGTTGATCCGAAAGTAGGTAACGCACTTCTGGATATCTTTGGATTGGAATTTAAGAAATTACGAATCGTTTGGCTGTCTTCAAGCAATAATATAGGATTCGAGATATTCCAATTTATTGAGCCCAAACAAGACTCAGAAAAAACTCAAGTTCCTTACTGGACTGGTGGATTCATTCACATATCTGTGACATATCCTGACATAGACAACTTGATAAAGAAAATCTCTGAAACTGGAGGTAGACAACTTACAAAGATTTGGGAAATTAATCCTCAGAAACACCATAAGCTAGCGTTTTGCACAGATCCGTTCGGGAATATAATTGAAATATATTCTCATAGTTTTAAACAATTTCATGCCAATAAGAAGGATTTTTGAATCGCTTTTAAATGTCAAAAATGATTCACAAACCTCCGTGCCCATACCAACGTTTTATCTTAAAGTAACTATTATCCCCTTTAGGATATTATCATCAGTTGAGAAAACTTTTAAATTATTTATTTAAAAGTAAGATGTTCAACACATAAGATTATCTTCTTCATTTTGAGAATCAAAGTTTTTTGCAGGAGACCTTTATAACTAATGTTGATCTTAACTTTTTTGATGATATTAGTCAACAGAATAAACAACATGTCAGTTCCACTATTGGTCACAGCGTTCTCTTTAATCATGGTAATCTTTTTTTGCAGTCAAAATAACTTAGTGTCTGCAACATCGGTTAATGTCGTAGAAACTTACGATCAGTGGGGTAGGTATTTTTTCATACAAGATGATTCAAAGAATACAGAGGACGATTCAAAGAATACTCAGGATAATCCAATGAGCAAAATGGATACACCTTCTTCAGTATTCGATAAAAAATCTGAGAGTACAAATCAAAGTTCAAGTGGTTCATCGGATGAACTCGTCACCGGTGAATCATTAAGTAATGACACGGTACAAGACAATCTTAATCAGACAACTGGCGAATTAACCGGACCTCAATCAGAAGAAAATTCTAATCAGAGTGTAGAAAGTCAGAACCAGGTTCAAGACAATCTTAATCAGACAACTGGCGAATTAACCGGACCTCAATCAGAAGAAAACGTTACCAAGGTGTAGAAAGTTAGAACCAGGTTCAAAATAATCGAGAAATAAACGTCAATACCACGCAAAAGAACAAAGTCGAAACAGAACAAAGATTGGAATTAATTATTTCAGAAGAAGAAGGTGAAAAGCCTATTCCGTTAGAGGAGCAAAGAAAGATAGAATCTCAGGATGAAATTGTCATGAAACAGCATAAGTCCCTTTCGGGTCCAAATTGTAGAACTGGGAACGTTCTTAGTGGTGCTTCAAACGAAGGAGATCTTAAAGTTTTAAGTGAATGTCAAGAAGTAATCGGTATAGTAAAGCATACCAAAAAAATGGATGATGGTGATTACAAGTTTTTCCTCGACGTAGATAAAAAATATGATTTTCTTGTCAACGATAAGAATAATCAAAAAACTGATGGACTTTTGGTAGTGGAAATAGTACCAAAGGACCAGGACATTACGGATATATCGCTTCCAAAAACTGGAGATCAGGTACATGTCTGGGGAGCGTGGGTAACCGATAAACCAAAAGGTTGGCATGAAATCCATCCAGCTTGGAAGGTACGCAATGAATACGGACAGATTGAGACAGCATGATCCGATGACCCTCTCTAGTGTGAAATTCCTCATGGTTCCCACCCCCTCCGGACTAACGTGTTAATGGTTTGTAGAAGTTTGTAGCGATTTCTAAGAATGGATTAACAATGTTAATTGATGCATATATGCTACATACCTCCTTGTATTCAGTATGGCATTTGAAAATGTCCTTCTGATAGTAATATTCATTGGCGTTGTACTTTTTGGTACGAAAAAACTTCCAGAACTTGCAAGAGCTCTTGGAAAAGCTCAATCAGAATTTGAAAAAGGCAAAAGAGAGTCTATTCGCGAAGCATCTACGGAGGTTAACAACAGTATGTTGAAACAAAATGAACTCACTTCAGAACCCAAGACTGATAATGGCATAACATAGTTTGGAGGTGCTCGACGACTTAATAAGTACTTTGAACTAGTCTTCTAAAAGGTTGATCGGTCCGCATTGTTCTGTCCAAATTGCGGTTTTTGTTACTGGTGTAGAGATTTTACGTGCTTTCATCATATATAACAACTGACATTTTTCCTTATGCAGGTGATGTGATCAGGTTTTTCTAAGGTATATGCACATATGATAACATCACTTATGTTGGATGGAAGTCAACATGATGACTAATCTATAATTTCAAATTTCTATATCAATAAATAAATTATCAGGCTTAATACAGATCAGTAGTCTCTTTTGTATCATCTATAAGAAACACTTTCAATTCATAGAGAATTGAATCATCTTACCTATCCACGATCTGCTTGACTCTCATGAGCGTTCAAAGACGCCATAGAAGCCGCATCGATGAGCTTGTTAGCCATCTCGATTGAGGTTTCATTATCGTGAAGTGCCACGTTTGATGGCTGCTTGGTGGCGATGCTAGTGGTAATTTTGGGTGTGTTCGTTAATGTTGGGTCAGCATTCAGTGAATCGAATAAAGCTGTATCGATGATCTTATTAGCCAACTCGATTGACGTTGCGTTATCGTGAAGTGCCACGTTTGATAGCTGCTTGGAGCCGATGCTAGTGGTATTTTTAGGTGACTCCGCTAACACCTCTATTGCAATGGGATTTGGAATTGCTTTTACCATGGTTGGCGTTGTAGCTTTAATTGTAGCATTTGGAATTGCTTTTACCATAGTCATTTTTGCTGCTGTAAATTCTTTTATGTCCAGGTCATTGCTCGTTTCGTCAAATCTAAGATCATTCATAGTCAACACCCGAAAATTATTATCGTGCAAATATTTCATCTCTTTCTCAAACAAATCTAGATCAGTGTTGTAATCTACCACTCCACTGTCGCCTGCTCTGTGATATATTATTATAGGTATTGCATTGATCACTCCGGCATTATTATATTTTGTTTGGCTATTGACAATTTTGATGAACTTATCCGCCATTATATTGTCGCTGGCCGAATCTTCTATTCTTGTTGCGTCCTGGCTCCATGCTCTAACTGTGTATCTATTGGCATATGTCAGATCATTACTGTCAGTGTATGTTCTACAATCAGGTTGAGTTGGTTGTACTTTAGGGCTGTCGCACCGTAGGTAGGTAAGCGCATCATTGCCTGTTCGGGCAAATTCATAATACTTTGCGACTATATCTACAACAGTTTTGTCATCGGAACCACCGTTGAAAGGATACGCAAAGCTTGTAGCATTAATACCATGCTTTTGAAGACATCTCTTTGACTGGCCTACTTCATATTCTACATTTTTCTTTGACAATGTTTCCAAGCGTAAATGATTCATGCTATGAGAACCTATATCGTGTCCTTCTTTATGCAATGTTTCTATTTCATTCCAGTCCATGTATCCATCTTTCTTTCCTATATAATTGCATACCACATAGAATGTTGCCTTAAATCCATACTTGTCAAGTATTGGTTTGGCTTGGGTATATTGACTCTTACGACCATCATCAAAATTTAAAATAACTACCTTGTCGCCTGTTACACTTTCGGACGCAGGTTGTGCATGTATTTCATTAAAGTCAAATTGTTGAATGCCAAGAGGTAACAGAAGGATAACTAAGGTTGATAGCACACAGGCATTTACTCCAACAAAATTTAGTTTCTGATTGTCTGTTAACAATCAGACATTCAAGAAACCTTGATGGATTATATATAGGTAAGCTTTATACAAAGTGCTAAGCAACCCAACAAGTGATCAAGTGATAGATATCAAAATGTTTTTGCAGCAATTTTTATGTCTTCGGGCATATTTGCTTTCCATTTATTGAATAACAATTTGGCGGTAGAAAGTTATCATTATTCTCAATCCCACTATCTGAATCAGAAATAAAAAAGATCCACGTCAAATGTTAAACCTGCAACTAGCACTATTATTATCACTATCATTAATTTTTTGCCAAAGGATCTCTGACGAATTGGAGTTATCGACATCCTCAGGGAAAGTCAGTCTGAAAAAATACAGTAAAAAATAACTATTAACACTTTCATACTGTGTGTTAAAAATGTCGGTAAGTATGCCTATAACCATGCAAATCAAAATATATTAAACTTGGATCTTACAATGTTCTGTGACAAAGCGAATAAGCGATATAATGTCAACTAAATTAGAGACTATAGGAAGATATGAAAGTGCAAAAGAAGCTGCAAAGAAGATGTTGGACAAGAATGTAAGTTCCCTTGTAGTAGTTGATGAAGATGGACAATCTATAGGAATCGTTACTGAACGCGATATCACAAGAGGAGTATGTATTCATGATATCCCAAGTAAAGAATTCAGGATACACCATCTTATGACCCTACCATTATCAACAATTGAACCTAATTTACCCGTGGAAATGGCTGCAAATTTGATGACACAGAATAAGGTAAGACATCTTATTGTTAAGGAAGGGAATAAAACCTTGGGAATATTGAGTGCAACCAACTTTATTGATTATTTGAATGAGCAATTAGAACCAGTTGATCCAAACGCGCGGGTGCTTAAAACTTTGAAAGACGAGATATGAAGTGACAGTAACCTTAGTTAAGATAGATTGATCTACATTAATCAAATTATAAGTTAACATGACATCACTTAATGAAATTTGGTTCAATGGTTAATTCATAGAGCTAAAATCGTAATTGCAAAAATCAATTATTTGGGAGCAATATTACCCATGAGCATAAAAATAGGTCAAATGATTCACAAACCTCTGGACCCGTTCCGATATTTATGGAACTCTCTTTTACTTAACCGCTTGAAATCTATCAAAAATGTGGGGATCTATTGGCATTGACATCAACGTCCTAACTTTCGAAAAATGTTCCATCTTCGACCTTCTTGCATCTTTCTATAACTTCCTGGAAAGTAATCAATGGTACAATTCTTACTGTGTTGAATCTTCCAGCAGTCTTTGCCATCAACTCTTCTATAGATTGTGCGTTTTCGGCTTCAACAGCCCATAAGAATGTGTGTTCCAATGCAGAATGATACTGTTGTAAGATTCTTACTCCATGCTTTTGCGCAGTTTTCTCTAGATTTGGAACGTCTGTCAAAAACCACCTTCTACTCTGCTCATTGTAAAGTGGGCATGCCTCTTGTGTATGCTCTCCATATATCCCATACATAGTCCTTGACATTCTACATATAGTGTAGATAAGTAAGTATATAAATACAATAGTTACGATATGGTAATATGGATAAGCGGAGCAATCCGGTTCAATTACAAGAACATTTAGAAAATTTTGGCATGAGGACATGTCCTATAGATAACAGTCTTAAGATTTTTGGACAGAAGTATGCACTTCATATAGTAAGAAATATGTTATTGCTAAAACAAAATAAATTCGGTCAATTTTTAGAATCAATAGAAGGAATAAATACTAAGACACTTTCGATTAGATTGCATGGACTTGAAGATTTTGGTCTAATTAAACGAACGATCATCAATAGTAGACCTGTTCAAACTAAATATTCACTAACTGAGAAAGGGATGGCATTAGAACCGATCTTGGCTCACATTGCTGCTTTCTCTGCAAGATACGAATCTAAAGCTATATTTAAAGACGGAAGACCGAGGATCTCAGTTAAGCAAATTTTCAGAGCTGAGCATTTGTCTGAAGTATATGATCATTGATGATCTTGCTGACCAGCTTCAGTTATCAATCTTGTCTCTTTCCAATTATACTCGAATTACGAATTTCCTGTATCATGAAGCTTCTGAATTGAGTAACATCGACTTTCATTCGTCATAAACCAAGTATTTTATTGGCCAGCCTGATGTTGGAGGTCCTGGTGGAGGAACTAACATTCCTCATTAGCCTTAAAGTAAAGTGGGGAGATCTTTTTACATAACTTTATTGTCTTAAATGATAACTCAATAAGCTCATGTGAATAAATACTACAATTAAATCTTTGAAATTGAACCATTGAATAGTAACGTAAATTCATACATAAGACATATCTTTATTAACGTAGTATATTGAATAAATTGTCGTCATACCTTAACATTATCTCTTCTGTTCCAGCTTAAGACATTGAAATTGATCTCATCGGTAGGTTCTTAAGAGCAAGATAATAATACTAATTATGAACAATAAAGAAATGAATCGTTTGCTTATATCGTCATACCAACAAAAGTGGCAATTACATTCTAGGATGTTCACTTAATTGAAAACCTTACAGTTTGTGACCTCCTTTATCCCTCGGCCAAGGCAAAAGAGTAAATTCTGCGTGCAGTGTTCGAATGTGGCGACACAGATAGCATGCTTTGAGGTAGGAGACAATGTTACACTCATAGAAAAATACTGCAATGTTTGTATTAGCAATATTAGAGAGCTTTAATTCTTTATTCCAATTTTAACAAAAATGTAACATGAGCTCTAACATGTCTAGTTTTAAGATGAGGAATTTTGAATATTGTATTACCAACTTGTCATTTCTCAAAACGACATATCAGTGCACGTTTAGGATATCAATACTGAAATTAATCTAAAAATACCTACAATAGATGAGCATATAATTCGATGTAGTGAATGTCGAAGAGACCTAATAGCTAAAGATACTGTAAATAACGGCGTAGCTTTCGTTAGCCATCTAAAGCTAGACCATGGAATTACTTACCTGCCTCAACGTAGGAGTATGACTAAAAGCAAAGGTAGAGTTAATAGTAGACAAGAATTACAAGAAGATATTGTTTAATTTTCAGAATGTTTCAGGTCCGGACCAGTCCATATAATCATCAGGTGAATAATCGTTTTTATGTCCCCTTGAACACACATGTGAAGTTCTAGAATTAGGATTTAATTAGGAACCTTTTTTGGTATCTTCAGATATATAAACACCGGGAAACACTTCACCACAGTTCTTGCATTTTAACATCAGCATTGGCATTTGTCTTAAACTTACCCATATACAATGTCAATACTATTAATATCTACCTATGGTAATTTTCAAATAAAAACTAATTAACTGTCACCAATCGTCAGCAATATCATATGCTGATCAGATGTACTCGTTATTCACTACTAGTATCACTAAAACTTTATCATTTTTTAGGAGGATTAACGATAATTCAGGGTTAGCCATTGATACTTTAGACCCATCTGAATAATTAGACTAATCCCCTTATACTGACACAAAATATTATTATTTTTATAATTCAGAGTCCTCTTTAAGTGCCAATTTTGTTCCAAATCCTCCCGGCCCCTAACGAAAACAATAATTAAACATTTGTCACGCCTGTAGTTATTTGTATACTAGATATAGGGAAGATTACCTAATTATTAATACTAGTAGATATATAATGAATATTTTAATTCATGACAACAATCGTTTCTTGATGATCTTACACTTGGTGCTTCTAAGGAATGACAGTGTGTGAAAAATGTAGTAAACATCAAGAATACCACACATGTTTAACATGTAACCAACACTTATGTATTGAGTGTTTTAATATGGTTCATTTTGGTATTAATGCTCCTAGGGCTAATAAGTCAATAGTATATAACAAATGCGTTTTTTGTGGTGAAATATATGGGGCTAATGCTAAAATTGAAGTTTGCGACAAATGTACAATCATACTGACTTGGATATCTTCGATGAATTATCTTGCTGCAGTAAATAGGGTTTCACAGTTGATAAGGACAACAGACTTGATTCAAAGCTGACAAATGAAAACTATTGTAAGGCAAAGTTTGGAGTACCCGCTACTCAAGTAATCATGGAGCAGCATCAGTTCCGGCGAATCCGGATCTACATTCCAAATTTTTACCTAATATTTTAAAGCCTCAATAAAGTCGAGCTCAAAATTCCGACCAAAAATGATTCACAAACATCCGACCTCGAATATTGTTTTCCTGTGATTAGTAACGTCAAGTAAATTTAATATTGTCACTATTTAAATTTTTAATATTATTTTTTG
>Ga0137367_10000419_pt1 | contig 30796 bp, 41 predicted proteins | sample SagtaG_14_FD_104939 | JGI IMG/M metagenome (GOLD analysis project Ga0137367, IMG submission 104939) | Vadose zone soil microbial communities from Sagehorn Ranch, Mendocino, California, USA - Sage1_L_80_16 metaG | ecosystem: Environmental > Terrestrial > Soil > Vadose zone | place: USA... | reverse complement strand
GGATGCGCACGACTTCCTGGTTGATGGCGTCCAGCCAGACGATGTAGGGCTCTTCCACGCCGTCCTCGTCGAGGTCGAGCCAGCGGTGCTGCTCGAGTACCAGACAATAGTCCGACGCGTCTCTGTGGCCTTCCTGGAAGCCCATAATCGTGTCCACGACGTCATCGGCCGGGTTCTTGCCGGCGACGCTGCCGCGGCTCGACCACGGCATCAGCGGCTGATTGAAATACCCGGTCGATGTCAGCTTGTTGGCGTGGTGGCGCGGCACCCACTGAATCTCAGTCTTTCGCCCAATATCGTCGAGCATACGCGGACCGGTGCCGTACGGGATGATGAGGTCCGTTGCCCGAACGTTGCGAACCGCCAGGCGGCCCGTCACCGGGTCCATAAACACCTTTGAGAACATGCAGCCGTGCAGCGGCAACGCCATCAACATGGCGTCCTTGGCCTGACGGTAGTCCGAGCCCCGATCCAACAGCTGCCACTGCAGGTACTTCTCGACACGCTGAGCGCGCTCGAGAGACATCGGATCGACGGCACCAGTCGGAACGCAACGGATCATCTTGCGGCCGCGCGCCGGGAACATCGCCTTGGACGCACGGGCGTGGAACTGGTCGCATGCCTCGGCCAGGATCGGCAGGCTATCGTCGCTGGCCCCTTCGAACGGCTTCTCTGTCTTGTCGCGCTGAAAGTAGATTTCAATCCACTTCGCGTGCATTTCCCGCCATTCCGAACAGCTCTCAGCGTCCGGGGTGAACTCTTCCTGCACCTGCCGGCCGGTGTTCTTGAGTTTATCGGCATCAAGCTGCGGTGAAATGTCTCGCAGTGTCGGGTGAAGAAGACTAGGCATTATATGCCCCAGGCAAGAAAGTTTAGTGTAACAGTGGTGGTGATACGCCCTCCACTGTCCGCAGAGACCAAGCTAAACGTAAATCCGCCAGTTGTAAAACCCTCTACATTAAAGATACTTTGCCTTGACACTGCCGCACCGTTTCCGTTAGAAATAACCACACCAAGACATGATGATGTGAAATTTCTTTCCCAGTTAATCGTAGAATTGCCAGCCGATGTTCCGGCGTTTTGTGTCCCCATCCTGAATTGCATTCCGTTGCTGAGGTTCATCATGCCGTTTGCCCCGGCACTTACATTGGCAATGTAGTTGCCGGCAGCACTAGTGACGGAAAATTTAGTGGTTACGCCAGAGAATGTATTGCTATCTTCTACAACACAAGCCTGAGACGCAACACCACCAGCATTTGCGCCCAACTCAATGCCGGTTGTTGTTCCCCTGAAGCTATTGGCACCAATACTAACGGTTCTTGCGCCCTCAGTGCGTACACCAATATATGGGCGAGAACCAAAATTCACGAATGAGTTATGGTGAATAGATGAATCTACCATATCAGCATTCGTTTTTCTCATCATCACGCCATACAGCGCCGCAACCGATGATTCCGTTCTAACGATAAATTCATTATCAGTTACCCTGATGTCTGCGGCATCTGTTGCGATTACACCAGCATTATAAAAGTCTGTATCATTACCGATCACCGTCATAAATGGATTAGCAGCATATGGTGTCGCTGTTGGGCCGGTAAACACTACACAATTTCCACACGCGATGAAGTCGTTGCTAACAACATAACATCCCTCGCATTGGTCGAACTTAACTCCATCCTTATAATAAAAAACCTTGTTGCCTATTACATGCAACGCAACAGGATGACCATTCTCGTAACTATTGCCGACTCCATGATTCCAAATGGCACAGTCATTTCCAGGATAGCGCGCGCCCTGCCCAACAACCAAACCCTCAATCCATCCGATAAAATGACAGCTTTTAACTGTGCCGTTATCTCCGACAATATTTTCAATGCCGACATTCCACCCACTAAAGTTACCGGATACGCCTGTAAATAGACAATCTTCGACAATAAATCGTGGATATAGGCCACCTATCCTATAACGCTCTTGCCCAGCCGTTGACCCAGACACAACGATCTGCGCACGATAATCAAGCGTTAATCCAACAGTTGCCGCACTGCTTTTGGCAGTAAAAAACGTAAGATCATTTACTTTCATAAAGTCTTGCGGATCGGTGCTCGCTTTTAATATAAAACCTTGACTGGAAGCCGTCGACGACCAGTTCATGATGCTCTTGCCGATACCGTCTCCGAAGATATGGAATGGTCGGCCAGACGCTGTTACCGCACCCTCCAGACGATATTTTCCGCCTGGAATGTACACGGATGCGGCGGTGGTATCGATTGCTGAAAATGCAGCAATAAATGCTGCCGTATCATTCGTCGAGCCATCACCGATCGCGCCGAAGTCCCTAACGCTCAACGGTTCAGATAGCTTCTCGCGCATAGTCCGCGAGACAGCACCGAATTCCGAACGTTGGAAACTCAATCCTCCGGCCGAAGTCGTTATGCCGAGAATGGCATCCGCCGCAGCCGTCGTGCTGGTTTGCAGCAACTGCACCCCAACACTGCCAGGGACGTGCGTCGTGGCGCTGACCGCCGAGAGAATGTCCAGAACGCCCGTTTTGCCGGCCCCCACCTGAATGGCAGCATCGACATGCCATTCCGGCATGCTGGTCTCAATCCAACTGGCGAACTGTCCCTGCGTCGGCGCATCACCGGCCTGGAACCAGCTCTTGACCGTCGTCTGATGCTCTAAAGCCACGCCACATTATCCCAAATTGCCGATTACCACGAAGTTTGTCCCGGATAGGCCATAATCCCGCAATCCAGTCATATTTGTGACCGTGTTCCCCCTGAAGTCACCACCGACCACTCTCGTATTGTCAGCTGCGCTACCATTCACGAAAAGGCCGAATTGGTTACCGGAAAGAGTAGCTGTCTGGCCAGACCTGACTCCAATAACACCCCATGAACTAGCAGAAGTCTCGAATGCAATCCCGGAAGTCCCATTCTGCGCGAACTGCCCACCAACGATATTTATGTTTATAGCCTTGCGGTTATTTGTAAGGATACCGTTAACGCCATTTAGGAATGCGTGGCAATTAGCGAAATCTACACCATTTACTATTCCAGCCCCTGATACGTCTATAACCACCCCATTGGTGCCAGCCGATGAGAACCAGCAATCACTGAATCTGCATCGCGCGATAGTATAACCATCCCCTAATATATGTACGCCATTGTTGAAGCAGTTATCAAAAAAGCTATTGGTTGCCCACACAGAATCTATCTCTCCGATATTTGCCAATAGTTGCAGTCCAGTGGCACAATGAATTATATTACAGTCTTGAATCTTTATATCACCTGACTTCACTATTCGTATTCCAGCAACCGGTTGTGATCCGTATGCATTGTCCATCACAATATCGCGGATAGATAGGGCGAAGCCGCCCTGTACGAGAATACCGACACCGTTTGGAGCAACGGTATCTCTGATTTGCCCCATTTCGATTGTCACTACAGAAGGAGTGCCTGGAATCCGCACACCTTCGAACGCGCCTGTCATATTAAAATTCTGCAGGCGGAAATCATTAGATGATACCAATACATACGCACCGCTGGTGCGAACACTTGACGACGAGAAACTCATGTCGCGTATGGTTATGGCGCCAGCGTCGCTCTTAAAGACGTGGCTCTGAGCGGTTGTCGCGTTGATGAATGTCACATCTCGACCAGCACCGAAATACGTGCCTGGTCTATTCAGACGAATTGAGTTGTCGACATTGTATGTTCCAGGTGGAAAGAACAACGCACCTCCAGCGCTCGGCATGGCGCTGACAGCACTCTTGATGAACGCTCGGTCATCTGTAATCCCGTCACCGGTCGCGCCAAAGTCCTTGACGGAAAAAATTTCCGTAAATTTGTTGTTAATCGTCCGCGCATTGGCGGCCGTTGCTTGCGGATGAGTATATGTAAAGCTTGATGAGTCGAACAATGATGCGACCGCGGCCGTACCGGTGGCCGCAACGATCTGCGGGCCGACGCCGGTCCCGAGCATCCTTACGAGAGATGCCGTTACATTCACCGTCGTGACTTGGCCGCCGACAGCTCCGAAAACCGGAATGCTTCCACCGACAGTTGCGCTAACGGCGGAGAGTACTGTGAGGACACCTGTTGCGCCCCCAAGAATAAGCTCGGTCGCATTGACCTGCCATTCCGGCATGCTGCTTTCGATGAACGACGAAAACTGCACCTGTGTCGGCGCGTCGCCAGCCTCGAACCAGCTCTTGACGGTCGTCTGGTGTTCAAGTGCCACGATCAATGCTCCGGAAACGGCAACACCAGGAAAATAAGTGCCTGGAAAATAGACAGCAGGGAAATATACATGGACGAACACATTCTAGGTTCCGTCAAGGGTTATCGCTGTCCGATCGCCAGCAGCATCGACTGTCGCATTAATGCGGTTCTTGGTGTCCCCTATGTCACGAATGAGCACGTTGGTCGTAGCAGCACCGGATAGCTTGCCGGCAACAGCCGACAGGATGATGCGCAACGCCTGGCGTACCGTCATCGTACCTTCGAGCGTATCATCAAGGATTTCGTCCACAGCAGAAGCTGCGAGAGCATTCGCGTCAATCGCCGATGCCGCAAATGAACTTGCACCGATGGCTGAGGCACCGAGAAGCCCCAAAGTGGTAGCCGCGAGATTGACGGTGGCACCTGGGGTGCCGACATTCGCCCAATCGATGCCTACCTCGCCGCCTGTCGAGACGTCCAGCGTTCGGCCAGCCACGGTCGGCTGCAATGGCGCTTCCCCTGCTGCATAGCTCGCTATCTCCACACGCGGCCAGCCGCCGCTGACAATCGCTGCGACGGCTGTGCCGCCCCATGAGCTGACATCCACACTACCAGCAACACCACCAGCGCCCGGCATGGCGCTGACGGGGCTGCCTGCCCAGGTGACAACGTTGATGTTCGGTGCACCAGCCGTCACGATGCCTGCCACCGAACCGTGATTCCAGTAAAGCACGTCAGCTGGTATGGTGGACGCACTACCCAAAGAAGCAGGCACCGCACCCTTCCACTGACCGACATTTGCACTAACGAGAACATTTGCCGCCGAGATGTGATCGATCATCATCACATCGGCCCTGACATTGCCGGCGTTTAGTGTGTTTGGCGTCGCTCCCAGCCATGTCAGAACGTTGACATCGGCAGCGGCGCCACCTGGGGCCTCCATCCACGATGTCATCAGGAAGCCGAACTCATCTCCCGCCGATACCTCGAAGGGCATCGCCGCGAACGATACGACGCTTCCGGCTTGGCCAGTAATGCGGCGCATGACACCCTGACATGTGCCGCTCGTCATCAGAATTACCGAACCTTTGTAGAAATCAGTGCTGTTTGGTGAAATGGAAACAGCCGAGACTTGAGTCTTCGAACTGCCGACTCCAGCCGAACCAGTCAACCATAGGGTGATTTTCTTATATGCATCAAACCCAACGGCCGCATAGTTCACTGTGCCAGCCGACATCGATCCGACATGCGACTGCACCAGCGTACCGGACAGCAGCGATGGCACTGTGCCGCGCCATTGGCCAACGTTGGCAGAGACCATCACACCACTACCGATCGAACCGACATTGGCGCTGACGAGCAACGTCGTTGCCAGCGTTGCCTGGCGAATGGCAGCATCGGCGAACGATGTGGCCGTCATGGCCCCTGAACCGATATTCACGACACTCGTTACGGCCGGCAGCTGCACGCCAGCGGTGAAAGAGCCGACGTTGGCGCTGACGGTTACGCTCGCGGCCGAGACATGATCCCATTTCGAAACATCAACCTGCAGCGGCGCGGCTACCGCAGCGCTGGCTGAATGCGCGTAGTACATTATGTCAGCTGGAATTGTCCCGGCCGTGACAATTGATGCAGCAGTGGTATGCTGCCATGTCAGAACATCGACAACCGGAATACCAGCATTGCCGGCAGCAAGCGCTGCGCTCAACCATTGCACAACGTTTACCTGCAGAATCCCAGCATTGCCAGCTGAATTTGTGTGGTTGAAATACATGACATCAACGGGTATTGCGCCGGCCGTGGTGATGGCAGCAACCGCCTTGCCGCCCCATGAGCTAACATCGACGCTTCCAGCGATCGCGCCCGGTGCGCCTGGCATGGCGCTGACCGCTGCACCAGCCCATGTCACAAGATTGATGCTTGGCGCACCCGCCGTGACAATCCCAGCCACCGACCCGTGGTTCCAGTAGAGCACATCAGCTGGAATTGTCGAAGCACTTCCGAGGGAAGCCGGTACGGCACCCTTCCACTGCCCAACATTCGCGCTGATCAGAACATTCGTCGCGGAAACATGATCCCACATTACTACATCAGCACGGATAGACTCCGTTCCGAAATATGCATCGTATGTTTTGGCGTTGATTACCTCAAATGTATGCCAAACAGGCAATACCGTAACGGCAGCACATGCGTATGTGGTCCAACATAACTGGCCTAATGTATCTACATCGTTAGCGGTTAGGGCGATTTCATAAAACCACCCACCACCATCCTCGTTAGCAAAAAATGATCCTGTTGACACCCAATTAGCGCCGGCCTTCTTTAGCCTATGGTCGCCAGATACAACAGTGTGACTTCCCTGGTTGCCGATGCCAATAACGGCTGTTCTCGGATTATTATCCGATACGAAAGGACCAACAGCCGCGCAAACCGCGGTGCTCTGACGCAACCATACAGCCATTTAATTATCGCATTCTCTGCTGTTGATCAACGTGCATATAGAAACCGAGCTTAGACCCAGTAGCTGCGGCCGCAGCTGTTGCATCAAACTGCATAACGATGATTCGCTGATAAGCCATATCCAAGCCGCCGCCAGTAACTCCCATGCGACCTTGATACCTGAATTCATGTGTCCCCTGGCTGGCAGTAACCATTGCCATAACTACATTTGGATGCCACGACCACAGAGCGTCCGCTGCTGTTCCTTGATTTAATATTGTTGTTTCCCCTACCGTTGTATCAGCAATAAAATAAACCTGTTGGGAATTAACAAGATTGCTCGCCCTAGCACGAGACATAGCAAGAATGCCGTATTTAAGTCCGCCCTTCATAGCTAATGAAGTCGTTAAAGCCGTAACAAATGTTGCTGCTGAAATAGAGGCAGTTACATTAGTTGCGGCAATCGTAATTGCGTTGAAAGCATCTGCCCTCAACGCCGCAATGCGCGCCCAATTGACATTGGCTGAACAAAGAACGGCGCTGGTGCCAAATTGATATTCGAGAGTATTTGATCCAGCAGCAAAATTTACCACATCGACGATCGGAAAGCATGAACTGGGACTGGTGAATCCACCGGACGAATACATCCCCATGTATCCGGCTGGCGAAAGCCCAGCTGTTCCTTGATGGAGCAGTCTCGCGCCGCGATGCTTCTGTCCGCCCTGCTGAATGGCAAGCCCGCCGACGCCCATGACAAGATAATTGCCCTGCGTGGCCGGTGTAAACGTCGCTGAACATGCCGTTGCCCAGCCAGTAGGGGCAACAATCTGATGCAACGTCTCAGTCGTACCGTAAGCATCGGCCGCAGTAGCCTTGATGGCCCACAGTCTGAGATTGCGCACCTCGCTCATTTTGGTGTTGGCGCTGACGTGCAAACGAAAATTGACATGCCGCGTGCCTGCGGAGTTCTCGGTGAGAATGCGCCGAAATCCGAACTGGCACTCAACGTCGCTCGCGGTCACTCCAGCGAACATGAAATCGCATACGGTCGCGGTGGCGGCGGCTTCCTGGTAGACTATCTGCGCAAAAGCATTATTCTGTGCCTCACTAGCGCGGATCGACCAGCTGCCTCCTATGAAATAGGCGGCGCTTGCTGTATTAACAAAAGTGAGCGCAGTTACGTCAGTACGAACGTTACTGCTGACGTTCGCAGTGCCAAGCGACTCAGTGAAAAAGACTTGGCGTGAAGGCACATCAGACCTTCTTGAGCCTGGGATTCTTGCGCTTGGCCGACGCCGATGCGCCGCGCGAACTCGCGGCAAGAATGGCGTTCGCGCGCTCTTTGCTGACGCCTTCCTTGGCCGCGATCCTCGATGCTACGGCTTTGAATCCGGGGTGCTTCTTTGCCATTTGTCCCATGCCCACCTGATCACGCCAGCCAACGTGGCGACGATGAAACCCTTGGCGAAGATGTAGAGCATTTCCTCATGTGTCACGGAATTTTACCTGAGAAATGATGATGCTGTGTCGCAAAATGTAACGCTCTTCTCTTGTAAGAAATGACGGAAACCCGCGACCAACCATCATACAGCCAGCAGGCGTGTGCGCCAAGAAACGCCCGCACAATCTCGCTAGAAGACGTCTCAGTTTGTAAACTGCCGTCATCATGGCACACCCGCTTCGTCCAATACCAAACCAACACCTGGCGATACCACCCCTACCCTGCCTGCTATTTTTGCCGTAAGTGCGGCCGCGCCCGCCCCAGCTGGCCGCTTTAGAACGGCAGCAGCCGATGCCCTTCTAAGTAGTTGGCTGGCATATGGAATTGCTGCGAGAGCCTCGGCAACCGGCAACGCAAGGGTCGCTGGATGACCCAACAGCGGACCCAAGAGCACCGCTACGTTGCCAGCTTGCATCATCCTTCCTGGAGTGCCGCTGTCGGGGTATTTCTTGCCGAGCACCCTCATGGCCGGACGCGACAAATCCTGCATCAATGCCTGACCGCTGGCATATTGGCCGAGTCCCTTTGCCTGACCACCACGAGCAATGGCGTGTGATCTGACTGCTGCATTGAGCTGCTCTGGACTGAAGACGCCCTCGCGCGAGCCCTGCGCACCAGCAGCACGACGGATGACATCATAATTGGCCCAACCCTCGTTTATGGCACGCAACCGAGACGCATATGCGGGATTCTGCTCAGCCAAGCTATTGCGCGCGGCGTCGAGCACGCTAGATAGATGCTCGCCGAGAGAGCGCATATCAGGGTCCGGAGCGCGGCCATATTCAGTGGCAAAGTGATTAAGGTATTCTTCGGCTTCCTTGAAATTATTCTTTGTGCGGGCTCGATCCAAGATTTCGCCGAGCCGGTTCATTTCCTTCTCCGGCAGATATTGAGCCGCCTTCTCGACAATGGGTGCCACATCGGATGCAAGGGTGTTGGGAGCGAGAGTCAGCTTCGGCGCGATCTCATCGAATGCGCGGCTCAGATGCTGGCGCACTTCCTCGACACCTTCATGCCCAATTTCGCCGCTGGCCTTCTGACCAATCGGCAACAACGCGCGATTGTAGGTCGCCACATTCATCATCCCGATGGCGCGATCTCGCGTGCGAGCGATCGCTCCGCCAAGAAACGGCACGCCGGTAAGCTTCTCTTCGGCCACTGCCGCCTTGGGACCGATAGCTTGGCCCAGCGATGGCGTAACACCTTCGCCAACCAACTGTTTCGCCGCCGGATTTACCGCCCCACCGATCAGTTTGCCGGCAATTTGACCGACAACACCACCAGCAGCACCGATACCGGCCTGCCTCATCTTGGAGTGCCAGTAATGATCCTCGTCATCGGTTTCTGGCGATGCCGCACCGGCAATTGCACCGGCCACCATTCCACCGGCAAGGCCGGAACCACCGGCCAGCGCGATCGGCAATGTTGCGGCAATTTCGCCAGCCATCTTGGCAACATCGAAGCCTTCCGGCTTGCGTGCCTCGTACTCGATTTTCCGCTGCTTGATATTCTCCTCGAGATTCCCCAGCGGGCGAGCCATGACCCCACGGGCTTCCTGTGGCAGCGCGCGCGCTGCCATCTTCGATAAACCGTAGGCGATGTTGCCGGCACCATGCATAAAGCTTTCGCCGCTGCTCATGGTGCCTTTCTGCTTTCCCTGCCAGTAGGACGCAGCGGCGGAGTGCATCTCCTCTTCCGGCATGTCATCCGGAAAGTCGACGCGCTCGCCATTGGGGAATTCTACGAGAGGCATTTCAGTAGCACGTCACGGCGCCGTATCCGGCCGTGTAGCATGTCGTCTGCTGGCGCGGCTGCGGCATATATGCCAACGGATTGGGTACCGGCTGGCTGAACACCTGACTCCAGATGGCATTATCCTGCGCTTCCTGACGCTGCTTGTATTCCATACACCGCCAGAAGCCATCTTCGGTACGCGATAGCGCCCGGCAATCGTCGACATCGCTGGCACGTGCGTCGACACATCCGACCAGCAGCAGCACGCCCATAATTGCCACCACGACAATCAAACCGATGTCGAAAGCTGTGTACCTCACTCTACTCTCCCAGTTGACGGATTGAACCTCCGAACCTTAGCAGGTGCAGCAGGTGCTGTCACGGGAGAATTTGCCGGATTAGCAAAACTTTGACTTGGTGGCGGCCCAAACACCCCTGGTGGGGAATTAGCTGGCGGAGTGGGGTAATATCCAGCTGGCGGTTGTGCATGTGATTGCTGGTGCGAAAACATCCCCTGATATGCTGGCGATCCTGGCTGCAGCACCATGCCCATCAACGATAGATTGCCGCTCAGGAAGTCGCGCAACCGGCTCAGCTTGTCGCGGACCTGCGCCTCGCTGTCGCCAACGCCTGGCGCAAACATCTGATTTGCATTCTTGAGTTCCTGCTCGTTGAGAGCCGCACCGGTCGTCGCCCGGACATAAGGGTCCATGGCCTGCAGAATGCGCTGGTTGACCAGCGCACCCTCGGGCACAGCAATACCGGGCGCGCCATGCCGAGCGGCAGTCGCACCTGCCAGCACACCACGGTCGAGCTTGCCTTCGGGCAATACCTGCTGCTCGATCTGATCGACAATTTCGACGCCTTGGCGCGTTCCCTGCACTCGGCCCGCTTCTGCCATAGCCAGCGGCTTGGTCTTGACCGCCTGCGGCGCGCCGGCAAGCGGCGCGGCATATGGTGCCCCACCTTTCGGCTTGATGCCGGCCATATAGCTGGTCGTCGTCATCAACTCACCGGTATCGGGATTACGTTCCTGTGTCTGAATCGGCAGAATCTGCGGCGCGAAAAATCCACCGCCACCTCCACCACCTCCGCCGCCGGCGGTAGCGATATGCCGCGCTTCGGCCTGCTGACGAATAACGCGCGGGTCTTCGGGACCACCGGGCTCAGCCATCAGATTGCCCGCCTCGTCTCGAATAAAGCCGCTGGGCGTGCCTTGCGGCTTCTGCTTGGCCTTGAGGCCACCGGCCTTGACAAGCGCCTGTAGAGCCATCTGACGGCCCGCAGCCTCGTTTGGCAAACCCTGGCTGACATCTTCTTTCATCAGCCCCTCGAGCCAGTGATTGGCCTGGTCGGGGTCCATGCCAGGGGCGATATCGGAGAATGTCTTATAGATGGCGCCGACTGCGGCATTGCCTTGCGCCGCAGCTTGCTTCATCACATCGAAGGCTAGGCGACTCTGCTCGGTGGCGAGTCGCTGTCGCTGCATGTCATGCTGCTGTGTATCCTGCAGCAGCGCCAGCAGTTGCGCACGTTCCTTTACCGCTGACATGCGCTGCGCCTTGAGGATGGTCGAGGGCAGCATCTCGGGCCCGGTCTGCTGGCCGCGCATGATCGCCAGCGGATTGATGACCGGCATCGTCCGGATGGCCCGGAAAATTTCATCCGGAGATGGTGTGTCGTGAATAAGGCCAGCGGTTATCGAGTCGAAGATGCGCGATGTGGCAACCTCGGACGGCATCGGCGGTCCGGCCGGTTGATCCTCGGCAGATAAGCTTGATTCAAACCCGTCTTGAGGCACTCGACTGATCCTTGCGTTGCCGTTCCAGCTCCTTGCGCCACCAATCAGCCCACCGATGCTCGTCCCAGCTCTCGGCGTGCTTCATCACGGCATCAATGCGCTTCTCGGCTTTATCTTTCCAGCTCATTTCTTTCCACCGCTCTCTATGCATCTATCATATACAGCCAATTTTGCTTTGAATTCCTCCCAAGTCTCCCCTGTATCTGGATCGAACTCACATGTGAGAACTTGCTCTCGCACGGATGGAGTGTTGTTGTTTCTTCGCCAGCGCCTACGGACATACTCATTCGCACAGCGCTCCCTCGCTGTGGTCTTGGGCGGCTTTCTACTCGGCGGATACGAAGGATATTCATATGGCGCCCCATTAGGGTGAAGAAGCTCGAAATTCGTTTGACCAGGCTGCCAAACACTCCGCGATGGCTTTTTCATCGTGCATTCTCCCCCAAAGGCAGGGGAAATTGCGCAGACGATCTCGAGAAATATTTTCGTCGCGTCTTACGGCGAAAATCTCGTTCCTCATCTTTGCACGACCGACAGCAATATATCTTGTCGGGACGCGCGCTAATGCGCCTCCATGTATTATTGCAGCCCAATCTTCGGCAGATTTGGCGTGACTCACTCCAATCTCTACCATGAGAGAATTCGTCGTCGTTGACGACGCGCGGCGTCGGCATTACTTTACGCATGTAAATACCTTTCCAATTGGGCCGTTCCGGATCGTACCCGGAACGGCCCACTCTACGTTAATTTTTACGATTCGGCGAGTGGGCTGCACCCCATAATTTCAACACAATAGGTGGTGGAAAGCATCATCTCATCCATGAGAATTGCGGCTGCGTAGCCGGCCGCAGTCCGGAGAACTGCGCCCATGGTGCCTGATTGACATAGCTGGACATTTGCCCGCTTGGGGCAAACATACTGCGCAGTTGCTGGCCACCGCCCATGCTCTCGCCAGCGAGGCCCAGAATATCGAAGCTTCGTTGGTACTTCATCTGATTGGCGACGCTCTCAGCGGTGGCCATTTGCGCATATCCGCTCGCACCACCAGCAGCCTGGCCGTAACCTTGGGCGACGCCCAACATACCCTGGCCAGTCGCCATGAGCCGTTGCTGCGCAAGCCCGCCCGCCTGCTCACTAGCTTGTTGAAATAGCTTACCCATTGCGAGATTGCGTGCTTCGTCTTCGCGCTCCGGCCGAACGCCGGCATACACCCCGCGTGCACGGGCCTTACGCGCCATGAGCTGACTACCCATCACACCTTCGGAAATGGCACGTCGCAGGCGACTCTCTTCCATTGCCGCTGATTGCCGAAACAGCGGATTGGTTACGTCGCCAGCAGCCTGGAAGTAGCGTTGCGCAGCACTCGCAGCATTTACCTGCGCCTGGAGAGTGCGCTGAATGCGGCCCATGCCCTGCATGCCGCCGCCGGCAAACATGCTGCCGATGGAACCAGCAGCCGACATGCCCATCAGTGCAGCGGCAAAGGGAAACGGCATCGCTTTGCTACCTCAGAGTCAGTATTTTGGTGATCTTGATAATCCAATTGGCAATTTCGATATCCTGCGCACAGGTGAAATGGCCAATGCCATTAGCAACATCAGTGATCTTGCTCATCTCGACTGGTAATGGAAGATTGCAGGTGTCTTCGTCTGTCGTGAATACAGCGAAATCGAATTTCATCAGTGTTGCTCCGCCCAAACATGCCATGATGCCGCGATCACGGCATCACATATTGTAGATTCGTACCATGTCCCCCATGGGTCCGCTGGAGAGAATTCTATCTTTGATAGCGGACGCTCTGTTAGATTACCTGTATTTAGTCTTCCATACACGTCAACCTGTCTCATCGGATACCGCCCCTGTTGATGAACAGCGTGAACCTGGACACGATGTCGGGCCCCAGCTGGTCGCTCGTCGTGATCGTCAGACGCATTTCTTTGCCGCGCCAACGTAACGGAAACTTCTTGTCGAAGATAGCTGGGCCAGCCGCCGTTACAGTCACTGTATCCTGACTCTCTACCTCGAACGGCGCCTCGGCGGTAATCGTGTAGACGATCGAAGCACCAACATGAAACGCCGGCTGGATATAATGTCCCTGCTTCACCTGCAACGAGCGTTGCGGCTCGTCCAATGTCAGCCATCCGGATTGATATTCTGTCGCGTAGGTGGTGCCATCATCGTCATAAGTACCCGCGTCGAACTGATAGACCTGTCCACCAGCACCCGCGCAAATCAACGTGCCATCCTGCCGTGTTAGAAACGCATTCTGCTGCGCGAACTTGCCATCGAATAGCGACCAGCTGCCGCGCGTCGGTTGCGGCGAGAATGCTGCTTGCGGACTAGCCCCCATGAATGCCGTTCCGAAATATGGCGTGTAGTTGTAGACGAAAATTTGCGTACCGATTTTGAAGCACACCCATGAACGTTTCGGATAATGGAACACCATAATATCCGCCTCGTTCGTGGTGGCGATCAACGTGCGCAGCGTATTCTTGAGTGCCTCAGACAAGTTCTCTTGGCCGAGTCCGCTGCCACCGCTCTGCGGTAGGTATGAGAAGCTTTGCACGCCGTCATCAGAGATGATTACGACATCGTTGCCGATGGTCGCTAAACCCTGCGGCGAGCGGGCCCCCTGCGGAAACATGCCTGCCGGACTGAAATCCTTGCTGCCGGTCGCATCATCGACGATTGGATCGATGCCCTCGAAGAGGAGTGTAAAGCTATTGCCGCACATCACCAAGAACCGCTGGTAACTGGCCATTGTCTTGATGATGTCGCCAGTCGGCTGTTGGGAACCGAAACTGAACGTGATGCTCTGGAGCGTACCGCTCGAGGTCGTCATGTCCGTGGGATCATCGGGGCCGCTGATGCGGACGAGATGGCGATCACGGCTGTCAATCAAGAATAATCTGCCGTAATGCACGTGGGCGCGTTTGGCGATCGGCATGGCAGACTTGTGGAACGTCAGGCTATCGCCAGAAGCTTGGCCACCTATACCACCAACACTTAAAGAACCGCTGGAAATAGCGGTAACGATGGTCACAAGATTACGTGTCGTATTATAAATAAAGTCTCCAACACGGATATTTGTAGATGGCCAATTTGTCATACCAGACACGGTTATTGTATTAACGCCGCTTCCTGATCCTGCAATAGCAACGTTGTCATCTTCTCCACCGCCATCCTGAGGAATGATGTTCAATTCGACATAATCGAGAATTTGGTAATGATTCCCCGGACCTTGGCCACCTATCGTCGTATGCGTCGCGGTTGCGGAACCAACCGCAGTGATCATCGCGAGGCCAGGCACCGTCAGGTTGAAGACAACATCATTGATGGTCGCGCCACGCTGACTCAGATCGCCACCACCGGCCGTCGTATTCGAGATCACAAGCTGCGTCGAGTTGGTCGGCGAGATGGCCTGATCTTCGTCGATTATCGGATCGAGCGTGGTGAAAATGGTTCCGTCTTTGGTGTACATATTTCGGCTGGTGCCGTTCACGAAAATCAGCCGATCGACCATCTGTACGGACTGGTAAGTAACATCTCTAAAGCCACTATCGAGCGCCGTTACCCATGCAGATGTCACCGCCTCGTAGCGGTAAATACGACCATCACCGGCGGCGAGCAGCGTCGCATCTCCGGTACGGCTGTTGACCAGCTCATGCAGGGAGGTGACATTTGGTGCACCTGGTATGGCGGGACTGTGCTTGACAAGGCCCTGACGCTTCTCGCTACCGCCAGCCGCGTTGATGAAGCGGTTCTTGAACCGCAGCGCGTAGTCCGGGGGTAGGGCTGTTTCCTCGAAGTTGGTCGCGAGGCCCTTCGGCGCTATCGGATATGTTGCTTGCAGAAGTGCCACAGCATGCTACTTAATCATGTTCTCTTCTCTTTAAGAGAGGAGCTTAGTTCAATTCCGCTCAAATCAATCTCATGAAAGTCAAGCGGCTTCCGCGCCTTTACAAATACTCCTGGGCAGGATGGATCAGGCACCACTTCCACTTGTTCAAAATCTGAGAATATGGCTTTGGTATTTTTGATGCTATATCGCCAGAAATCGTGTGGATAGTTATGATATTTAAATCCCTCCGATCTAGTTGTTATGTAAATGATACCGCCAGGAATAAGAACACGTTTCATGTTGTTAATTATAGTTCGCCAATCCTCTACATGTTCCAGCATCTCTGTGGAAATCACGACATCAAAGCTATTTTCACCAAAAACGTTTAAGATATCAAGCGCATTAATTAGTCGATCGACACGAATTCCACGTTCTATATCAATACCAATATATTCTCTTGGCTTCAGTGCCTCGATTGCTGGCCTAACAGAGCCGTTTACATCTCTCGATCCAACTTCAAGTATGCGTCGACCGAATATTTCACCATCGTGCACACGGCTGGCCACGAAGTTGATGCAGTCTTTGTTGCACATCACTTATAGCCACGTTTCGGCGGTAAATGCGGTTTCGCACTCTTGGCCAACATGCGGCCGCCCTTGTCGGCGTTGTTGAACTCCTTGCTCACATTCGACGGCGGGCAGCTCGGATAACCGGCCCCATGCGAACAGGCAGCCATGAATCGCGCTTGTTTCGGCGTCTTGCTCGGCATCATGATTCTCTCTTATTATCCAATATACCCCCCTCTTGGCCCCACCCCGACAGGCAACGTTGTCTGACCACAGTTGAATGTCGAGGTGCTATCTGGATTCGATGTCAGCGACTGCCATGACGTGTAGCTTCTGAGTGTGCCATTGTTATCCACATAACGCTCGCCCTCATAGGCGAAATCGCTCGAGCCACAATTGATGTAGTAAGTATTATTAGTATAAGTATTATCCTGATTGTACCAAAGGAATCCAGATCCTGTATCTCTCTGACTATTCACGCCTTGCGAATAAGCAAACCAGTTGTCGTGAATATGGACATGCTGTTCCTGCCATGTTACGCCATTTGCGCCGGTGCCACGCGGCTCCTCGAATGCGCGGACAGTAGCTATTCTACATCCAGCCATAGCATTATGGTGGAAATCAATATCGCTGGACGTTGAAATCAACACCCCAACGTCTTCATCGTGAATGTAGTTGTTATTTACGACGTTGCTTAGATAGGAACCGCCAGATAGCCCAGTTTCGAACCATAAACCAACACCTGCGTTATTTGTATTATATGTATCTCGGAGATGTCCAAATATTTCGTTACCGGTAACAGTCACGTGGTGCCAATCATGGTCAAACCACAATCCAGCTCCATAGTTGCCGTGAATCTTGTTGTTCAACAACGTTATGTAACTTATGTTATATAGCTTGATGCCAGCGGCATAAGCACTTGGACCAAATGGCGAGAGGTGTGCCGTGTTATTATTGTAAATATCATTGTTATCAACTAATATATTGGTTGAGCCAGTATATCCATTAATTCCAAGCCAGCTGTTGTCGTGAATCTTATTGTTTCTGACCGTCATTCCGGTCACGACTTCAACACCAACGCCAACATTCGGACCAATGTCGCAATTTCTCAGCGTCCAGCCAGGGTCAGCCGGCGAGATGTTGAGAACACCACGGGTGTAATTCTGGTCTGGAGAATCAACGTAGTTCTTAATCACCAAGCCGTCGATGGTGACGTTGATAACGCCGCTGTAAGCGGCGAAGGCATGATGCTCAGACGCGCCACCTCCGCCATCAAGAATGGTTGTCAGTCCACCAGCCCCATAATAGTTGTCTCCTGATTTTGGCCATACCGTTTGGCCGGTGTAGGTCCCAGCAGACAACTGGTATGTCGTGCCAGCGGGATTGGCGTTCACGTACGTCTGAATATTAGCGCCAGCTGGAATAGTTATAATTCCAGAAAGAGGGGTTGAACTAAAACAGCATGTCATGTGATCACGCGTGCGTCTTATATTTCTTGCCGACCAACGTCAGGCTGGAGGCGGCTGGCAATGATGCGGCGTCTATAATGCCACCGAGCTTCTGATACTGGCTCAGAAATACCGAGCGCTGCTGGTTAGTCATCCTGGTGTTGAAGACAGCCCATGTCGTGCTGCCTATCACCGTTGCCGTGCTGACATCTGCCATTTCGTTACCCCAACGTAAACTGTATCTCGCTGTCGCCAGTGTCATAGTTGAAGCGGTTCAGTTCCTCGCGTTTCATCCTTTCGTACTCGAGCAGCGCTGCTTGCACATGTGGTGTCGGCTCGCCACCGGACTCCTCGAGCAGCAGCTTTACATATAGCCCCTGCTCGACCAACTGCGCGTTGTACATCGGGATTATACTCGTATCCGCCGTCACCAGCACGCGGTGCTTGGTGTACATCGACACCTGAAATTCGAAGGGCTCTGTGGAGGCCGTAACTGGCTCAGGATAGACGTACATGATCGGGTCGGCCCCTGACACCCCGATAACCGCGAAGTGCCTCGGTGTGCCTCGCGCGCTGCCCCTGATCCACCGCTTCATGTCCGGGATGCTCTGCGGCATCAGGTGCTGCGTCTGCCGACCGAAATGGACGAGAAAGATGCTGCGAATGACCTCCGACGTGGCCGTCACCGGCACACTCACCTTGAAGCGGTTGGTGCTGGTCGCTGCGGTGACGATGGTCTCGCGGTAGGCTTCCTGCCAGTCGCCGGCGTCACCAATGTCCTGCAGCACGCCGTTCAGGAGATCTAGGGCAAGAACCGACATGCGCGTCTGGTCAAGAGTCGTGACCGCGTTCAGCGCTAGGCGCGTAAAGCAGTTATTGATGATCTCGAGGACCGTCCGATGCTGGTAGGATTGCGTCACGATCCAGCCCTGATTTTATGATCATCTTCTGTGATCTTTTCTGCAATCAAGATAGAACGGTGAAGATGAAACGGGAAGAGATCACCACGAATAAGAAGAAACGCATTTTGCACAAAATGCTCATGATTATCCAAATCTTCTACAGCATATACCCCATTATTCTTAAGCCTTGGCCACATATTTCTAAATGTAGCCATTTGATCTAACGGAGAGTGCCCGCAATCGTCTATTACTATATCTGGATCAGGTAGGCCAGCTAATAGAGACTCGTCTTGTTGATTTCCTATTACAATCTCTGCATCATCAGAGAATGCGCGACATTGAGGATTACTATCAACACCGATTATCCTTGCTGTATTTCCAAGAAACTTACGCCATATCTGTAAGCTTCCACCCCGTAGAACACCAAACTCTATAAGTGTGACTGGTTTTCCAACAAACCGAGTTAAATATTTATCATAAACTTCTGGATACAAAGCTCTCTTAACTGTGTAGAGGCCAGTATGATTATCCCATATCTCTCTGAGAGTCATGTCCCACTTTGGAGGATGCTGTATGCCCATGTTGGCGTAGCCCCTACAGACGGCGCGCTTGCCAAACTCGTCATGACATCAATTCTAATTGCTTGGAGCGGAAAATTAATTACCGTTGTCATCGTTGCTGGGCTTACTTGACGACAAAACAATATCCAGTTTGGATTTTCTGCTGGATCAATTGAATAATAGATGTTAGCTGATACTTCTGCGCCAACATCACCTACGTTAGACGCCAAACGAAACGCAACAAGACTTTTGGAATCGAAAATACCAAGAGAGTGCGCCGTAGTCTGCACGGTCGCGCCAGTCACATTTGCGACAATTGTTGATGCTGTCGCCTTGGTGATATAACGGGGCACAATTTGGCCCTAAACGTTCGTGTAGTAGAACGGCACCACCGCTGTTGTTCCATCTACGACGAAGCGGATATAACCGCGACACCTGACCGTCGATGTCCGCACAGTGGTGAGAATGGTCGGAGTCGAGGTAATAGTCTTGATTGACGTACCGGCACCATCACCACTTACCACAGCAATTGCCCCACCGCGAAAAGCGGCAGCAACAGTGGCATCGCTTTGAATTGTGTAGCTTGTGTCAAGTGGCTTGACGATCAGCGGACTGGTGAAGGTCGTCATGTCAATATCCCTTCGGCTTGCGGATCGGCATGCCCTTCGGCTTCTTGGGCTTAGACATTACGCACCGGGCGAGCCGAAAATACCACGGGGATCGGACCAGCCCGTATCCCACCGGCCGACTGTCGTCATCTTCAGGTTCTTCGTATCGAACTCGTTGTCGCGGCTCAACTCGGGCTGCATGCGCCAGTAGAACGTGAGGCCGTTCGGGATGTCTGTCTTGATGAACCACGCATCATCATCGGTAAGCCACGGATTGACCACCAGACGAATGCCGAGACTGACCAGCGGGTTCATGTCGTTGTCGGCCGAACCCGTCACCTGGCCGCTGCTCAGCAGCTTGACGGCGCGGAACATGAACGCCGGTGAGACTAGCAAGGTCGTTGGCCGCACCAGCATCTTGAGACCCTGATCGTCGACGAACTGGCTCTTCACATCCTGTAGCGCGATCTCGAGTGATGTCTGGTCCAAATCAGCGGCGGTGGCCAGCTGATTACGGAACGTGCCGCCGTTCACCAGCACATGCGATGCACTACACAGGGAAACGCCATCCGAACCGGTAAAGCTGGCACTGAATGCACGGTTAATGATGTTCGCAGCATCAGTCTCTTGACTCTGACGCATAGAACGCGCTAGTAATTCCGGCAGTTGATTAATATAACCATACTGTTCGTCGTCATACATTTCCATTGTCACGACGCAACCAATAGCAAATGTTTCCATAACATATTCTGTCTGGAACCCTTGCATTGGGTCTACGTAGCTGACCTGCGATCCTTCCGTCTTAATCGCAGCAAGCGGCAAGCCGGTAACACCCTGGACTTTCTCGAACCGCTTGTCCGAGTATTTGATATCCATATACTGACTAAATAACTCTGGCCACTGATTATAGGCTGTACCGTATAGATCGGCTAGCCCTGGCCACAAGAGTTCAGGAAAGTTTGAGGAGGCGATAGGCGGCATCTGAGTTTAATCCCTTGCCGTACTACGCGCGGACGTAGTAGTTACGGGCGATGATGACCTCTACACCCTCGGTCCAGTCTGGATTAACGAGAGCATCCCGCTGCTCGGCGGCCGGTCCGACAATTTGGAACGGGTATTCAGTCGAGGAAACTGCGGTGCCTGTGGCGTAGGCGATGCACAGCGGTGAACGACCAACCTGGTTGTTCTGCGTAGCGCTACCAGCTGCCGTCACGAAAGCGAACTGGTTGACGACGGCCGCTGTTGCATCCGTTGCCGACCAGTAGATGTTATTTGGGTCAGTATAGACATCCGCATAACCAGCCGTACCGATCGGCAAGAACGGCCCGCGCAGCGGCTGCGAGAATACCAGTGGTTTCTGATTGGTGTCGAGAAGCTGTCCAACAACACCAATAACAGCAGTTACCGCAATTGTCGGCGTCACCGTCCGCACGACATTGGACGACAACAGAACCACGGGATCGCCAACAAACATCGGTCGTACACCGGTTGCAAGTACAGCGAAGCGCCGCATGGCCGGATTGAACACCCCACCGAGACTGCGACTTGGCTTGAATCCGAATGAAGCCTTTACTGCGGCCATATTGCCTTATCCTACTTGCGGTTGACGTGTGCGGCGCGCGGCAGTTGGATAGCGGCCAGCACGCATCTTCGCGGCGATGAAACGCCGCGCATCTTCGCGGCTCTCAAACGGCTTGCCAGTGCGCGGGTTGATCACCTCCTCGGTGATGATGCTCTCGGCATTGTAGGGCCCGCCGGTGGCCTCGAGCATCGCCTGCGCCCGTGCTGCAGATCGCATAGTCTGCTTGTCTGTCTGGTCCTGGTAGTAGTCTTCACGTGCCAGCGCCATCTCTTCGGGCAGCTTCATCAGCCGCAACGTGCCGACCTTGTGCACGCTGGTGGTGCCCTCGTCGCCGCCCTTGACCCTCGAGCCGCTTACACCCGAGACGATCTCCCAGCCATCCTCACGCAGTTCCGAGATGCGGTCGCCAGTGCCCGTGGCGTCGGAAGCCCACTTGTAGCGGTAGCCGGGTTCTTTGTTGCGCACGCCGAGACGGCTGCCACGAGGCTTCCACGGCGCAGTGCTGCGCTTGGCTTCCTCTTCGATCGGAGGCAATCTCGGGTCGGTCGAACTAACCATGTGTCGTAATGGCCCTCTTGTATCGCGCTACCGGATCGGGATCGCCCCTGAACATCCGCTTGGCGATATGAATCTGCTCCGCCGTTAATTGCGGCGATGCCGTCTTGCTCTTCGGAGGGTTCTCTGTGCCAAGGAAGGCTGCATGCTTCGCTGGCTTTGCTGCTGCAACCGACTGCGGCGCGCCTACAGCCTTCGCCGTCGACTTACCGATCCCCATGTAGCGATCGATAGAGTCCAGAACATCACCAATCGGCGCGAAGGCCGTCATCGGATCGGCCATCACCAGCTGATGCGCTCTGTTCGCTTTCTCGTGCAGCGGATGCCTCGGATCAACCCACGGTCTCAGTAGGTCGCCATCAGCTCCGCGTTCTCTTCCCCACTCATCTAGTAGGACTTTCGTCGTTTCGTCAAGGGAATAATTCTGAGTTGCGGGTAATTCGGACGCTCCGCCTGGCTGCTGCGCCATGTTCTGCTGGTGCAGCGCCTTCATTTTCAGATCGAGCAAAGCATCGTCAAGCTCGATGACACGCTGATAATCGCCGCCTGCGAGCGCAGCCGCCTTGGCACCCTTGAGCTGCGCTTCCGTCGAAGCACCTTCGCCACTGGTTACCCGCTTCTCGAGCTTGTCCAGCTTATCGGCGAGGATAACCTGGTCGTTGAGAAGCTGCTCGTTCAGCGCCTGGTGGTGCTTTAGCGCGCCATAGACGCGGTTGAACCGCTTCTGTCCTTCCGGACTGAGCTCAACGTATTCCCACTGCTCGTCATCCGGCAGCCCCTTCGGACGAAACTTCCCATCCGGACCACGGGGCTGCTCGGCTGGAATATCAGGCGATGGACTTGAAGTCTGCGAAGGCTCGGTTTCCGGCTGAGACAGCTCCGCCGGTCGTTCCTCTGTCTGGCTCATGCTCTTCCTCTACCACCGCCAGAATGTCGGTATCCTGACAGATGAAGTACTCCGCGGTGCTCATGTCCGCGACCGGCCGGCCATCGGCGTTGATCCACGTGCCGGTGTGAATGCCGATAATAACACTTGCGCCGATAGGGATGCTCTCGCTCGCCGCCGGCCCACGATCCACAACCCTGCAGCGTAATGTCGCATGCCGCTTCTGCGCATCTCTAGGAATGAGGATGGAACCGATGCGCTCAGCCTTAGGCCGCTCGAGGAGAACAAGATCGAAAAGAGGCTTAATGGTCATTCGTAAGGCCCCTCGCCATCACGCCATGCGAAGAATGCATCAGCCCAACGATCTGACATCTTGCCAGCCTTCATCAATTCGTACAGTGAATCGAACTCTTTCACAGAAAGCGACTTGAGATAATCTACATCCTGCTTTAACTGTGATGCCATCACATAAACCGCTTATAAATACGTTCCACAGCGCTGAGATAGCCACCAACATCGTTGGTGCGCTGGGGCTCGCCAAAGCTACCAATGTACTGATTCTCTACTGGTTGAACCGATGCACCAGGCTCGGTCAATGTCCTGAATGCCAGATCACGGTAATATTTGAACGCCCCTGGGTCTTGCCCAAGATCGCCAGACGTGGCCTTAGTGGCGATTGCCGTGCGCTGCTGAAATGGCGACATAGCGCTGTCCAGCCCGAGATAGCTGGGCGATTGTAGTCCGCCGCCGCTCTTGGCCTGTGATGCACGCTGTGAAATCTCCCCCGTAGTCAGCTCCTTTTCCTCGGGGGGCAGCTCACGCATCGGCGCCGCCGTCGGTTCGGGAACCTTCGGCGGCTTGGGCGGCTCTGGCTGAGTGGCACGCGCCACCTCGGACAAGCCAAGTGTGGTAATGCCCGCGAAGATACGGCCGGCGCTCTTATCCAAATTTCCTCCTTAGGTGACTGATCACCTCGCGTACCACTGGTCTGTTGATCAGCCCCCGTGGATCACGATCACGCTCTGCATTGATCCAGCTCGCGGCTTCGGTAATTTGCTCACGAAAAGAGCTTTCGTCAATTCCGCCGATGTAATCGGCCACTGCGTCGACATCACGATGATCACCACGCCAACCGCAATCATCCGCTGGAGTGTTAGTTATAGACAACGCCCTGATGATGCTGACCGCACCATTCCACAGCTGCAAGCGACGTTCAATCTTCTCGTTTCTTTCCAAGAATTCTTTGGATTGCTTCAAAAACATCTCGTTGCCCTCTCAGGCGCTGCACCACCACCGGATCGGTTGTCTCATACCAGCCATCATTGAGACAACTCCAAAATTCAGCTCGTAGCTCTCTAAAGAAGTTATCGGTAGCAGCCAGATCGCGCCAATGCTCGTCGCGCCAGTCCATCATTCATTCTTCAGCAGCGGCATTAGTGACATTCCAAGGCGACCTGCGATCTCATGCAGCATAGCAATACGTTCTTCCGAGGTAGGCGGTGTCCTGTTATCGGCATTATCCTCTATCTGCTTGACTGCCCCAAAGCCACGATCGAGCAATATCTTGGCCGCCATCACCTGCACGCGATCATCTTCACCATGACGCATCTTGTCGACCAACTTCTCAATAGCCTCCGGCCCGTAGCTGCGGGCGAGATCAGTCATCCGCAGACCAGACTTAGGCCTTCCACCAGGGTTTGGTGATACACCTTTTTCCCACTTTGGCGCTAATCCTGAGTGATACATCGCGTTAGCTCACGTTCTCGTTATGTGATGGCGTTTTAGCTCGCTTGGCTGCAGTAAATACCAATGATCGGCGCTGACGAAAACTTAAGCTTTCCCAATCTGATGTTTCCCACATTGGTATTTTACGCACTCTTCCAGAAGCCACTGCTTCGGCTATCAGCTCTTCGTCGGTTTTGCTCTTCATGTTCATTCTTGCCCCAGAACGTCGTTGTCAGAGACTACGCCAAGCACCACGGCGATCGCCACCGTATGTGCCATGGTGTGAGAACCTAAGCGTCGTTTGACGAGCTTGGCATGCGCTCTGGCCGTAGCGTATTCGATTCCCATAGTCAATGCTGCACCTCTCAGCGACAAACCAGCGGCCACTAGCCGCAGCAATGCTGCTTGGCGAGGAGTAACTTGCCGAAGTGGCGCGTCGGATTGCGCATCGGTTACAATATGCCCCATCAGTTCCCTCGTTTCTGAATTTCGTGCCATGCCATCCTGGCAATCGTGAGCTTACGGACTTCGAGCGATAGTATGCCGATTTCGTAGGCCAGCAAATCCAGGCTGTGTTCAGACTGGAACTCACCTTTGCGCATCCGCTTTGGTCTATCCAGCTCTTCTAGGAATTCAGCTGCATTGAATGGTTTGCTCACACTTTGTCCCCTGGCCAGCGTGGATTGGTTTGCCATCATGCGTTTTCCGTGCCCCCTAACGGCCCACGATGGGGCCATTCTCGGACGGGGACCGCCTTGCCGTCAGTAGATGACCATGAGCATGTAAATCGCTCATCATTGAAGAATTCCACCAATCTTGCTGGAGTTGGAAAATAGTCGAACGTGCGTATTGCCTCGATAAGTGTGTCTTTTGTCATGAGATGAGCGTCACTTTCAACCACCTCGCTGTAGAGAAATAAGTTTAGGCGTAAACTCTCGTACGTTTCCCCGCTCGGCACCCTTGTCGCTGCCAGTAGTGCCTCCAACCAATTTATGGTAGAGTTCGGTTGCGATTCTTGCTTTTGGCGAAACGTAAGGTTCTCTTCCATTTCCACTGCTGTTTCTTTTTGTGCCGTATTGCTCTGAGTTACGTACCCAACGTTGCCATGTTAGGTGCCAATCTACTTTAACTGCCTCTTTGCCTGCCTTGGCCCGCCAGTACTGTTCGAAATCCAACACCATAGCTTCCGTGGCCTCGCGCGACAGCCCTCGCTGCTGAGCGTAGGCCAGATCTTCGGCACTTGGTCGCCAGCCTTCCGGCAAGCGCGAACCACGAAGCGCTGAAGGTTTCGCGATAGGCTGAGCCATAGGCGAGGCATCAGCTTTCTTTCTCATCTCCGAAGGAGATTCTTTCTTTGATTCTTGTGGGTGTGGGTGTGGGTGTGGGGGCATTGCGTTCGCATATGCGTTCGCATCATCTTTTTTTGTTTTCTGCCAGCGACCTACAGCAGAGGAACGGTTTTTGGCCCGTTTGAGATCGACAAATTTCCGCTCAGCTGACAGCCTTTTCTGAGTCCATTCGCATGCGTTCGCATCGAGCCTCCAAAAGGCCATTACCACCGGCTTTAGAGCAGCCCATTCCTCGGCCGTGGAGCATGTCAGCCGCGCCAGCAGATCGTCATTATCGGGCAAGCTGCATCGCGGTCGCCGCCATGCTTCCATCAGCAGCAAACAATAGGCTCCATGTTCGTCTCGAGTGAGATGCCGCGTATCCGCGAGATAGGCGTCCGTCCACCATGGAAGCGCTGGAAAATCAGCCATATCGGCGACCCGCCATCAGCACGCCAAGCATCTCAATCTGCCTTTCGCTTTGTCGAAGCTGTCCGCACGGCACATTACCAGGGTCGGAATAAATCCTTCCCTCGGCTCGATTCCTCCGAGCAAGCTCTCTAGCTCGCCAGCGCTTGCGTTCCTTGCGCTCCGGATGCGCTGGATCGTTGTAATACGCATGACGCCACGCAGCCTTCTTGGCACGGTCGACGGCACGTTGCTCCGCTACGGCATCAGCGAGTTCGTCAATCGCAGTCGTCATAACGTCCAACCCATTTAAGAAAGTTTTCCTCTGCTGGTTCTCCCGAAATACGTTCGCGCATCACTGCAATGCACCACACCCACGAGTTATGATTGTCGCGTCGAATCTCTTCTGGTGTCATAAAACCTCCGCGAACAGCGGTCCCTGGTCCTTTTTGATGCGCTTTACTGCCATCGCCGCATATTCGGTGTTGAGGTCTATGCCGATGGCATGGCGCTGCAGCCGGTCGGCCACCATCAACGTGGTGCCGGCACCGGCGAATGGATCGAGGACGGTACAAGGAACAGGCGAGGCGGGCGGACATGAACACGATGGAATGAACGTTTCAGACGAACTCCATGAATGATCGTATTTTTTGCCATTAAGACGCTGGATGTGACTAAAATCAGTCTTTCCGTGCTTGTTTAGCGTTTCTTGGGACCTGTAGTCAGATTCGGTTCTTATACGCTTGCGTGCCAAGGGCGCGCCGCATATCGAGCAGCACCCTTTCGCCGACGTGCCGGCAAGAATGCATGTCTCTGCCAGCTTGGGCGGGAATGTAGCAAAGTGCGCCTCGGAGAACGGCGCGGTGGGGATGGTCCAGACAGAGCGAAGATTACGGCCATTTTCAGGCACAGCACGTCCGTTTATTCTTGGTTCTAGTTTATTGCTGTTGTCGAAAGACGAATGATTTTCATATTTCTGATGCCGAAAATTACTGTCCCGACGACATAATTCACCATGTTTTTCCCTAACCGCCTCGGTATCATAGAAATACTTCGCACTCTTAGTTAGTAGGAACACATACTCATGGCTCTTTGTCGGCCGGTCAGTAACGCTTTCCGGCATAGGATTTGGTTTGGCCCAAATAATATCAGAGCGTAGCCACCAACCATCGGCCTGCAGCGTGAAAGCTACGCGCCACGGCATGCCAACGAGGTCTTTGGGCTTGAGGCCAGTAAAAAGACGGCGTTGTTGGCGTGTCTTCTGTGCCGTTCCTAATCCTTTATAATTAATCAAAGAATTACCATCAACAGCGGTAAGCGCATCATGCCTGCCAATCTCACCACTGGCATAAGAATCGCCATAATTAATCCAGCAAGTCCCATCCTTACGCAGCACCCGCCACACTTCACGAAACACTTCGACTATATTCGCGACATGCTCTTCCGGTGTTGCCTCTAAGCCGAGCTGTCGATCGATACGCCGTGCGCGGCACTTACGGCAGTAATTTCCGTTGAAGCCACTCGCATCGCGATGCGACCATGACGTGCAACCAAGTAGTTCCGGCTTGGTGCGTATAGTCGAAACATCGTGGGTGCATGTCGCATCGCCGCCTTCCCACGTCGCTGTGCCGTAATCGCGCAATCCCCAGTACGGGGGCGATGTAACGACGCAATGCACTGACTCGGCCGGCAACGTCGCCAGCATCACGCGAACATCACCAGTTAGCAGAGTGACAGTCATTTTCTTTTAACATAATATTCGTTCAAGAATTTTTCGGCAGCTTAGATTAAGTCGTTTCGATATGGAGTATTCCATTCTGGACAATATGGACTATAATCATATCTGATTGCCCCATCTTCCTTATCAGAGAACAATGATTCCCAAGGCCATCCGAGTATATATTCAGCAAAAAACATGGCTAACTCATTCTTGCCGGGAAATTCACATCTCATAGGAGTCATTCTTCCGACGCCCATCGTGCCAAAGGCATACGACCACATTTCACCATAATTTCGTCATTAGCCGACAGCTTCAGTCGTGCGTTGATGGGAATACCCCACTCGATCAGCCGAGCCTCGACATCCTCAATCGAACGCACCACCGCGACCTCGCAGTCAGCATCCTCGATGCGCACGAACATCTCTTCTTGCGCCGGCGACAGTCGGCCCTTCGGCCCCTTGCATTCGAGGAAATGCGCCTTGCCGTTCCAGAGGATGCAGCGGTCAGGAACACCGGCAACGCCGCCGGCGTGCTTGAACGCACCTTGCGACTTCCACCCGCGCTGCCCCTCGTTCGGGATGTGGAACGATACTGCCAGCGGCGGCAGCGCGAATTTCAGATACGCGGTGATGGCGGATTCGATGTCGGTTTCACGCATTGCCGTTGCTCATGTTTGGCCATACGGCCCCATGCCATGCCATGCCTTGCCATGCCGCGCCGCGCCTAAGCCACGCCCAGCATCGCCTTGCCCCACCCGGCCGTGCCCCGCCGTGCCATGCCGCTCCTAGCTGCGAGACGCAACCCTCAGTGTCGATCCGGAAACAGCCTTTGGCATGGCCACTTGCTTGACAGCTTCCTGTGTGCTTTCGAGCACCGCGCGAGAATACCGCCGTAGCATCATGTGACGCCGCTGCTCCTCTGGAGAGAGCGTATGTGCCTCGATAATTTCTACACGCACCACAGTACGACCAGCCGCTCGCCCTACTTTTTCTAGACGGCTAATACCGGCATTCAATGCTTCTGCCGGACTTAGAATGCGAAACTCACCGCTTTCAGATATAGTGTCCCACCCGCGTTCGCGTAATAGCTTCTTTCGCCATACTCCAGTGACGGTGCGAAACCGTGTTTCGTTCCTCGATAGGCCAAGTATTTCCTCTATCTTTGAGTACGCCACACTTGAACCAGGCTCGACTTTTAGATTTAGCAGTTCGTCGACTTCCATACGAGTCGACTTGCCACCAATAAACCTATTACTCATCGTTTTGTCACCTCATGTAAGAGAAACTTGCGTTTGGCCATACGGCCCCATGCCAGGCCATGCCACTAAAGCTTCTGAACATTAGCAACGAATGTGCCGAATGATCCTGGCGTCTTACTTCCCGGTCGCCAATCACATAGGCCCTTATACGTGCCGGCACACTGTAAAATGCTTGTGAGCACTTCGGTGGTGATCTGATCGTCGATAACAGCAAGCTCACCCGCCGCAGCCCATATGTCGAATCTTGGACGTACACGAATATGCTTCTGCGTCCCAATTCTGGCTCGCTTTAGAAACAGACTGAATCCGAGAGAAAGCACCATTTCTTTGTGTATAGAGAAGTCGCTTACCACGGCGAGTTCTAATATTTTGCTACTTGGAATTTCCTTATCTCCAACGATAAGCGGCCACCCTACCGATGCCGGCACGATTCCAGATTGACTCTGTGATTTGAATGTCTTGCCGCTCTTTCCTCCAGGAACAAGAACCATTGCTGCGCCCTCCATTATAGCGCGCATAATGTTCTCGCTTGGAATTACCAACTTTCCGTTATCGTGATACAAAGACCCAATCCAGCGATGCGCCGGCGTGCGATCGTCCCCTGCCTTAGAGGATTTTTTGTTCTTTGGGTCGTTTCTCCATGAGTCCATCACATCTGCCCACTCGATGTCGTCATGGTGCATCAAGAGTGGTTGTGTTCCCGTAATCTCTATCCTGTAGTTACGCATTTCTTCTGTTCCTCTTCTCTACGGCCATACGGCCCCATGCCATGCCATGCCATGCCTTGCCCTGCCTTGCCTAGCCTTGCCGCGCCAATTACTTCCGAGTCGTTCTCACGGTCACACCTACCGACGCCCCCTCGCAGCAGTAGACGACGCATGCGCCCTGACACTCCGGGCATGGCTCGGCGTGCTCACGCCGCGCCGGGTCCTTGACCAGCACCATGCCGTCGCCCTCGCACGTCGGGCAGATCACTTCACGTTCCGTGCGCACCAGTCGGCTCCCTTGTTCACCGCAGTGACAACCAGCACCACCGGCCAGGCGGCGCAGCCAATCGACGCGCCGATGCACCATGCCGACGGGCGGTTGTCGGCTGGTAGGTCGAAGACAGCGAATAGCCAGCCGATCATGTATACGAGTTGCAGCAGCGTCATTCTGACTGTGTTCCTTTAGTCATCAGGCAGCACTGGAGAAATTATCGTCCACTACCGGACCAGCAGCGTACGGCTTGCGTGATACGCCGATATCCGAACGCTGCTTGCGCTGCTTTTTCTCTGGGCCGTTGTTGAGATTTACATGGCCCAGCTTCTCGAGCACCGTCGACAAGGAAAGCTCGATCTCGAGCTTGCGCTTGGTCGCAGCTTCGATAGTCGCAACACATTCCTTGTGTTCTAGAACGAGTTCTTCGATTGCCAGCACGAAAGTCATTTCATATTTTCCTTTGCCTAGTCAGTAGTAGATTGCGCTTTCGCAAGAGATTCCTGAGCACGCGTAAGCGCCACGCGCACCTCATCGTCCATAGCTGTCGCTGAACCCAGCGCATTAATCTCACGCTTCAGTTCCTCGAGTTCTCGGCGCAGTCGTTCGATGCGCGCCGCAAGCGATAAATGTTCGGCCCAATCGCCACAGGGACGAAGAACATATCCCGCAAACTCCGGACCCCACGCCGCCAGAGCAGCAAGAAAGTGCCTGGTCCCCGGAAGGCGCGGAT
>Ga0137367_10000369_pt1 | contig 32311 bp, 39 predicted proteins | sample SagtaG_14_FD_104939 | JGI IMG/M metagenome (GOLD analysis project Ga0137367, IMG submission 104939) | Vadose zone soil microbial communities from Sagehorn Ranch, Mendocino, California, USA - Sage1_L_80_16 metaG | ecosystem: Environmental > Terrestrial > Soil > Vadose zone | place: USA... | reverse complement strand
GCGCCAGATGCTCAACGAGATCGGCCGCGAGCCTACGCCCGAGGAGCTTGCCGGGAAGCTCGGCATGCCGCTCGAGAAGGTTCGCAAGGTGCTCAAGATCGCCAAGGAGCCGTTGTCGCTGGAGACCCCGATCGGCGACGAGGAGGATTCCCACCTCGGCGATTTCATCGAGGACAAGAGCGCGATTCTGCCGATCGACGCCGCCATCCAGTCGAACCTGCGCGAGGCCACTACGCGCACGCTCGCCTTGCTCACGCCGCGCGAGGAGCGCGTGCTGCGCATGCGCTTCGGCATCGGCATGAACACCGACCACACGCTCGAAGAGGTCGGTCAGCAGTTCTCGGTGACGCGCGAGCGCATCCGCCAGATCGAGGCCAAGGCGCTAAGGAAGCTGAAGCACCCGAGCCGGTCAAGGATTCTCAGAAGCTTCCTCCACGATTGATGAGGCGGGTGCGCCGCCACCTTTCGCGCCGACGCGTGGTTACGCCCGAAGCCATCAACCTGAAGTTCATCGCGGCTCCGCTCACCGGTAATCAACTCAAAGAATTGATTCAGATTCCGCAGCGGCGGAAATAGTTGGTCGGAAGGTTCAATCACCCGTGCCGGGATTTGGCGAGAAGTATTGGAGTTTGTCCGGCTTCCCCTCCCACTCCTTAGAGTCCGGCGGGGGCGCTTTTTTGACCGTAATATTTGGCCAGATTTTCGCGAATTCCGCATTCAGAGACAGCCATTTCTCAAGCCCCCGCTCGCTATCAGCCTTGATAGCATCAACGGGGCACTCTGGTTCGCAAACGCCACAGTCGATGCATTCGTCAGGATGGATGACCAGCATGTTCTCGCCCTCGTAGAAGCAGTCCACGGGGCACACGTCGACGCAGTCCATGGTTTTGCAGCGAATGCAGCTCTCGTTGACGACGTAGGTCAATTAAGCGTCCTTTCAGCAGATCGCAGTAGTGAACTCATTCAGTGTCCGTCCTCGCGGTGCTCGCTCTTTGGCTGAAAATGGACGCAGAGGAGACCAGCGTCCGCCGGCTCGATCGGAACGCCGAACAGTAGGCATTCGACGGCCGACCCGGTCGCGCTCGTTGAGCTGCAGCAGGTTTCTCCACCGAGATACGCGCAGTCCTGGCAAACACCGAAGTGCCGATGCGCCCCACTCGCAGCTACAGTGGTCAGCACGTGGTGCAGGGCGTCATGCATCGCGGTTTGCTCTTCCGCGTCGAGCGAGTCCACGGCGCGCACCAGAACTTCGAACGGATCGCGCGCAACCGCTTCATTGCCTTTGTCCGTTAGTCGGAGACTGACGCTTCGCCCATCCACCTCGGATCGCTGTCGGACCAAGTACCCACCTGCCTCAAGCGCCTTTATGGCTTGTGATGCGGTGCCACGGGTCGTCGCTTGAAATTCCGCGAATGCCGACGGGGTCCGGGAGAAAGAGTTGGCACGGGCGAAGAAGCGGAGCGCCATCCATTGGGCAGGGCTGAGGTCGCCACGATAGCCGCCGGCTTGCACGAGCCGCCCCACCAGCAGCAGAAGTTCCGCCGTCTCGCGCGCCGACATAATCGCCTCTTCGAAGATATAATAGCGTTTCGAAATCAACTTGACAACCGATCGGATGCTGATAATTTTGTTTCGAAACTAGTTGAAGGGCTTGATCATGGCCCGCACCGCGGCCCTGCCGATCCTTACGGCCGAACCCGGCCTCGCCCATTATCTGGAGGAAATCCGGCGGCTTCCGATGCTGGAGCGCCAGGAAGAATACATGCTGGCCAAGCGCTGGCGCGAGCACGGCGACCGTGGCGCGGCGCACAAGCTCGTCACCAGCCATCTGCGGCTCGTGAGCAAGATCGCCAGGGACGATCGCCGAGGTGATCTCGGAGGGCAATATCGGCCTGTTGCAGGCAGTCGAGCGCTTCGAGCCGGAGAAGGGCTTCCGGCTCGCCACCTACGCAGTGTGGTGGATCAAGGCGGCGATCCAGGAATACATCCTGCGCTCGTGGTCGCTGGTGAAGATGGGCACCACGGGCAACCAGAAGAAATTGTTCTTCAACCTGCGCAAGGCCAAGAGCAAGATTTCCGCGCTCGACGAGGGCGACATGCGCCCGGATCAGGTCAAGCTCATCGCCAAGCGGCTCGGCGTCACCGAAACGGATGTGATCGACATGAACCGTCGCCTCGGCGGCGATGCCTCGCTCAACGCCACGATCCGCGAGGACGGCGATTCCGGCGAGTGGCAGGACTGGCTGGTGGACGAATCCCCGGACCAGGAGACGACGCTCGCCGCCAGCGAGGAGTTCGATAACCGCCGCAAGGCGCTGGCCGATGCGCTTGGCGTGCTCAACGGGCGCGACCGGCGCATCTTTGAGACGCGCCGGCTTGCCGAGGAACAGATCACGCTCGCGGAGCTGGCCGAGGAATTCGGCGTCTCGCGCGAGCGCGTGCGCCAGATCGAGGTGAGGGCCTTAGAGAAGGTGCAGAACGCAGTGAAGACCGCGCCGCGGCGATGGGGGATCCCGGCGCCCCGGTCGGCGCATTAACTTGAAACCCTCTCCCGTGGCGGGAGAACCTGACGATGGACGTGTCACTACGGGTACGTTTTACGGGCATTGTCGCGTTAACGGGATTTGCTTCTAAACTCAGCCAGTTTCGTTCCATGGCGCTGTCGCATTTTCAATCACTTAGCCGGCTCCGTCAAAACCCGAAAACGTCTTTACCGGAGACTGCGTAGATAGGAGAAAAAGATCGATGGCTGACTTTGTGAAGGCAGCGAGGACAACTGAGATCGAGCCGGGTCAGGCGCGTCTGGTCGAGGTAAATGGAAAACAGATCGCCCTCTTCAACATCGATGGTCAGTTCTTCGCGATCGACAACACTTGCACGCACCGGGGCGGCCCCTTGGCCGAGGGGGAGGTCTCAGGCCACGTGGTCACCTGCCCCTGGCACCGCGGCACGTTCAACGTCCGGACGGGCGAGGTCGTGGGTCCGCCTCCCCAGCGAGCCGTTACGCGCTACGGCGTTCGCGTGACGGGAACCGACATCGAGGTCGAGGCGTAGGAGCAACCGACGACCGCGGGCAGAAGAAAGTGAACTGAGACATGCCGGCTACCGGAGAGTTCCGCAGTCTCGGAGCGGTTCACGATGGCCACGAACGATCCGAATTCGGCAGGATGCAAGCGTCACGCCGGCCGAACCAACGATAGCGGTTGCGCGCGACCAAGGCGATCAGCCTGCACAGCTCCGATCGCAATGCTCTGACCAGAGATGAAAAACTGCATTAATACCCCAATCAGCCGCTCCTCGATTGTGCCCCCCGCACCCGCTCCAGCATGTCCTCGACCGCGCGTTTGGCAAGCGCGAGCTTCTGTGCATCGCGGGCGCGCAGCACCACATTCGTGTTGGGCCCATGCTGCTGATCGAAGAACGGGTAGCTGCCGATCACGACCTTGGGGTTGGCCTTGGCGATCTCATCAAGCTGCGCGCCGATGTCGCCCTCGCGCATCCGCGCCCACGGTTTCTGAAAGCATGCGCACGCTGGTCTTGAGCTTGGGCGCCACCTCGTCGAGCATCGCCTGCATGATCGAGGGCACGCCCGCCATCACGATCACATTGCCGATCCAGAAGCCAGGCGCCCCTGACACCTTGTTGAGGACGAGATCGGCGCCCTTGGGGATGCGCGTCATGCGCAGGCGCGCTTCGTTCATCTCGGCGCCGGTCGCCTTCAGCCACTCGTGTAGGATGGCGAGCGCGCGCGGATCGACGTCGATCGGCATCCTAAACGCCTTGGCGACGCTGTCGGCGGTGATGTCATCATGGGTCGGCCCGATCCCGCCGGTGGTGAAAACATAGGTCCAGCGATGCCGGAGCGCATTGAGTGCGTCGACGATCGCTCTCTCCTCGTCGCCGAGCACCCGCACTTCCTTGAGATCGATGCCGAGCGCCGTCAGATATTCCGCAATATAGCCGATGTTCTGGTCCTTGGTGCGGCCGGACAGGATCTTGCCACCGATCACCAGGAGCGCGGCCGTGACAACCTCTTTGGAAGCGGGCGAGTCGGCGGGCATTGTTCAACTCCCTACAAACGCACCACAGGCGGCCCCTGGCCAGTCGCGAGGTCTCCCCAGGGGGGCCCGGGGGATAGAAGAAAATTCTCAAGGCGCCGAAACGCGAGCGCGGCGGCGTCTCGAAAAAGTCACCCAGGAGCCGCCAGGTTCGCGCGATGGTATTGGGATCTCGGCGTCAGATCCTTCTCACGTAACGGCAGTCCGCGAGATGTGAGCGCGGTCGGCGACCTCTTGCTGTGAGAGGCCGGTGAGACTGCGTGCAGCGCGCAACATACCGCCAGTGATTTCGACAATCGGTCATGTCGGGATTTTTGGCGCAGCGTCAGCGCGCGTCAACGTAAGGATTTTTTACCAAGCCGCAGGCATTGGGCTAGGATGCTCCCATCCTTCCATACGTGGACGGGGAAAATGGACGCCAAGAGAACACGCGGCCTTGTCTTCCTCGCCGCCCTGTCGCTGTTGTGCGCAAGCGTCGCCTGGGCTGAGGATCACGCCGTTTTCGGCTCGGTCTTTGCCGGGCTCAGTGCCGTCGCCGTTCGCGGCGCCGCAGCCCCGAGGCACCGGCGCTGACATGGACCAGCTAATCCTGAATCGTGCCTCAGCCTCTCGGCCGTCCGGCGAGTGGAACCACGACGACTATGATGTGCTGGCCGACGGCGTCGTGGTTGGCCGCATCTTCAACGCCGCGGCCTCGCCAGTCGGGACGCCATGGATGTGGACGCTGGCCTACGGCTACCACGAGGACCGCAACCCGATGCACGGCTACGAGCCGACACGCGAGGCCGCGATGGCCGCCTTCGCTAGGAGCTGGCGCCGCCAATAGGCCCGCGCTGCCCTTGGCGTGGCCGCTGGCGCGTTCAATCGCGCTCGGGGCTTATCAGCGATGACACGAATTTACGCCGACGATGCACAGAGGGGCGCGCCGCAGCGTCAGCATTGTCATAAGACGTTGATTGTTCGCTATTATTTGGTGGCCGCGCCCGGATTCGAACCGGGACCTTCCAAGCGGAAGTGCAGATTTTAAGTCTGCTGTGTCTACCGTTCCACCACGCGGCCAGGCGCAAGCGTTCTAGCACCGCTTGCGCACACGTGTCGCGGTTTGCTTCTTCAAGCCCGGATTCGGGTCGACGCCCAAATCGGCGCGCCGGAATTGGCGCAGGCGCCGCTCTAGCCGTTCAGCGCGCGCCCCCAGACGGTTTCCCACTCCTGCCCGGTCGCATCCGTCACGCGGCCGTCGCGCTCATAGAATTTATTGGGGATCTGGAACATCGCCAACATCAGCCCGCCCTCGGGCGTCCAGGCGACGTGGCGGCTGCCCGCCTCGCGCCAGACAAATTCGCCGGGCTTGACCTCGAGCCCGGCGGCGGGACCTTCCTTGTCCACGAGCTTCCCCTCGAGCACGTAGGTCTGCTCGATCTTCACGTGCTCATGGTCGGGAAGCACGGCGCCGGGCGCAAAGCGCATCAGCGCGGTAACGAGCCCGCTCTCGCGGTCGAACAACAGCGTCTTGACCTCGCAGCCGGGAAAGCGGGTCGGCTGCCATTCCATGTTGGCGGGGCGCACGACGTGCGAATGCTGATCGGCGGATGTCTGCGACTTGGGCGTGACGGCATCCATGGGCGGTCCTCCTTAATCGGATGTGTTGCCGCGATGATAGCCGAAGGCAGCGCGGCGCGCTGCTAGATTTCGTCGTCCCGGATCGGCGGCTGGAACGCAAGGCCGGTGTCCCAGGGAAAATAGATCCAGGTGTCTTGCGACACTTCGGTGATGAACGTGTCGACCATGGGCCGGCCCATGGGCTTGGCATAGACGGCGGCAAAATGTGCTTCCGGCAGCAGGTCGCGCACCACCTTGGCGGTCTTGCCGGTGTCGACCAGATCATCGACGATCAGCACGCCCTTGCCGCGCCCGCCGCCGATGCCGACGATGCTCTCTGCCACGTCCTTGAGCACGTTGAGCTCGCCTTGCGTGATGTGGTTGTAGCTCGAGACGCACACCGTCTCGATCAGCCGGATGCCGAGCTCGCGGGCCACGATGGCGGCGGGCACAAGGCCGCCGCGCGTCACGCAGACAATCGCCGCGAACGGCCCGGCACCGGACAGTCGCCACGCCAGCGCGCGCGCATCGCGATGGAACTGATCCCAAGAGACCGGAAACGCCTTCTGTGGTTGCGGCTGTGGCTGCGGCTGTTGACGCGGTTGCGCCATCGTTTCCATCACGAAAAGCAAAGAGCGAAGCGTTCTAGCGCATATCGAGAATGAAATCGAACCTGGCAACGAGACCGTCGCCGGCCTCGGCCACGCGCATCACCAGTTCGCGGCGGAATAGGCCGTCGCGCCGGTTCGTCGGCTCGTCGGGAAAATAGAGCTGGGTGGTGAGCACACGCTGCTGCGGCGCCTGCACCTTGACGTGGTAGTGACGGGTACGGCCGGTATAGAGCGCCGGCAAGATGGTGCGGAAGCGGTAGCGGCCCTCGACGTCGGTGAACAGATGTCCGCGATAGCGGAACCCGGCGTTGTCGTAGTCGCCGCGCTCGTCAGCATGCCAGAGATCGACGAGTGCCCCCGCCACCGGCCGGCAGGACCGCGTGAGAACCTGCCCGCCGAGCTCGATTAGGCGCGCCTTGCTGTTCGGCTCGACGAGATCGGCGCGTTGCGGTGAACTGGGCTTGAAATACGGCCCCTCGGTCTGGCGGACCGTCGGCGCATCGCCGTCGTGACATTGCGGTGTCGGCGCAAGCGGCTCCGCCAAAACGTCGTCGAGCACGAGCCCCGCCGCGCCGAGCGCGGTGGCGGCAAGCAGCCGCCGGCGTGTGAGATAAAGCAGCATCACGGCCTCCTCGCGTCGCGCCCCTTTGCAATTTATCAGCGATCGCGTCAGGGCGAGCGGTGATCACCCGCTCGATTGCGCGCCCCGCACCCGCTGCAGCATGTCCTCCACCGCGCGCATCGCAACGGCGAGCTTTTTTGCGTCGCGGGCGCGCAGGACGACGTTGGTATTGGGCCCGTGTTGTGGGTCGAAGAACGGGTAACTGCCGATCGCGACCTCGGGATTTGCCTTCGCGATCTCGCCGAGCTGCGCGCCGATGTCGCCCTCGCGCGCGTCCGCGCGCACGGTCCGCGACAGGATGCGAACGCCGGTTTTCAGCTTGGGGGCGACCTCGTCGAGCATGGCCTGCATGATGGTCGGCACGCCGGCCATGACGATGACATTGCCGATCCAGAACCCGGGCGCGCCGGAGACCTTGTTTTCCACGAGATCGGCGCCCTTGGGAATGCGCGTCATGCGCAGCCGCGCTTCGTTCATTTCCGCCCCAGTTGCGCGCAGCCGCTCGTGCAGGATGGCGAGCGCGCGCGGATCGATGTCGATCGACACCTCGAACGCCTTGGCGACGCAATCGGCGGTGATGTCGTCGTGGGTCGGCCCGATCCCGCCGGTGGTGAACACGTAGCTGTAGCGGCGGCGCAGCGCGTTGACCGCCTCCACGATCATCGCCTCCTCGTCGCCGACCACGCGCACCTCCTCGAGGTCGATGCCGAGCGCGGTCAGATACTCGGCGATGTAGCCGATATTCTTGTCCTTGGTGCGACCGGACAGGATCTCATTCCCGATCACCAGCAGTGCCGCGGTGACGACCTCTTTAGGCGCGGATGGATCTGCGGATGTCATGGCGACCGTAGGTAGCGGCCCGATGCCGGGGCCCGCCTCTACCCTGCCATTGTGGGTTATGATGCTTCAAGTCATTCGCCGGGGCGTCGGCCTCCGGCCAAGTCCCCGATCAAGGCGGGGCTTCCTCGAACGCGCCTGGGGCAGGCGCGGAGGTTTCCGGATGCCCGCACCGACGCCGCTGCGCCCGATTGCTTATGCGCCCCCGCGCGTCGTCTGCGAGCGCAGCGGCGACGGCGTGCTGCGCTATCGCTCGACGGAGCCCATGGCCGCGCATGATCCGAGCCTGGCGCGGCTGTTCCGTGCCGCGGTCGAGCGCAATCCGGCAGGGATATTCCTGGCGGAGCGCGAGGGCGGCCACTGGCGCAAATTGACCTATGCGGCGGCGCGACTGCTCGTCGATGCACTGGCAGCGGGTCTGATCGAGCGCGGCCTCTCGGCCGAGCGGCCGGTGATGATCCTCTCCGCCAACAGCATCGACCACGCGCTCCTCACGCTCGCCGGTCACACCGCCGGCGTTCCGGTAGCGCCGATCTCGGTCGCCTATTCGCTCCAGAGCCAGGACCACGCCAAGCTCAAGCACATCGCCGCCTTGCTCACGCCCGGCCTGGTCTATGTCGCGGACACCGGCCCCTTCGCCAAAGCGCTCGCCGCGCTCGACCTGACGCATGTCGAGCTCGTGGCAAACCGCAACAGCGCCAACATCGACGGCGTCACCACCTTCGAGCAGATGACGCAGGGCCAGCCGGGCCCGGCATTGGATCAAGCCGTGGCCGCCATCCGCGGCGATACGATTGCCAAGGTCCTGTTCACCTCTGGCTCGACTGACCTGCCGAAGGGCGTCATCAACACCCACGGCATGCTGACGGCGAACCAGCAGCAGCTCGCGCAGATCTGGCCTTTCGTCGACGAAGCCCCGCTCGTGCTGCTCGACTGGCTGCCATGGAACCACACCTTCGGCGCCAACCACAATTTCAATCTGGTGCTGCGCCATGCGGGGACGCTGTTCATCGACGGCGGCAGGCCGCTGCCGGGGCTCATCGAAGAGACCGTGCGCAATGTCGCCGACGTCTCGCCCACGATTTATTTCAACGTGCCGGCGGGCTACGCGGCGCTGCTGCCGTTCCTGGAGCGGGACGAGGCGTTGGCGCGCTCGTTTTTCGCGAAGCTGCGACTGATCTTCTATGCCGGCGCCGCGCTACCGCAGGACCTGTGGGAGCGGCTCGAAACGGTATCGCAGCGAGCGACCGGCGAGCGCGTGCCAATGACCTCGTCCTGGGGCACCACCGAGACGTCGCCCCTTTCAACGGCCGCCCATTTCATCATCGACCATGCAGGGCCGATCGGCGTGCCCGTTCCCGGCGTCGAGCTCAAGCTCGTCCCGGCCGCCGACAAGCTCGAAGTGCGCGTGCGCGGGCCGAACGTAACGCCCGGGTATTGGAAACGGCCCGAGCTCACGCGCGCGGCGTTCGACGAGGACGGCTTCTACAAGCCGGGCGACGCCGTGCGCTTCGCCGATCCGAGCGACCCAGCCAAGGGAATTGTCTTCGATGGGCGTCTGGCGGAGGATTTCAAGCTCGCCACCGGCACCTGGGTCGCCGTCGGCGTGCTGCGCGTCGGAGTGCTTGCCGCGGCGTCCCCGGCGCTGCAGGACACCATCATTGCCGGCGAGAACCGCGAGTCGATTGGAATGCTCGCCTGGCTCAACGCCGCCGGCTGCTGCAAGCTCATCGGCTGCGAGGCACCGCTCGCGGAGCTTGCGCGTCATCCCGGCCTGCGCGAGCACGTCCGCCGCGCCATCGCGCGCTGGAACGCTGACCATTCCGGCTCATCGCAAAAGATCGCACGGGTGCTGCTCCTGCCCGATGTCCCATCAATCGATGCCAACGAAATCACCGACAAAGGCTACATCAACCAGCGGCTTGCGCTCGAGCGGCGCAAGGCCGATGTCGAGCGGCTGTTTGCGGCGGCACCGGATGCCGACGTGCTAGTAGTGTCGTTCGCTCCATGACGTGCAGGAGAAGGCGCGATCGAGGCTCGACCTTGTCCTTCGGAACCATTTCATGACGGGTGTGCTTGTTCGATAAAATGATGCAGGAGGCCTGCCATGGGCGACCGGCTCTCGAAGATTGTCATTGCCGCGCTTTTGGTCGTCCTCGCCGTCTATGTCGCGCAGCCTTATGTCGACCGGTGGATGTTTTCGGCCTCGACGCCGCGGGCGATCGAGTCGCGCGGCAGCGTGTCCGACATCGAGCGCATGACGATCGAGATCTTCGAGCGCGCGTCTCCTTCCGTGATGCAGGTGGTAGGGCGCGCCGGAGCGCTCGAACTATCCTCACCGGAGTCCGAGAACGGTCCGGCGCAATCGGGGACGGGCTTCGTCTGGGATGCAGCCGGCCACGTCGTCACCAATGATCACGTGGTGGAAGGGACCGGCAGCCTCGCGGTTCGCTTCGCCTCCGGCCAGGTGTCGCGCGCGCACGTCGTCGGGACCGCGCCCAATTACGACCTGGCGGTCATTCGCGTGGACAACACGCGATCGTTACCCCCGCCGATTGCGATCGGCACGTCCGACGATCTCAAGGTCGGGCAATTGGTCTTCGCGATCGGCAATCCGTTCGGACTCGATCAATCCCTGACCACCGGCATCATCAGCGCGCTGAAGCGCCGCCTGCCCACCAGCGGCGGCCGCGAAATCACCAACGTGATCCAGACCGACGCGGCCATCAATCCGGGCAATTCCGGCGGTCCGCTCCTTGACTCCGCAGGACGCGTGATCGGTGTCAACACGGCCATTCTTTCGCCGTCGGGGACGAGCGCCGGCATCGGCTTTGCCGTCCCGATCGACTCCGTCAATCGCGTGGTGCCCGAGCTCATTCGCCGCGGCTCCGTGCCGACGCCCGGGATCGGGATCGTTGCCGCCAGCGAGGCCGCGGCGACGCGCGCAGGTACGCAAGGCGTCGTCATTGTGCGAACCGCTCCGGGCTCCTCCGCCGAGCGAGCCGGCCTGCGCGGCATAGACCCGCGCACGAAAAAACCGGGGGACATCATCGTCGGCATCAACGGCAAGCCGGTGCGCGGGCTGGCCGACCTGATCCAGGAGCTCGAGCGCGTCGGGGTGGGAAAGCGGGTGACGGTGACCGTGCAACGCGACGGCCGCGAGGTCCCGGTCGAGGTCGAGGTGACGGATATCGGGCGAAAGGGATGACCGTCCCGCCAGAGCCGTCGCCCTGACTCCGCAGCACTTTCGCATCGACGCTCCCCCGATTTCGCGCTACCACCCGCTGTCCGCTGAGCGGCCCTGCGAAATTTCCCAAAGCAAATCCCGCCCAATTGCGAGCATAGGAACCAAAACCGTGATTGATCTCTATACCTGGACGACTCCCAACGGCCGCAAAGCTTCCATCCTGCTCGAGGAGCTGACCTTGCCCTACACCGTACATCCCGTCGACATCAGCAAGGACGAGCAGTTCAAGCCCGACTTCTTGAAGATCAGCCCGAACAATCGCATCCCCGCCATCGTCGACCACGATACGGGCATGAGGCTGATGGAATCGGCGGCGCTCATGATCTATCTCGCGGAGAAGACCGGAAAGCTCCTGCCGAAGGCGGGTGAGCCACGCTATCGCGCGCTCGAGTGGCTGATGTGGCAGATGGGAGGACCCGGTCCGATGTTCGGCCAAGTCCACCATTTCGTGAAATACAACAAGGGCAAGGCCCCCTACGCCGAGGAGCGCTTTCTCAAGGAGGCGCACCGGCTCTACGGCGTGCTCGACCGCAGGCTCGCCGACCGCGAATTCGTCGCCGACGATTACTCCATCGCCGATATCGCAATCTGGCCGTGGGTGTCGCGCTACGAATGGCAGACGATCGACCTCAACGAATATCCGAACGTGAAGCGGTGGTACACGACCATTGCCAAGCGCCCGGCCGTGCAGAAAGGTTACAAAGTCCCAAAGGATGTCGGTGAGGTTCCGATACCGGCGTGACGAGCGCGTCGTCTATCAGCGGCAGAAGCCGCAGCCAGAACGGCACCATGCGCTGCTCCTTCCCTCTCCCTGCATCGGGAGAGCACCCGCTGTCATGACATTGGTCAGGCTGATTTTGATTTGCGCTGTGCTCGGCTTTGCTTGTGCGCAGCCGAGCAAGGCGCAAGACACCATTGATCGTCCGGTGACGATCTATGTGGCCGGGACTGCCGGCGGCGGCATCGACCTCTACGCGCGTCTGGTCAGCCGTCACATCGGCCGCCACCTCCCGGGCAAACCGGCTGTAACCGTACAAGTGATGCCCGGCGCGGGCGGCATCCGCGCAGCCAACTATCTCGCCGAACAGGCGCCGCGCGACGGTACAGCGGTGACGACTTTCGCCGGCGGGCCGATCCTCGAGCCGCTGATCGGCGCGCGCAATCCCGGCTATGACATGAGCAGCTTCACCTGGATCGGCGCCATCACCAAAGATATGGGCCTTTGCATCGCGTGGGGAGCGACGCCGTTCAAGACCATCGATGACGTCAAGCGACAGCAGATGGTGGTCGCGGGAACTGGAGCAGGCTCGGAAACCGACACTTGGCCGGTCGTGCTCAACGACGTGCTCGGCACCAAGTTCAAGCTGGTGACCGGCTATGTCGGCACTCAGGAAACCATCCTGGCGATTGAACGCGGCGAGGCGCATGGCCGCTGCGTGTTCAGCTACTCCGCGCTCAAGATCGCCAAGCCCGACTGGCTGCGCGACAAAAAGATCAATGTGCTCGTTCTGACCGCGCTCAAGAGAAGCCCTGACTTTCCCGACGTACCGGCCGTCATCGATCTCGTCACCAAGCAGGAGGACCGTCAGCTGCTCGAACTCATGGTTGGGCCTTCAGCTATGGCGCGGCCATTTGCGGCGCCGCCTGCTCTGCCGGCCAACAAGGCCGCGCTGCTGCGGCGCGCCTTCGATGCAACCATGCAGGACCCCGAATTCCGCGCCGAGGCGGAGCGCATCCAGGCGGACCTTGCGCCGACGGCGGGTGAGGAGGTGCAAGAACTGGTCGCGCGTCTCTATGCGACTCCGCGGCCGGTGGTCGAACGCGTCAAGAAATTGTTGGCGCCGTAGCTGCCGGGCGAGACGCTAACTTCGATCCCTCGCGCTACTCCTTCATCAACCGTCGCCCAAAACATGGGCAATGTAGCGCTTCGGGCGGGCGGCGCGGATATCCCTTTGGTTGGCGCGCAGCTTGCAGCTAGGATCGGATGGCGCGCGGCTTGGTGGGTGGCGCGGCCGCGTGATCGGGACGAACCCATGATAGTTGCGTTCGACGAGATGAAGGGCGGCGACGGGACTCTGCGCCCCGCCTATAACGAGCTGTTTCGCTGGCTCTCCGAGGTGCCAGCGGATGTGTTGGACTACCGCCGGCGCGAGGCGGAGGTCTTGTTCCGCCGCATCGGCATCACCTTTGCGGTTTACGGCGAGGCAGACGCACAGGAGCGGCTCATTCCCTTCGACGTGGTGCCGCGCATTCTTGCCGCCGCCGAATGGGACATCCTGCGCGCCGGCCTCGAACAGCGCGCCAAAGCCATCAACCACTACATCGGCGACGTCTACACTCGGCGCGAAATCGTCAAGGCCGGTGTCGTGCCGGAAGATCTGGTGTTCCAGAATCGGGTGTTCCGGCCGGAAATGAACGGCCAGAGGGTGCCGCACGACATCTACGTTCATATCGCCGGCATCGACATTGTTCGTGTCGACGCCGAGTCTTTCTACGTCCTCGAGGACAACGCGCGCACGCCCTCGGGTGTCTCCTACATGCTCGAGAACCGGGAAATCATGCTGCGGCTGTTTCCGGAGTTGTTCGCCCGCCACCGGGTGGCCCCAGTCGAAAATTACCCGGATGAGCTGTTGGCGACCTTGAAGTCGGTGGCGCCTGCGACCGCCAGCGCCGACCCCACCGTCGTGCTGCTCACGCCCGGCGTCTACAATTCCGCGTACTACGAGCACTCTTTTCTTGCCGACAAGCTCGGCGTCGAGTTGGTCGAAGGCCGCGACCTGTTCGTAAAGGACGATCTCGTCTTCATGCGCACGACACAGGGCCCGAAACGCGTCGAAGTGATCTACCGCCGCATCGATGACGATTTTCTCGATCCGCTGGCCTTCCGCCCCGACTCCGTGCTCGGAGTGCCGGGGCTCATGTCGGTATACCAGGCCGGCAACGTCACGCTGGCGAATGCCGTCGGGACGGGAATTGCCGATGATAAGGCGGTCTACAGCTACATGCCGGCCATCGTGAAGTTCTACCTGGGCGAGGAGCCGATTCTGAAGAACGTCCCGACTTGGTGCTGCCGCGAAACCGAGCACCTCGCCTATGTGCTCGACCACCTCGAGGAGCTGGTGATCAAGGAGGTGCACGGCTCGGGCGGCTACGGCATGTTGATCGGCCCAATGGCCGACAAGGGGACGATCGCGGCATTCCGCGCCAAGCTCAAATCCAATCCGAAAAATTTCATCGCGCAGCCGACGCTGGCGCTCTCGACCTGCCCGACCTGCGTCGAGGAAGGAGTTGTGCCGCGACACGTCGATCTGCGCCCGTTCGTCCTAATGGGGCGCGATCGCATCCGCATCGTGCCGGGCGGCCTCACGCGCGTGGCGCTGAAGAAAGGTTCGCTCGTGGTCAATTCCAGCCAGGGCGGCGGAACCAAAGATACCTGGGTCTTGGATCGGTGACACGCAACGTACGATTGACTCGGATGTGTTGTCCGCAGAGCGCTTCGCTGCAGCAGTGGCCTGCACCACCTCCCGAATAGCCCGATGCTCTCGCGGACCGCCGATAACCTTTACTGGCTGGCCCGTTACGTGGAGCGCGCGGAGTATCTCGCCCGTATCCTCGAGGTCACGCAGCGGCTCACCACGCTACCGCTGGCCTATGTCGGCTCCTCCAACGAATGGGAATCGGCGGTCGCGACCGCCGGCTGCGCGCACGCATTTGCCGCGGCCTATCCGGAAGCCAACGAGGAGACGGTCACGGATTTTCTCTGTTTCTCCGCCGCCAATCCGTCCTCCATCCGCAACTGCTTCGAGATCGCCCGCACCAACGCACGCGCCGTGCGCACCGCGCTCACCGTCGAAATGTGGGACGCCATCAACGGCACTTGGCTCGAGCTCAAACGCTTCGGCAATGGCCCGACCTCGCGCGAGGAATTCATGCGCTTCCTGCGCTGGGTGCAGGAGTCCTCGTTGCGCTTCGATGGTTCCGCCTATCGCACTATGCTGCGCAACGATGCCTATTGGTTCTCCCGCCTCGGCGTCTTCATGGAGCGCGCCGACAACACCGCGCGCATCCTCGACGTGAAATATCATATGCTGCTGCCGGCGCATGAGCGCGTCGGCGGACCGCTCGATTATTTCCAGTGGTCGGCCATCCTGCGTTCCGTGTCGGCACTGACCGCCTACCATTGGGTGTATCGCGAGAGCGTGAAGCCTTGGCTGATCGCCGACCTCCTGATTTTGCGCGATGAAATGCCGCGTTCGCTGGCGAGTTGCTACGAGAACCTCGTGGTCTACTTGGATCACATCGCGCGCGCCTATGGCCGCCAGGGACCGGCCCAGCGCCAGGCGCGCGCAGTACGGGCGCGACTCGAGAACAGCCGCATGGAGGAAATTTTTCAGCAGGGAATGCACGAATTCATCAGCCAGTTCATCGACGACAACAACCGCCTGGGCGTGGCAATCAGCGAGCAATATCTGATGTAGGCGGGAAGAGAGAGGACGAATACCGGAGGACGGAGTATGGTCCGTCCTCAGTCGTCTGCCGTGCGTCTCGGTCCATGCATATTCGGATCTCGCATCTGAGGAGCTGCCCAAGATTGCCGGTTGGGGGCCAGCATCGGTATATAGGGCCGCACCGGCTGGCCGGAGCGTTTCGAACGTCATGACGTATTGCTGTGGCATCCTGGTGCGTGACGGCTTGGTGATGTTCGCCGACACGCGCACCAATGCCGGCGTCGATAACGTTGCGACCTTCCGCAAGCTCCACGTCTTCACCCGGCCGGGCCAGCGCATCATGGCAATCGCCTCGGCCGGCAATCTTTCCATCAGTCAATCGGTGGTCAGTATCCTGCGCGAGGGCTGGGAAAATCCGGAGACCGGCGAGACTGAAACGCTGATGGGCGCCCCCACCATGTTTCAGGCGGCACAGCGCGTCGGCTGCATTATCCGTGAGCTTCACGACATCGAGGGCAAGGCGCTCGAGGCTTCGGAGGTCACATTCGACGTTTCATTCCTGTTGGGCGGACAGATCAAGGGCGAGCGGCCGCGGCTATTCATGCTTTATGCCGCGGGCAACTTCATCGAATGCACACAGGATACTCCTTATCTGCAGATCGGCGAGCACAAATACGGCAAGCCGGTGCTCGATCGCGCCATCACCTACGACATCGACCTCTACGATGCGCTCAAGGTCGGCTTGGTCTCGGTCGATTCGACCATGCGCTCGAATCTCAGCGTCGGCCTGCCGATCGACGTCCTGATCGCGCGGCGCGACGTCTGCGACGCCGAGCTCAACTTTCGCATCGAGCCGGGAGAGCCGTACTTTCACGACCTGCGCGAACGCTGGTCGGCGGCGCTGCGCGCCGCGCATGCGGGAATTCCCCGCCCGCCCTACAAGAACGTCCGCTGACTGCGCGGCGAGGACTGGGCCTGTTGGCATTCCAGGTGCCTAAAGCGCGCTGATTTTTGGTTGGATCGTTGGCCCCCTCCGTCGTCATCGCCCGCGAAAGCGGGCGATCCAGTAACCGTAAGACTCTCAGTGATTACTGGATGCCCCGCTTTCGCGGGGCATGACAGGGGAGGAGCGAGCGACTCCCTCTAAAGTCATCACGCGCTAGCCTTCGACGAATGATTTGAGGCGCGCCAAGGCGTCATCCCATTGCTTGGATACCCGATCGAGGTACTTGCGAGCATCGTCTAATGGCTGCGGTTCCAGCTCGAACAAGCTTTCGCGCCCAACGCGGACACTACGCACCACGCCTGCGCTTTCCAGGACCCGGAGGTGTTTCGTGACCGCTTGACGCGTGAGATGGGTGCCGACCGTCAGGCGAGAGATCGATTGCGGCCTGCCGCTGCTGAGCTTGCTGAGCACCGATAGCCGCGTCTCGTCACCGAGAGCGGCAAACACCGATGCACGAGCTTTCAAAGTGGCAAGTCCGCTAAGCCGCATGTGCAAGGTGCCGTGAGATGTTTCCGAGTTGCTCGTCCCAGCCGCCGTCGTTCATGCGAAAGGCCTCGAGGCGGCGTTTGTTTGGAAGCCGGTCGAAACCGGATTCGACCACGCGAAGCAATGTCCCTCTCGCGCTCTTCTCCAATGTAAACTCAACGAGCGTCGGCGCCTCGGCCGAATAATCCTCATCCGGATCGATGGCATAAGGATGCCACGTGAAAGAAAACAGTCGCTCAGGCTCGATTTTCTGGACAACGGTCTCAAATCGGATGTGCTCATAACCGGGATAGGTGATCTGGCCGCGCGTAGCCTGTCCCGGCACAAATGGCCCCTCCAGTCGAACGCGGAACCAGGTCCCGAATTCGCGGTAATCGGTCAGCGCGCGCCAGACGCGGGAGACTGGTGCGCCGAGTTCGATGGCCTTTTCGATACGATCGGACATACGCAACCTCCTGGTTGCGTATGGAAATAACCTACTTTTCGGCGAAACGCAACCATTTTGTTGCTCTTTCTTGCAGCGGCGCTACGGCCCAGACCTTTGGCCCCGCTGTTGCGGACTTATCTGCGAGCGATAGGCGATACGACCACATTGCTTCCCCGCGAGCCCAATGACGATAATGGCGTGATCTGCGGAGGGTGCCACCATGGCTCAGTCTCAAAAAGTCGCGCTCGTGACCGGCGCCGGGACCGGCATCGGCAAGGCGGTAGCGCTGGCGCTGATGAAGGACGGCTACGCTACGGTATTGGCCGGGCGACGAAAGGACAAACTCGAGGAAACAGCGAGCGAGGGCCGGTCGACCGGCGCGAAAAGTCTTGTCGTGCCGACCGACGTCGCCGATCCGGCGGCAATCAAAGCGCTGTTCGCCAAGACCAAGGATGCCTTCGGCCGGCTGGACGTGCTTTTCAACAATGCGGGGATCGGCGCTCCCGCGGTGCCGCTCGAGGATTTGCCCTACGAGACGTGGAAGCAAGTTGTCGACACCAATCTCACCGGCATGTTTCTGTGCACGCAAGAAGCGATCAAGATCATGAAGGCGCAAGATCCGCGCGGCGGCCGCATCATCAACAACGGCTCGATCTCCGCGCACGCGCCTCGCCCGCGCTCGGTCGCCTACACCGCGACCAAGCATGCGGTGACCGGGCTCACCAAATCGACCGCGCTCGATTGCCGCGGCTACAACATCACCTGCAGCCAAATCGACATCGGCAATGCCGCCACTCCGCTGACCGAGCGCATGGTGCAAGGGCAAGGCGTGATGCAAGCGGACGGCCGCATGACGATCGAGCCGCGCATGAACGCTGACGACGTCGGCCGGGCGGTGGTCTACATGGCCAACCTACCGCTCGACACCAATGTCCTGTTCATGACGGTGATGGCAAACCTGATGCCGTTCGTCGGGCGAGGGTGATTTTACGCGGCCAACGCATCGAAGCGCGCTAATCGATCCGTGTCACGCTGAGCTTCGCCCCTGCCCTGACCTTGGCCAGCGTCTTCACGTCGCCGGTCGCCCTGCCGAAGATGTTGCATGGGCTCGCAAGCCGCGTCTCGTCTCCGCGGCTGATCGGGGTGCGGCCAAAGCCGAGCGCAATTGCGTGACCATCGGGCCAATAGGCGAGCTCACCGGGCGTGACCACGGCGCGCGCGTCCTGCTCCCGCGCAGCCTTGACCGTGACCTCGAAGTAGACCTCCTCGCCCCAGGTGAGCGCCGACGAAGAGATCGGCAGCGCGGCCGCGATCGCACGCGCGGTCGGCGTATCGAACAGCTCGGCGTCCAGCGTGAGCGTGCCGAAATCGAAGCGAATGCGCGTCATTGCAAGCCTCCGTTGACCACCGGCACTGCGTGGCGCATTTTTTCCCGCCGTGCAACCGGACTTGGGGGGCGCGTGCGCCCCGAGGGTAAACGTCGCAAGCCGGCTCGCTTCCACCGTGAGCCCGCGCTTGTCGAAGGGGGCAATGCAGAATCTCCAATCGGCATCCGGCATCTTCGCGCTGCTCGCCATTGCCTGGATCGTCAGCGAAGATCGCCGCGGCGTTGCGTGGACGCAGGCTGCCGTCGCCCTTCTGGTGACCTTCGCCACCGCGGTCATTCTGCTCAAAGTGCCCGGGGTGAGGCGCGCGTTCGCGGCGATCAACGATGCGGTCGATGCAATCGCCGCGGCAAGCAGGGCCGGCACGTCGTTCGTTTTCGGCTATCTCGGCGGCGGCGAGCTTCCCTTCGAGCTCAAGGTCCCGGGCGCGCAATTCGTGTTGGCGCTGCAGGCGCTGCCGATCGTGCTGGTGATGAGCGTCTTGACCACGCTCCTGTTTCATTGGCGCATTCTGCCGCCAATCGTGCGGGGCTTCTCCTGGGCGCTCGAGCGCACGCTCAAGGTCGGCGGCGCGGTCGGGCTCTCGACCGCAGCCAATATTTTCCTCGGCATGGTCGAGGCGCCGCTGTTCATCCGGCCCTATCTGGCAAGGCTCACGCGCAGCGAGCTGTTCATCGTGATGACCGGCGGCATGGCCGGCATCGCCGGCACGGTTCTGGTGATCTACGCGACCTTGCTCGGCCCGATTATCCCCGATGCCGCGGCGCATTTCGTGATCGCCTCGGTGATGGGTGCGCCCGCCGCCATCCTCGTCAGCCTGATCATGGTGCCGGAACGGGCCGCCCAGCGCACGGGCGGCGAGACGGTCGAAGTGGGAAAGGTCGCATCGAGCACCATGGACGCGATCGTCAGAGGCACCGCCGCCGGCCTCGAACTACTGCTCAACATCTGCGCCATGCTGATCGTGCTGGTCGCGTTGGTCCATCTCGCCAATGCGATCATCGCCGGCATCCTGCCCGAGATGGCAGGTGCGCCGATCACGCTGCAACGTTTGCTCGGTTACGCGATGGCGCCCGTGTGCTGGCTCATCGGCATTCCCTGGGCCGAGGCGACGACAGCGGGCGGTTTGATGGGCGTTAAGACCGTCCTCAACGAATTCATTGCTTATGTGGAGCTGTCGAAGCTACCGCCCGAGGCGCTGGACGCGCGCTCGCGCTTGATCATGCTCTACGCCATGTGCGGCTTCGCCAATTTCGGATCGCTCGGCATCATGATCGCGGGATTATCCACCATGGCACCGGAGCGGCGCGACGACGTCCTCTCGCTCGGCCCCAAATCGATTCTCTCGGGGACGATTGCGACCTGCTTGATGGCGGCGATCGTGGGGGTGCTGACGTGAGCAGCGGCCGCTGATCGGCCGCCGCTCCTCCTCTCAGTGCAGGCGGAACTCGCCGTCGATCGTGCGCAGCTCGGCGGGCTTGATCAGCCGCGAGTGCGCCACCGTGACCGAGTAGAGAGGTCCCTCCAGCTTTTCCAGCCAGAACGCGAGAAAGCGGTTGAGCACGGGAAATCGCGGACACAGATCGTAGTCCTGCCAGACATAGGTCTGCAGCAAGGACGGATGGTCGGGAAGCCGATAAAGAATCTGCGCCGTGGTTAGACCGTAGCCTTCGAGTTGGCGGCGGAAGTCCTTGGATGCCAAGCCTTTGTCTGCAAAGCGTTGAGATGCCATGGATGCCCCTCCGATTCGGACATCAAGTCTGCGAGTCAGCTCCCACACAAACAAGCTCAAAAAATGGAGAAAGTTTCTAAAATCAAGGCGTTAGCAGCATGGGAACTGCACTGCTGACAACCGGCAGCGTCATCTCTTTTCCTGCCTGTCTTCCAGGAAAGTTGGCACTGCCTGTAAACGACTGCCAGATTTGACTTGGCACTCCGGCACCTGGAGTGCTAAATTTTTTTGGGACGCCTCTTGCGGGTCGAGTTTGGACCCCTATGTCGCGCCTGGAACCAGCGGCAAAGCATCCCTTTGCTGCCCTGCATGTGGCCAATTCTCACATTCTGTCAGAAGCTTAGGAGGACACCATGAAGTTTCGTCCGCTTCACGACCGCATCGTCGTTAAGCGCATCGATGCCGAGGAAAAAACCGCCGGCGGCATCATCATTCCCGATACCGCCAAGGAGAAGCCGTCCCAGGGCGAGGTGATCGCAGTGGGTCCCGGCGGCCGCGACGAGGCGGGCAAGCTGATCCCCATCGACATCAAAGTCGGCGACCGGGTGCTGTTCGGCAAATGGTCGGGCACCGAAGTCAAGATCGACGGCGAGGAGCTCCTGATCATGAAGGAGAGCGACGTCATGGGCGTCATCGAAGAGGGCGTCGCCAGGAAGAAGGCCGCCTGACGCAACCGCGTCGGCTCGCCCTCACAACAAGGATACGGAGACAACAGCCATGGCTGCCAAGGAAGTCAAATTCTCGGTCGAAGCCCGCGACAAGATGCTGCGCGGCGTCGATATCCTCAATAATGCGGTGAAGGTGACGCTCGGTCCCAAGGGCCGCAACGTCATCCTCGACAAGAGCTTCGGCGCTCCCCGCGTCACTAAGGACGGCGTCACCGTCGCCAAGGAAATCGAGCTCGAAGACAAGTTCGAGAACATGGGCGCGCAGATGGTGCGCGAGGTCGCCTCCAAGACCTCCGACGTCGCTGGCGACGGCACCACGACTGCAACCGTGCTCGCCGCCGCCATCGTCAAGGAGGGCGCCAAGTCGGTCGCCGCGGGCATGAACCCGATGGACCTCAAGCGCGGCATCGATCTTGCGGTCGAGGCCGTCGTGGAAGATCTCAAGAAGAACTCCAAGAAGGTCACCTCCAACGAGGAAATCGCCCAGGTCGGCACCATCTCCGCCAACGGCGACGCCGAGATCGGCCGCTTCCTCGCCGAAGCGATGAAGAAGGTCGGCAATGAAGGCGTGATCACGGTCGAAGAGGCCAAATCGCTGGAGACGGAGCTCGACGTGGTCGAAGGCATGCAGTTCGACCGCGGCTACATCTCGCCCTACTTCATCACCAACGCCGACAAGATGCGGGTCGAAATGGAAGACCCGTACGTTCTCATCAACGAGAAGAAACTTTCCGGCCTCCAGGAGCTGCTCCCGCTCTTGGAATCGGTGGTGCAAACCGGCAAGCCGCTGCTCATCATCGCCGAGGACGTCGAGGGTGAGGCGTTGGCCACGCTCGTGGTGAACAAGCTGCGCGGCGGGCTCAAAGTCGCCGCGGTGAAGGCTCCTGGCTTCGGCGATCGCCGCAAGGCCATGCTGCAGGACATCGCTGTCCTCACCGGCGGCCAGGCGATCTCCGAGGACCTCGGCATCAAGCTCGAGAACGTCACCCTCAACATGCTGGGCCGGGCCAAAAAGGTGACCATCGACAAGGAGAACACCACGATCGTCGGCGGTGCCGGCAAGAAGGCCGACATCGAGGCCCGCATCGCGCAGATCAAGGCGCAGATCGAGGAGACGACCTCCGACTACGACCGCGAGAAGCTGCAGGAGCGGCTGGCCAAGCTTGCCGGCGGCGTGGCGGTCATCCGCGTCGGCGGCGCGACCGAGGTCGAGGTGAAGGAGCGCAAGGACCGCGTGGATGATGCCATGCACGCGACCCGTGCCGCGGTCGAGGAAGGCATCCTGCCGGGCGGCGGGGTTGCGCTCTTGCGCGCCACCGAGGCGCTCAAGAAGCTTCGGTCCCACAACGACGATCAGAAGACCGGGATCGAAATCGTGCGCAAGGCGCTGTCATGGCCGGCGCGCCAGATCGCCATCAACTCCGGCGAAGACGGCTCCGTGATCGTCGGCAAGATCCTGGAGAAGGATCAGTATGCCTTCGGCTTCGACGCACAGAGCGGCGAGTACGGCAACCTCGTGTCGAAAGGCATCATCGACCCGACCAAGGTGGTGCGCACCGCACTGCAGGACGCGGCCTCCGTTGCCGGGCTCCTCATCACCACCGAGGCCATGGTCGCCGAAGTGCCGAAGAAGCAAGCGCCTGCCATGCCGCCGGGCGGTGGCGGAATGGGCGGCGGAATGGACTTCTGACGCTTTGCGGCGCGCGACGCTGCAACGGCCCGGGCGCAAGCCCGGGCCGTTTTTCGTTGCTCACTCCGCCGGTGCCACCGCGCGCGCTTTCTCCACGCCGTTGACCAGCACCGCGATCACGGCAGTCGCGACGACGAAGCCGAGCGCGATCGTCGCCGTTGTTGCCAGCACCATGGCGAAGCCGCCGCGCCCGTGCAGGAACGCAATCGCCGAGACCGCCGCGCCGGCGGCCAGGAAGGTGAGGAAATAACGCACCGCATAGATGCGGCCGCGCCAGGCGTCCGCGGTGTAGCGGGCGATCACCAGATCGTTGACCGTGACCTGCGCGTAGATCGCCGCCATGGTCACGGCAAGCGCCAGGATCAGCACCTTGCCGGTGGCCTGCGCCACCCACAGCACGCCGAGGAACTGCAATGACGCGATCACGGCGAAAAGGATGTGGGGCGGGAATTTCTCCACCAGCCGGCCGACCGCGATCTGGGCGAGCGCACCGCACATGAACACCGCAGTCGCCAAGCCCCCGACCAGAAGAAGCGGCACGTCGGCGCCGAGCCGCTCATCGACGATCTTGGGCAGGGCAACCGAGACGATGTTGAAGACCAGCCCGGCGCAGAGCGCGATCACGATGAACAGGCCGAAGATCGTCGCCGCCAATGCGGCGCCGAGCGGAACATCGGCGACTGTACCGCGGCTCGCCGCTTTTCGTGCTTCGTCCGGAACGAGGCGCAGATAGACCACGGCGGTGGCGACGCAGACTGCCCCGGGGACCAGGAAGGCCGCGCGCCAGCCCAGGCCCGCGACCAGCGCCGCGGTCGTGCCGGCGGCGAGCGCGGCGCCGAGGTTGCCGCACACGCCATTGAAAGCAAGCGAACGGCCGCGCAAGGTCGCCTGCTCTATCAGCATGGCGGTGCCGACGGGATGATAGATCGCCGCAAAAACGCCGAGCGCAGTCAGTGCGATCCCAAGCACGATGAGGTTCGGCGCGAGCCCCGCCGCGACCAGCGACAGCCCGCAGCCGGCATAGAAGAGCACCATCATGTTGCGCCGGCTCCAATGGTCACCGAGCCAGCCTGCCGGCAGTGAGAACACCCCGAAGGCGATGAAGGCGGGCGTGCCGAGTACGATGAGTTCGGCGTAGCTGCGCCCGTAAATGAGTTCGAGCCCGATCACTACGGTCGGGAAGATCAGCATCACGTAATGGTCGAGTGCATGCGCCCAATTGATGAAACCGATGGAGCGCTTGATCTCGTTTGTGCCTGCAGTGGCCATGACTTGATATCGCCCCAAAACCCCGTGGATGCGGGCCTGCGCATGGCGGCACTCGCAACCGCCTGCACGCATATAGCGCGATTTAGTGCCACCTATCCATGTCTAAATCGCGGAGCAGATTTTCGCCACGCAAGCATCGGCAAATCGCGCAGCTAAAGAACAGATCCAGTGCAGCAGAAGCTAACGCCCGCTGGGACGCTGGGCGAGCATCTCGCGCAGTACCTCCTCCAGCGGCCGCGGCGAGATTCCGAGCTCTGCAAATCCGGGCATGCTCGGCGAAGCAACGTTATCGACCTGCATCAGCTCGATCTGGTTGCGGGTCACGGGAGCGTTCGGGAGCATCTCCCCCACCGACGCCAGCGCATGCCAGGCGGCAAACGGCATCGGCATCAGCCTCGCCGTGAGGCCGGCTTCGCGCGCCACCGCTCTGAGCAACTCCTCGTAGGAATAGATGCGAGGCCCGCCGCACTCGAACGTGACGGCGCGCCTTTCCGTCCGCGCGAGCGCCCTGGCGATCGCCTCCGCCACGTCCCCCACATAGGCCGGCTGCAATCGGGTGAGGCCGCGGCCGAACATCGGAAAGACCGGGAGCGTGCGAAGCAGCGCGAGAACGGTGCTCAGAAACGCATCATCCGGCCCGAACATCACCGCCGGGCGAACGATGACCGCGTCGGGGAAGGCGGCGCGCACCGCCAGTTCACCCTCCCCGCGTTTGCGGATGTAGAGCGACGGCGAGATCGCGTCGGCGCCGATTCCGGAGACCTGGACGAGCCGTTCGAGTCCACTCTGCTGCGCCCGAGCCGCCAGACGGCGCGCCGCCTCGACGTGCACGGAATGAAACGTTTCCCCTCCCCGCTCGACATAGAGACTGACCGCGTTGACCGCCGCGTATGCACCGACCAGCGCATCGGCAACAGCATGTGCATCGTGAATGTCGAGCTCGAGTGATTGAAGCTGCGGACCGTCAGGACCGAACAGTTCGCGACTGCGGTTCGCATGCCTTGACGCGATTCGAACGATAAAATCGTGCTTGCGCAGATGATCGACGACGCGCCGCCCGAGAAAGCCGGTTCCGCCGAAGACGGTGACGACGCGCACGCTCATGGGCCAAGCATGCGATCGATCTTGCTCGCCATGATGAAGTCGTTCTCGTGCAGTCCCTTGATCTTCTTGGTGCTCAGGGAGACCGTTGCGTAACCCCAGCCGAAGCCGATGTCGGGGTGATGTCCCTCGCTTTCGGCTAACTCGCCGACCTGCCGCACGAAGGCGAGCGCTTCTCGGAAATTGCGGAATCGAAACGTGCGCTCGATGCGATGGGCGTCATCGCGCAGCTCCCAATCCGGAGCCTGCGCCTGCAGGCGCAGCGCCTCATCGCGCGCCAACGGCGGGACCCCGCCGCGACACGGCGTGCAGGTCTTCTCAGCCAGGGTGTCGGTCATATTCTGTCTCCGTCGCACCGAGCAAGGCAATGCTGGGTGTCAGCGATCGATCTCGCCGAATACGATATCAAGCGAGCCGATGATCGCCGAGACGTCGGCGAGCATGTGCCTCCACCTCGCGCTCGCCAGCCAAGCTTGGATCAGCGCGCGGCCAGCCGTCACGCTCTACCTTAAAGATCAGTGCTTCAATCCAAGCGTGATGACAACGTCCGTTGCTTGGGGCTCGTGCAGCTCGAGACCAGACTGGCTATCATCGCTCCACCTGGCAAGATTCACGACCTTGGCGGACTCGGCTGCGGCTCCGGCAGCCGCGACCGGCTCGACAATGTTGAGTCCGTGGCTGTCGAGGAAGAACGTGTGCTCGCCGAACAAGTCCTTGAGCTGGGGAATCACGGGATGGTCGTCGGGAATGGGGCGGGCTTCGAATTGGCCCAAAGTTCGCTCGAGCTGTGCGGAGTTAAGTTTCATTGCACGCTCCTTTTCGGTTCGCTCCAAGGCAATGAGCCGCGCGATCGCGCGTTGCGGGGACCTCCCACCTTCGGGGTGGTTAATGCGAAGTACGGTCATCCCGCGCGGCCTACCTAAGCTCTTCCCGCACGCCGTCAAGTGACAATGGAAACGTGTCGCACATTAGACAGAAATCTTGGAACTGCGCGTGCTGCTCGTCGACGAAAAGATTGAAGTCACTTCAAGAGAACTCTCCCGGCATTGGACAGGGCTTGCGCGACATGTCCTTTTGACATGCCACGATTGCGTAATCAGCTGGAACTGCTTCCCCCGGAAGCCGCTTGCCCTCGACACCGTCCATTTCCGCGAGCGGGCGCAGCCCGCAAAGGAGGCAAAATTGATGCAAATCTTGACGCGGTCTACCGCCGCCGTGTTGCTGATTGCCGGAGGCCTTCTCGGCATTCCAGCAGCGAACGCTCAGGTCCAATCGCCTGCGCCCGGTGCCTCGGACAAGTCAGCCAGTATTCCCGACCAAAAGCTCGACGCGGCGGCAGCCGCCATCGAGCGGGTCGCCAGTCTCAAGCAGGACTATCAGCAGCGCATAGCCGCGGCGGCCCCTGCCGACAAGGAGCGGGTTTTGAACGAAGCCGTCGGTGCCCTGAAAAAGGCTGTCAACGATCAGGGGCTGTCGGTCGAGGAATACGATTCCATTTTGGAAGTGGCGCAGAACGATCCCGACGTTCGCGAAAAAATTCGTCAGCGCATCCGCGCTTCGACCCAATAGGCGCTTGAGGAGGCGCCAATAGGGGCATTCCTGCGCCCAAGAGATCCAACGCCCGAACCATCTCTCGGAGGCTGGCGATGCAGATCAGGAAGCACGACAGAAGCCATATGGTAGAATTAAGGGACGGTTCCGCGTGGCGCATCTGGCCTTCCGATATTCCCAAGACCCTGGAGTGGTTGCCCACGACGGAGATCAAGGTTGCGGACATTGACGATGAGATCTGTTCGCACGCGCTGATCGATCGCTCCAACGGATCACAGGTGCGCGTGATAAGCGCGAGCGAGAATTGGCCCGCCGCCGCCGTGCGGCGTTGTCTCCGGCACGGCTGAGCACCCTATGTGCGGCGCGTGAGTCGAATTCGCCGGTTGACCGATGCGCTTAAGCCCGACCGTGACGCAGGTTCAGGTGCTGGCGAACTTGGTCGATCGCGATCGCTTTCGGGACCTGAGCGAGGCACGGGAACCGGCCTAATGCCCCCGCGTTTACGAAACGCGAAATCGCCGCGTGAGGCGCATGCAGCGCGTGCGCAGATCGGGTGAAACGGGGCGGCTTTTGGGGCGGCTCGATGCGCTTCCTGACCGCGCCGGTCGGCTGAAACCGCCAATATGCGAGGCTGCCATGAGCACTCTGACGCGCAAAGACGTCACCGCGATGTTCGGTGAGCTCGATGACGTGGTCATCGCGAAAATCATTGCGACCGGAGCGACAGCCGACGAGCTCGCCGAAGCACACGCTTGGCTCGCCAATGACGAGCCCTTGATGAACGCCGGCCGGCCGCTCCCGAGCGGCCGCGTGGCTCGCCTGGTCGACATCATCGACGCGATCAACGAGGAAGAACAACAAGAAGAAATGGCCAGGCAGGGCTGAACAGGTCGTAATTCCGTTCACTAGCGAGCTGGGTACGCCAGCCCATGCGCCATCTCGACGACTTCAAAGCAGCTGAGGAGAAATGCCATGCAAGTCAGTGACGCGATGACCAGCGACGTCAAAATCGCCAACCCCAATCAGACGATCCGGGACGCCGCGCGCCTTATGGCGCAGATCGACGCCGGGGTGCTGCCGGTCGGAGAGAACGACAGGCTGGTCGGCATGATCACCGATCGCGATATCGCCATTCGCGCGATCGCCGCCGACAAGGGCCCGCAGACGCCGATCCGCGACATCATGAGCGAAGAGGTGATGTATTGCTTCGAGGACGACGAGCTCGACGACGTCGTCCAGAACATGGCCGACATCAAGGTTCGCCGGCTGCCGGTGCTCGATCGCAAAAAGCGCCTGGTGGGAATCCTCTCGCTCGGCGACATCGCGCTGACCGACGGCGCGGGCAGCGCCGGCAGCGCGTTGTGCGGTATCTCCGAACCCGGCGGCGAGCACTCGCAGTCAATGAACGGGGGACGCGGCATGCACGGTGCTTGAGGACGCTTAGCGTCCCGCCACCTCGAGCGAGGCCAAGCCGCTCCGATAAGACCATCGGGGAGGCTCGATCCGTCCGCGATCGGGCGCCCCCCCGTGCGTGCTTGAGTCTGATCTTGCGCCTTTGTACGGCGCCGTTGACACACCATGCAAGCGAGCGCAAGTGGGACCTTTATCGGAAGTCGCGACTACTGATGAGTGGATCGCAACCCGTCACAGGACCAATAGCTCCGCGCCCTCAGTTGCATAGCGCGCGAAACGAAAATCTCGGATGTTCGCGACCCGGTCGCCTTCCCATTGCAGCAGAATGAAATACCCGACCTTCTCGGTCGGATCAGAGGGATTGCGCACGAGCACCGCCGGACGCCGGTCCACCAATCCCGGAAGGAGATGCCAGTCCTCGAGCCGGGCATAGTTGTCGAAGTACGGAGCCACTTCGCCCCGACCCTTCTTTCGCAGTTTCGCAACGAGGTCGAGCCGCACCTCGTCGGCGAGCATGTCGCGTATCGCATCGAAGTCGCGCGCGTTGAAGCGCTCGACATAAGCGGCGAGCAGCGAGCGCTCGGGTTCTCCCAGAATGGGCAGCGGAACGTCGTCGGGCTCCTGTGCCAGCTCGCGCAGCCGGGCACGGCCGCGATGCAGCGCCGCCTTTACGGCCGTAATGCTCACATCCATGACGCTGCCGTTCTCCTCAAGAGAGTAGCCGAGCACGTCCATGAGGATGACGCTGCTACGCTGCACCACAGGAATGCGCATGAAGGTCCGCAGGCTGGCGGCCGTGATCTGCCGATCGTCCGCGACGGCTACGGGGTCGATAATCATGTCCGGATCTTCATCAGCGTGGGCGGCGTCCTGTCGGGCGCGGCGCCGCAGAAAATCCAGTGCCGCGTTGTGAGCGATGCGAAACAGCCAAGCCTCCGGATGCGCGATCAATTCCGTCTGGGATAACGCCTCTATCGCTTTGACGATCGCCTCGTGGACCACATCCTCGCCGTCAAGCACCGAGCCGGTCATGCGGGCGCAGTAACGATGCAGCTTTGGCCGCAGCTCTCCGACTAGCCGGTCGAAGGCCTCGCGATCCAGGGACTTGCCAGCCGCAAAGGCACTCATGGACCCTCCTGAGTGGTCACCTCGATATATGACGTCTGGGATCGGCCCGAGGATTCGGTAGAAAAAAATTTTTTCTGAGAATCCTTTCGCAACCCCCATTCGTCTCTCGGTCGTGGGCAGGCGGGACGTGAATCGCTGCGAGCGCATGAGGAACGCGGGCGTCAGGAGGCGGACATGGCAGCCAGAACGAGGTTCGCACTCGTCTTCTGGATGGCCGTTGCAGTGGAGGTGACCATCCCGACGATCAAACCGTGGGCCAGCGCGCCAGAGTGTCAGAGCAAATCGGCTGAGCCGATTGCGGCGTGGGAAATCATCTACCGGCCTCTACACTGGAACGTGTACTGAAGCTTCGGTAGGCGATCCCCACCATGAACGCTGGCGGGCGCATGTGCCTCGCTTTGTCGCCGGAAGGCCTCCTCACTGAAGGCTTCAGGACCGGACTCGATGTCGGAAGGTTGAGACCGTTTCCCTGGTGAGGGCGAGTTACGCCGCAAATGCTCACACGTGAGGTTGCCATGAGGGATCATCCGATCGTTTCGCAAGACGAGTGGTTCGCTGCTCGCCTGCGGCTTCTGGGCAAGGAGAAGGAGTTTACGCGGCAGCGCGACCAACTGAGCGAGGAGCGCCGTGCGCTCCCGTGGGTGAAGGTGGAGAAGGAGTACGTCTTCGATGGACCGAACGGCCGCGAGAGCCTTTCGCAGCTGTTCCAAGGCCGCAGCCAGTTGCTCATATATCACTTCATGTATGGGACGGACTGGAACGAGGGCTGCAAGAACTGCTCGTTCTGGGCAGACAGCTTCAACGGCATCACGGCGCATCTGAAACATCGTGACGTCACCATGATCGTGGCGTCACGTGCGCCGTATTCGAAACTGAAGGCCTTTCAGAAGCGGATGGGCTGGAGCTTCAAGTGGGTGTCGTCAGGCACCAGCGATTTTGGTCACGACTTCAACGTCTCATTCACGCCCGAAGAGATGAAGGGAACGGTTTTCTACAACTACGAGTACCGTAAATTTCCATTGACCGAGGCACCGGGGATCAGCGTGTTCTACAAGGACAACGCGGGTACGATCTTCCATACATACTCGTGTTACGGCCGCGGGCTCGATGCGGTGAACGGCGCTTATCAGTTGCTCGACTTGGTGCCCAAGGGTCGCAACGAAGCTGATCTGCCGCATCCGATGTCCTGGGTACGCCATCACGACAAATACGACGACGCACCATTCGAGGCGCCCGAGGCGAGAGTTTCCGCATGAGGCGAGTCGATGGGCAAACCGCCGACGTTCGACGCCCTTCAGACCGCGCCGAAGGAGGAAAATGAGATGGCGTTTCCTCCCGATATTCGATCGCTGGCGGTCCGCTATCGGCTCAACACCATTGCGGCCTGGTTAGCGCTGATGTTTGGCACTGCTTTGCCGTTAAACGCGCAGCCGAAAGCACCGGAGGTTACGGTCGCAAATCCGGTTCTGAAAAGAATCGCTCAGTGGGATGAGTATACCGGTCAATTCGAGGCCGTGCGGCGGGTCGAAGTCCGCGCGCGCGTCTCCGGGGAACTGGTGAAGATTCACTTCACAGACGGCCAGACCGTGAAGGCGGGCGATGTACTATTTACCATCGATCCCAGACCTTTCGAGATTGCGGTCGAGGCAGCGCATGCGGAGGTCGCTCGGGCGAGAGCGCAAATTGCCGTAACGGGCAACGACCTCGAGCGCGCCGAGCAGCTGACACCGTCAAAAGTCCTCACGCAGCGCGACTTCGACCAGCGAAAGGCCAATCACGACGCGGCCAAGGCGCAGTTGCAATCCGCCGAGGCCATGCTCCGCAACGCGGCGCTCAACCTTGAATGGACATCGGTGCGCGCGCCGATCGACGGCCGCATCTCCGACCGAAAGGTCGACGTCGGCAACCTGGTCTCCGGCGGCCAAGTCGGCGCCTCGCTGCTGACGACCATCGTCAGTCTCCACCCGATCCATTTCGTGTTTAACGTCTCGGAACCGGACTACGTGCACTACTCGCGTCTGGCGGCGAACGGCCAGCGACCATCGTCGAGCGTGCCCGGCAACGCGGTTCAGATCCGTCTAGCAGATGAGAAAGAATGGACGCGAAATGGACAGCTGAACTTCATCGACAACCAGCTCAACGGCAAATCGGGCACGATTCGCGCTCGGGCCGTGGTGGAGAATGAGGATTTCTTCCTCACGCCCGGGACATTCGGGCGTCTGCGCCTTTTCGGTGGCAACGTCGAAGCCCTGCTCATCCCGGACGCGGCCGTGGTGTCGGATCAGAGTCGCAAAGTCGTCTATATGGTCGGGCCTGATAACAAGATTCAAGTCAAGCCGGTGACACTGGGACCAATCGAAGAAAGTCTTCGCGTCGTCACCATCGGCTTGTCCAAGGACGACCGCGTGGTGATTTCCGGTCTGGCAAATCCGGCCGTTCGCTCGGGCGCGACTGTGGCCCCGATCCCGGGCAACATCGCGCTGGCGACTAATTAGTCGGCCTTGGAAAATCGGATCGTCGATGCGGCTCTCCCATTTCTTCATCGAGCGTCCGGTCTTTGCGACGGTGCTTTCGCTGATTCTGATGATTGCAGGAGCGATCGCGCAGCAATCGCTGCCAATCTCGGAATATCCGGAAATCGTGCCGCCGACGGTCAACATCAAGGCGACGTATCCGGGCGCGTCCGCCGAAGTCATCGCCGAAACGGTGGCCGTTCCGATCGAACAGGAAGTGAATGGCGTCGACGACATGCTCTATATCAGCTCCCAATCGACCGGCGATGGACAGCTCTCCATCAATGTCGTCTTCAAGCCCAGCGTAAATATCGACCAGGCCCAGGTTCTAGTCCAGAATCGTCTTGCCGTCGTTCAGCCGCGGTTACCAGACGAGGTCACGCGATTTGGCATCACAGTGCGCAAATCGTCGCCCGACCTCATGATGGTCGTGCACATGACGTCGCCGGATGGCTCGCGGGATCAACAATATATCGCAAACTACGCATCGCTTTATATCAAGGACGCGCTCCTTCGAATC
>Ga0137367_10000340_pt1 | contig 33528 bp, 37 predicted proteins | sample SagtaG_14_FD_104939 | JGI IMG/M metagenome (GOLD analysis project Ga0137367, IMG submission 104939) | Vadose zone soil microbial communities from Sagehorn Ranch, Mendocino, California, USA - Sage1_L_80_16 metaG | ecosystem: Environmental > Terrestrial > Soil > Vadose zone | place: USA... | reverse complement strand
GCAACGTTACCAATGCATTTTTCCTTATACCTGTCGAAGAATAAACCAAAACAGCAACTTTTAGACGCAAAGGGCATATTTGGAGAAGCTTTGAAATATCTTGGTGAGTATAGGCCCTGTCAAAATTATGTTTCTTTGTAGGGGATTTAAATTTACAAATTTTTTTATAATTTATGACAATATCGTTCATAACACAAAAATAGTTTACTGAGCTTAATATCATATTCATTGACTGCGTTGACCTTTTTTCTTCTTTTAGAAATTGTATATAATTTTTCAAATACGATTCGATATCCTTTGGAGGTAATTGTGATAGTGTATCAGTATCTTTGATATGAAAATACTGCATAAACCTCAGAAGTGCATTACGATAGCCCTCTTTTGTTGAGTCGCTTTTCAGACTATTGATAAAATTAAGGTATGGATCTCCGTCTAAAAGTATCTCTTGCGCCAAAGCCATGCTCTCTTTATTTACTAATAACTATAAATACCCATTTAACTAGGAATTAACTCAACATAATGACAATGAATTGTCCCTTATGCGGTACACTTATGGTATGGTTGAATGGTTCTATAATGCACGATCAACAGATCAACTACTATGAGTGTAGAAATTGCAAGATCAAATTGAATACACTATCAGATGGCTCTTATGAAATAACTGAACAGCCAAAAGAGCAGCAGTTAGAATAGATAAATAAATCTGGAAATCTAAGAGCAAAATAATGAGTTTAGATAAGAAGAAATCACTAAAAGAGAAAATAAATCAACGAAATGATATTATTGTTCTTCCTGGGGTTTTTGATGCATTAAGTGCAAAGGTTGCCGAAAATGTTGGATTTCAGGCAATATTTCAAACTGGATATGGATCTGCTGCGTCATTATTGGGAATGCCTGATTTTGGTTTTCTAAATGCAGGAGAGAATATCGAGAATGCAAGAAGAATAATCAGATCCGTTGATCTTCCAGTGATAGTTGATGTAGACACTGGATATGGTAATCCCCTTACTGTTTGGAAAGTAGTAAATGATTTGACAGCATATGGAGCTGCAGGGATCTTTCTTGAGGATCAAGTTTGGCCAAAAAGATGCGGCCATATGCGTGGCAAAGAGGTAATTGGAGTTGATGAATATATCCAAAAGTTGCGTGCTGCAGTTACGGCAAGTAAAAATAAGAACTTTGTAATAGTTGCGAGAACGGATGCACGAGCCCCCTTGGGATTTGATGAAGCGATAGAGAGAGGAAAAACGTATCGCAAGGAGGGAGCAGATGTTGTCTTTGTAGAAGCTCCTCAATCAGAGGACGAGCTTCGAGAGATCCCTAAGAAGATTGATGCTCCGTTATTGGCTAACATGATAGAAAATGGTTTAACACCTACATTTTCCGCTAATGAATTGAAAAGCATGGGATATAGCATGGTAGTCTTTCCTCTTTCAGGATTGTACGGAGCAACCTATGCAATGAAGAAAATTTTTTCTCATCTCAAAAGAAACGGAACAACAAAAGGTTGTATGGATATGATGCTTGATTTTAACGAATTTAATGAACTAGTTGAGTTATCAAAATTCATGAAAATGGAAAAGAAGTATCAAAGCTGAGAATATCTTTTATCATTACGACAAAAATATGCATTCCTGAAAACAGTTAATTAAAAACCATTTTTACCCAATACGTTTTAAATGATAAAGCGAAAAATCAGTATTATTATAAGATAACGTCGATGAATAATTTTGCAATTGATGTCTGTCTAAATTGGAATCCAACAAATAAAATTCACTATATTTGTTTGAATTTAACATGTCTGTAATGTTATCAGAAAATAGGAAAGTTCTATTTTCTAATTCTAATTCCATCCATCCTCTTATATGCTTACTACCCATTATTATCGACCCTGATGGTGTATTATTATTCATCCAGTCAATTAATGACAATAGTGATTCTGATTCGGGTATTGATATAGAATTGTATTGCATTGTCATAGGATCATAGTAATGTACATATTCATGGAAAAGTCCATAGAAGTTAAGGTAGGAACCATTGGGACTCGTAGCAAAAACGGATCCCAGAAATAGAAATGGAATGAGAATCACAAGATAATTGTTTAGCTTTTTATGAGATATTGCAATGCGCTTACTCTCAATTAGCGTTACAAATCCATATCCTGAAAATATTGAAAAGAATATACTAAAAATGATTATCCATCTATCGGGCAATAGGGCAGATGTATTCGGATATATTATCCAAGTAAATGAACCTACTAATGAAATTATAAGAGGAATTTTCAGAATAACGTTTTTAGCTTTCATAAAACCAATTACTCCAGTAGGTAACAATATGCCACACATTACGAGGAACAAAACACCTAAGTTCAATGAGTTGTAAGATTGTTGAAGCGCGTCGTTTGCTGCACTTCCCAACATTATACTATTTGTTATAATATCGATGCTATTGAACAGGCCGACAGCAAAAATGATAGTTGTAACTGTCGCTAGTATTGCGATCATTCCTTCTCTTTTAACTAAAGAGTATAAGATGTAAACTGATGTCAGGAGAAAGCCTATCATTCTATCTGAAAGTACAGAAATAATAGATAATGGTAAAATGGTGAGCATAATTCTTTTTGATATATTTGAAATTGTACCTAAATATGATAAACAATATAGGGTAATAGTTAGTGCAAGCATATCTTTGTGAAGATCCCATGATGTTCTAAGTACTGATACTTGAAAAATAACAAATAATGATAAAAAAATACTTTGATAGTTATTGAGATGAAAAATATTCCTTGCAATTGAGTGAATAACCAGTGAAAATGATCCGAATATCAATACTGCTGACGCAGTAATCACTATTCTAGGATCAATGTGAAATATTGAGGTTATTGCATGTAGTAACACTATATATAATGGAAATTGATTTGATACTGATGTCCAATGATAATCAAAGTTTTTCAAGATAGGCAAATAATAATTTATTACATCATACCCTATTGGATAAGGCAATGCTAATATTTCTGGAACAAGTCTTAGAATAACTGCTACTGAAAAAACAATTAGATATGAATATTTTTGATTATTTGCAATGGTGTTTTTTACCTGCAGTATGGAAGCTTTCATGTATTTCATTTTGTATATTTGCAGATTTTTAATGACCTACGGACATTCAAAAATTTTTGCATGTGGATTATAGTGATTGGAATCTTCCGATGTTCTTTGATAAGTAATTTATCTCATTTTGGTTTTATAGTTACGTCTCTACCACGAGCTGTCGCTTTCAATTCTGAATTCCATCTACAAAATAGAAAATAAAAGGAAGACGATTTAGCTGAATAATCCTTTCTTCTTATAGAGTTATTCAGATTTTTTATCACATGGCTAGCTTCTCGTGCTTCTAGTTAATTCGTCGGTTCTTCATCGCTCTTAGGTTCATCGGTCTTAGGTTCATCTGATGGCTGGTCATTTGATGACTGGTCATTTGATGGCTTATTCATTCATTTACTTCCCCGCTTTAGTTGATTTTTAAAAATACGAAGCAAAGTTGCCGGTGATAATGCTGTCATTAGGTTTGATCTCGTTTCCGCTAACTGCTGACTTCCTTTAATTTTAGAATTTAAAGATAAAATAACTCCTACCACGCCACCAAACTACCAGCTAATTGGGTCATTTACTCCCATATTTAAGATTTCGATATCATTTTTCGATATTTTTAGAATTTCTAACTTTTATTTAAATGGTAACTTGAATCTTTACAAAAATATTATAAATTATTGAAAAAGACTTAAATCACAGATGAAATTTTGCTACATACAGATCTAGAGGACTTTATGAAATGGTATCTGGATATGTAGCAAAATAAAGTCAGTTACTTTGATAGCATTGACTTATCATCCGAGGGGATATACCGGCATTGTAAACACGCAAATGTTAACTGGATATAATACTCGATCAATATTAAGACTGTAGTTGACTTTCAAGGGGATATTAATCAGGAGACCTGAAAGGATTTAGTGATTAATGTAGTAAGTTGCTACCATCTCGTTATACATTGAAATAGAAGAAATAACCAGAGGCTGGATACTAAGTGAGTGATTAGACTTAAAGCTGATTAACTTGAGCAGAGTTGGAAGTTAGAGGAATTCTAAGAGAAAATGAAAAATCCCAAGTAATTTATTGTGGCAAAATATCATATTTTGCGTTGATTGACATTCGCAATATGCTGACTTTAAGATATGACCCTACTATTGAAATTAAATCGCCTATTCCACAGATTGACATTAATCAAATTAAGAATAGAAGCAATATATTTCCATCCGCTGAAGATATAGAGAAGGAGTTAAGAGTTATAATACGGAAAAACATATCCGGCTTTAATCCTGAACGAATTTCACTTGCGCTAAGTACAGGTGTTGATTCTAATCTGATGCTCTCATTAATTAGGGATGAGTATCCCAAATTAGATATCAAATGTATATCTGTGAGCTTTGATGAAACAAGTGAAGCAAATTATGCGAAGGAAATAGCTGAGTCAAAAGACACCGATTTTTATGATGTTACTATAGATAATCCACTTAAAGATTTACCGTTATTGATAAGTATCATTAACGAGCCAAGATGGAATTTATATCAATACTACTTTATAGAAAAATCAAAACAGTTATCGAATGTTCTCTTTACCGGTGATGGTGGAGACGAGCTATTTGGTGGTTATACTTTTAGATATAATAAATTTCTGAAATTACTTAAACAAGAAGATGATTGGAAACAGCGGGTACGTTATTATCTTGACTGTCACCAACGGGACTGGGTACCAGATCAGGATAAAATTTTTGGAGAAAACATTAGATTTGATTGGTCATCCGTTTACTCTTTATTAAGAAAGTATTTTGACAGTGAGTTGGATCCGCTGGATCAAGTTTTTTTAGCAGATTACAATGGAAAGTTAATCTATGACTTTGTGCCCAGCAATGACAAGTTTTTCAACCATTTTGCTGTAACTGGCCTTTCACCTATACTAGATCATAAAATCATTGATATGTCATATAAGATTCCACCTTCTGCCAAATTCGATAGCAAAACAAACATGGGAAAAATTCCTCTAAGAAAGATTCTCTCCAATCTAAATGATAGTAACATATCTGATACAAAGATTGGCTTTGGAATGGATTTAAAAAAACTTTGGTCAAGAAATGGGAAGGAAATCGTTACCTCAGCTCTACCTGATGCAAGCATATTTCGTGACAAAATTATCAGCCGCGAATTTTACGAGCGGTCGATTAAAAAAATAGAGGAAACATACGATGTGAGATACATAAGTAAAATGTTGCAATTATTAAGTCTTGAAATCTGGTACAAAATGTTTATTACATTTGAAGTGAGTTCAAATTATACGCTATGATTTAAGTTATTTGATTAAACTTATGTCTAAGGATCTTTACTGCAAACTAGGATCGCAATTACATAATTTCGATGGATGCAATGCAGGAGGTCAAACTGATTTATATGAATCGATGATATTATTTTCGTATCTTTCCCAGACTAGATTCCTTCTAGCATAATTGAATATTTTTAGTCTTTTATCATAGAGTTCATCCATATTTGTTTTAAAGTATTGTAATTTTGAAGTCAAATCATCGTAGTCCTCAAAGGTTAGACAATTATCGTCCAAAGTCTGAATCACGGATGTTAAATCTAATGTTACCATGACAAATAATCCTGCGTGTGCGTACTCGTATGCCTTATTTGGGTTCAAAAAAGGATGAGACCAGTGTTTCTTCCAAGGTATCAATCCAATCGAGTTCTCTATCATTTCGTAAAACATTTTGTCTCTTGGAAGGAATCCGGTTGCCTTGAATTTTTCAGATGACTCTGCTTCCCACCCGATTATTGTCAAATTTCCAATGTCGTTATCCAAAAAAATATTGGTTAACCCAGAAATATCCCTGTTGGTAACCTGTTTATGTTTGCTGTCTCCTCCAGCATAAACGCAAGACAACTTGTCATGGGGTCGGGGTTCTCTAAACTCAATTGTTTCTGCTTCCAATGGATAGTTAGGTACTACAAATATCTCTTTTGTTCTTGCGTCGCATACCGTTCGCAGCTCCTGTGCAATTTGTTCTGAAACAGTTATTGTAGGTACTGAGGTAACTAGGTCTCTCTCCCACTTGGTCCAGTTCGAAATGCTTTGGCGAGAGATAAATGATAATTTCATACTTTGTATTGTTCTATCAAATCGAGAGTTTGTGTGCATGCTATTTTGAGATTTTATATTCTCGGCATTTACAAGCGAGAGCATTCTGAAGTACTCATGATCATCAAATACTACGGGAAGGCCGAGATCATGCGATACTTTTGCGGAACCAATATTGTGTGAATGTACAATCTCGGGTCTAACTCGTTTCACCAATTTTTCTATCTGCTTCTTCACGCGATCATAATAAAATGGAATGCCTATCAATGCAGCAGCTGTCCACTTAATTGGATATGTTTCTGAAAAAGTTGTAGAATGAGAATTGCTGTTCAGTCTTCCCCCAAAAAACACCTCATGGCCGTTCTTCTTTGCGGTCAATGCAGCTTTTTCTACCCTCCAATCAGGGAGTCCATCATCTGATAGGTGAAGTATTCTCATTCTATCTTCCTCTTGTCAGAGCAGAAAAGAGGCATAAACAAAATCCAAAGACACATGCCGGATTGTCATTTCAGTTATTAGAATACACTGAAATATTAATTGAAGATAAAGATAAAATTTTTTAAATTAAATCAATGAATATTACATTTTTAAAAGAGATAGATATAACTGCAAATTAAATGAATAGTTTCACCTTCAAATTAGGAGCACAGGAAGCCTTATGAAAATTCTCATAACTGGCGCTGCAGGATTCTTGGGAAGCTATCTCTCTGAAAAATATGTACTCGATGAGCATCTAGTATACGGGGTTGATAATTTGATGAACGGGAACCTTAACAATATCCGCACTCTGCTGCACAAGAAGAATTTCAAGTTCATTCGGGGTGATATAACGTTGAATGAATTATACTCCAAACTACCAAATGATTTTGATGCCATAATCCATCTTGCTGCACAGATTCATGTTGATAGATCGATTGTGAATCCTGAAGAAACTTTCAAAATAAATCTTGGCGGGACACTGAAAATTTTGGAGTTTGCCAGAATGAATGATATCAACAAGATTTTGTTTTCATCAACAAGTGAAGTATATGGTTCTGCGGAATATGCTCCCATGGATGAGCGACATCCGTTATCCGCAAAACACCCATACGGAGTAAGCAAGATTGCTGCTGATAGATTATGTTATACTTATAATGAGACTTATGATCTCGGTGTAGACATAATTCGATGTTTCAACTTTTTTGGACCTAGGCAAAAAGATACCGGCTATGGAGGTGTGATAGCAATTTTCATAAACAGAGTTCTCCAAAATAAACCCCCTATTATTTATGGCGATGGTAGGCAAACAAGGGATTACATGTTTGTGAAGGACGCCGTATATGCGTATGATACTGTACTAAAGTCCAGGGGTAATCCAGGAAGAAATGGTATAAACTTTGGTAGTGGTAAAGAAGTATCAATAAACGAGATAGCCGACTTGGTAATAAAACATGGTGCGCAAGAAAATAAATTGCAACCAATTCATGTCGAACCCAGACCGGTTGAAGTCCAAAGACTTATTGCAGATATTTCAAAAGCAAAGAAGCTATTAGAATTCAGACCGAAGATACAATTTGATAAAGGTCTTGCTTTACTAATGGACTGGTATAAAAATTACAAGTCAGAGTTATGGCTGTACTAAAACTCATTAGAGTATGACAGATATTATAGTACTTGTCACTGGAAGTAACGGTTGCTGGGAGACATCTTTTATCAACCTGCCTAATGGATATTGGTATTGTAGTTGTTACCAGTGGTAATGGTCGAAAATCTAGAGTTTTCATGTACTAGTTAAGTTAAATTTTAGCCTGAGAATATTTGTAAAGTGTTATCTTACTGGAAGTAATAGATTATTATATTGTTACACTAATTCATTTGAATATGCGCATATTACACATTCTTGATGCAGCCGGTGTAGCGTGTATATATTCAAAATTTCAACAAACAAAGGGACATGAATCCAAGGTTATCTGGAACAAGGATGTTGGAGACAAATATGGAATTTATGACTACTATAAAGATTATATAATCAATGTGTCGCATGCGGAATTTACCGAAAGATGCGTTCGGGAAGGAAAAAATGCCGACGTAATTCATGTCCATGGATTCATAGACATACTATTCAAATTACACAAGAAATTCCACAAATCAAAGAAGATCATTTTGCACTATCATGGCACAGACATTCGTGGACTAAATAGACAAGTGCTTCCACATCGATCACGATTATCAGATACTGTAATTAGACTGAAGAGGTTATATAGGAAAAAGATTGGTCATTCAAAGGCTCAGAAATTAGCTGATGCAGTATGTGTATCTACTCCTGATTTGTTGCCATTGGTTAGAAATGGTATTCATATTCCGATTCCTATTGATATATTCCATTTTAAACCAGACAACAATTCAAGTGCAGAACTGAAAGAAGCATTTACTGTAAATTCAGAGGTGACAAACATACAGAGGGCTCTTGACTATTGTAAGAAGAATGGCATTAATCTCAATATTGAAGTATTTGATAGAACCAAAAATCCAATAATGTATAAGGACATTCCTAAGTTTATAAGAGGATACAAAACATACGTAGATATTAGATACGTTAATGATACTGTTTTGGAGAATCTAAGTAGCACAGCTCTTCAGTCACTTGCATCTGGACTTAAAGTACTGGATTATAAACTGCAATTTCGTCAAGGGCTGCCCCCAGAGCATAATGCGGTGAATGTAGTTTCTCAACTCTCTGGAATTTACAAAGATCTCAACCTCTTGTAGTAGTGTTGAAAATTATGCACTGGACATAGTATATTAGATTCTAGTCTATAAAACTTGGGTCGGTTATTTAGTAACTGAAAATTTAAAGTTGTCGCTAAACTTCCTTTTTCTTTGGGGATAACATCCAGCATTGTTGCCATGCCAAGAGATTCCGGAATGGCATTAGATGTCTGGGTAAAAAAGTCTTGAATTCCAAGATTTGAATATTTGTTTCTTTACAAAAGATCTCAAAATCTTTTACTGACCAAAAGTGCAGATGTGTAAAAGATTGTCTGGGTACATATCCTCTTAACATTTGTATTCGCCATTTTATGTAAGCACTGTTAGGAATACTTACTATCACACCCTTTTTTGCATGATTTACTGCGTCAATTAGAATTCTGTGAGGATAAGCTGTGTGTTCGATTACTTCTAGCAATAAAATGTAATCATAGGAGGCACCATCGGGAAGACCTAACCCATTAGTGATATCGCGTACTTCGGTTTGAATTCCAAGCTGCTTTGCTTTTTCGCATGCTGTAGCTGAGATGTCCAGCCCTACTACCTTCACTTGCTTATTTTTTATGAGATACTCCGAAACAGTCCCATCACCGACTCCAACATCCAGAACCATCGAATTTGGTTCAATCCAATCCTCTACTAATTTAGCCCTAGACAAGTTACCAGTGTTTATGGCGGAATGATACTTTTCGTAATCTTCAAACACTTCCGGAAAGCTCATACTATTTTGAGTCAGAGCCGTCCACGACTCTCGCAATATCGTCCATACAAGCATTACTCCAAAACGAGGAGCGTTACGTGATTTCATCATATTGATTGGGGAAATATGATATATTTGATTTAATTGATATTAATTCTTGCGCAAACGTCTTGTAGTGTACTAAACTCCATAATTTACATCTGACAACTATTATTAATTGTCTAATATCGTTGTCGATTTTTGAAATTAGTAATTTCTGAATGATAAATTGATTTGTTATTGAATAATATTGGAGATAAGTTCACTAATGATTTGTGATGTCTTGCCATTACCAAAAACGGATTTGGAATAGTTAGAAGTTGGTGATGACCTTTTGACCGCATCAACTATTTTCTTGCTATCAACTCCAGTTAGGACATTCCAGTGTCCTTTGATAGTTTCGACCCACTCAGTATTCTTCCTAATTGTAATACATGGAACTTTTAGCAAATACGCTTCCTTTTGGATTCCACCTGAATCCGTAATGATTTTTAAGGCATTTTGGAGTAATGCTATGAAATCTATGTATCCTACTGGAAGCAACGTTTTAACATTGGAGCATTTTAAGAGTCTCTCTAGTAATCCGAAAGTCTTGAACATTTTCTTTGTTCTAGGATGGATAGGAAATACAAATGTACTGTCAGTAAGTGACTCAAAAGTCTTTAAGAGCTGAATAAAATAACCTCTTGAGCTTGTATTTTCAGCTCGGTGCATTGTAAGTAGGAAGTAAGATCTTGATTTGAGACCCAGGATGTCAAGTATTTTTGATTGCCTAGAAGTTGCTTTAATCGTGTCTATGATTTCGACGGATAAATCTCCAGTGTAGTATAATTTGCCTCTTATTTTCTCTTTTTTCAGATTATTTACAGCGTTTTTGGTAGGAGCAAATAAATAATTACTTAGATGATCTGTTAATATCCTATTATTTTCTTCAGGCATTGTCGAATCATAACTACGCAACCCTGCTTCTATATGTCCTAATTTCATATTGCACTTGTTTGCACATATGGCTCCAGCAAGCGTAGAATTAGTGTCACCGTAAACAAGAACAAGATCAATATCTTTTTCTGTAATCTTTCGCTCCAGACGTTGAATAATTTGTCCAATTTGGAAACACGAAGTTCCTGATCCTACGCCAAGGTGAATGTCTGGTTTGGGAAGTTCAAAATCGCTAAAAAAGATATCTGACATTTCATAATCATAGTGTTGGCCTGTATGTACTATAAGATGCTCAATCCCTGAACTATCTAGAGATTTATGAACAGGTCCCATTTTCACAATATTGGGCCGAGCTCCCACTATAGAGGCTACTTTCATCTATTCTAAGATTTGTAAATAAAATATAAATGTCCACTTATTTTTAGTCAATTGAAAATCTAACTATTCGTCATTTTTGATTAAAAACACTAAAGATTCAGTTGGATTGACAGTTTTTTATGTACTAGTATTAGTATTTTTTAGTCCCAAAATTTGTTTTATCCTTGTTTTCTGTCTAATTCTTATTGCTTTTCTAATTTCTGGGTCATACATGCTATCGTATCCCTCCTTTTTCGGTTTATACGATAGGTAATAATACAACATGCGAATTGCTCCCATTCTTCCTGTTGGCTTCGCCGTCAGAAAACATTGCATGAATCTGCCTAAAACAAAAAGTGGATGATATCCAAGGGTTCTCATACTAGCACCAAATTCGTAAAATTGGTGGTTAGCTCCTAATTGTCTTGTATGTTTAAATCTTGCGTCGTTATTGACTAGGTTTTTAAAACCATGATATAACGACAATTGTAAAATGACAGATTCATATCCCATTTTTTCTGGATAGCGACCTAGAACATCATCAAAGAAAGAATTCCTGACGAACCGCCCTGCTCCATGCGGAGTGGCGTAACTATTATCATCAAAGTTTCCTGAAGATATAGCTATTCTGTCATCATCATCCATTTTGCTCATTATCTTCTCCGCGTAAAACTCTTCATAATGAGTATCATCAGTACTTATCATGTGATAATCTGTAGTTTCCAAATTCATATCGTTAGCAAGATTTATTGCACTATTCCAGTTTTTCACTACCCTTCCAATGTCATACCCCAAGTCAGGATTTGATATTACATAGATATTATCATTTTTCAATTTTAGTCCTTCCAGGATATTATGCGTATTGTCAGTTGAGCCATCGTCAACAACTAAAATGTATCTAGGCTTAATTGTTTGATTTAGCAATGAGTTGATGGCATTTTCAATTTCGCTTTCAGAATTCCGGCAGGTCACAATTGCATAGTAGCTTCCCACAGGTATAATGAAAATTACGCACCATAAACATCTTTTGCTAGATAGAATTTGGTTAAGAAAAATCCATTTGCGTACTTTGTATAGGAATAATCAATTTGCTTATAACTTAAACAACATACCACGAATTATTTGTCATGACTATCTTCTATCTTTCCATCATTCTTTGACAATTTTTTAGTTCTGTACAATCGTGTTTCGCCTCTTGTGATTCCAAGGAGAGCTTCTTTCATCAATTTCTTATCTTCCTCACTTACATTACCTTCAATAAGATCAATTACATACATCCACATTATCGCTCCTACTTTATTTTCCCTAAACAAGGCATCCTGTTCAACTTTCCATTGAGTTTTCCTATGCCAATATCCTAATACTATACCGATCGGTACATACATCAAAACAAACATTATTGCAAAAATTATAATATTATTAAAAACCCCCGCCAAATATGGAATCTGGTCGATTAATAGTTTATACTGAATTGTTATAAAATTGGCAAAAGTCAATACAAAAATTAGGTATATACTATGTCCATTTCGAAAATCTAGCCAGCGTCTCCTAAACCAATCTGAACCAAATGAAGGATACATAGTGAAACATAAGTTTATCTTTTACAAATACATTCCGTTCTTTTAGAGCCTCTTCCAATTAACTCACAACTAATAATCCAAATTGAATGTTAGAAATGTTGAAAAAATTGGGAGGACGCTTGCATTGACTATGCAGTAATTTATCGTAAATGGCCAAATGGAAAATAAAAAACACTCACAGAAAGGTTAACTCGAAAAACTAGCACCGAACAATAATTAAAGTTGACATAATACTAGAGTGCTTTCAATAGTCTATTCATTTGGTCAAAATCAATACCAAACCCAAATCGCTTTTCTTCTCTTTTCATATTTCTATACATACTCATAAGTAACTTGAAGTGCTTTATAGAATTGAGCTTTCCATCCATCTTTAATCTGACTATCCTGTAAACATCGTCATAGTACCCGAATTTTTTGATGACCCTCTTTTCATAAAGTCCTGCATCAAACGTTGAATCTTTATTTAAAACATCTATGAAGATATCACAGCAAATTAGAGAAGGAATGATTCCTTCACCAAGCAAAGGAAAGACACATCCAATTGATTCACCAACACCTATTATGTTATCATTGTGGAACGGTAACATGCGTTTAGGAGGAGAAAGTCTTATTGGCCTCCCTATTTTTTTCAATATCTTGGCTTGAGGATATTTTTTAAAGAATTCTGATATTCCATAATAATTTCTATCAATATCACCAGCTCCCATATAGGCTCGTCCATCTCCTAATGGAAAAAACCAGAAATAACCTCTAGCCCCTTTGTAACCTATCACGTAAAACTCATCAATCTCACTGACGTTTTCTACGAGAAATTCGTATGAGGGTATAATGAAATCTTGAGCGGATCTGGGAAGAAGTGATCTATGAAATCCAGTGCAGTCTATAACGTAATCAAAATTTGAAAGAAAATCAGATACTGGATTACAGTGAAAACCATAGTTTATCTTTAATCCTTGGCAGAGATCTTGCTCCCAGTGGTATTTGTCGTATGTAACCAATCCCTTAAGATCCAAATATTCTATTTTTTCATGAGGAAGGTCCATTCTCAATTTCTTTCCTTGATGAAGGACATAAACATCAAAATTCAGCCCTGCATTTTTGGAAAACGTTTCAAGCATGTTTTTTGAAGCTCCCCAAGCACATACTGGCCAATGTGATTCTTTTTTTGATGATTCAAAGATTTCTATTTGGTGTCCATCATCTTTAAGACGATTTCCAAGATAAGATCCTGCCACTCCTGCACCAACAATAGCCAGTTTCACGATATCTCTGAGTTAAAAATTGCTTATATTTCTTGTTGATAATCAAGTCTCAATGGGTTGACTCCTCTCAATATTTTAGGTGGGTCTCAAATAGAATAGTCAGGAGGAATTAGTAATAGGAACAAGTTGGCTGAGTTAACAATAATTTTGTTTCTATGAAAAATAATAACTTAAAATTATACTGAATTACTCATTAAGATAAATCCAATTTTATTTTATCTTCTAGGATGGAATTCTCGAAATTCAGGATTGAAATTTATTTAGGAGTAATCATGTTAGAACTACTAGTGAAAGATATCATATATGTGATTGCGAATATGAATTCAAATGTACAATTCGTCGTATCGAATTGGAATTTTAGTAATAATTTTAGCTTCTCTCAAATAGACTTTCATGAATAGGTGAACATACTAGGGAAATAAGAAAATCTTTAGTATAAAGATTAGTAAAAGTATCCTATTATGAAAAAATTTAATATTTATTGTATCTAGTAGAAAGTCTACTTATACTGCAACTTAGTTACAATAGAAAGAACAGTTCACCTTAAATAGTTAGTAATGTAGCCCTATAATGGATGCAACAAACAATGTCATACATTTTAGCAACAATATTAGTAGCACTAGCGACAATCAGTGGAATAAATATGCATAATTCAGCGCAGGTAGCATTAGCACAAGAACCATTATCAAGTCCAGCATGCGGTCAAGTAGTTCATGGCAACGTGACATTAACTGCAAATCTTGACTGCACAGGAGATGGATTAATTGTTGGAGGAGATAGTACAACCATTAATTTGAATGGATATTCTATCAATGGACCAGGAGATAATAGTTCCAAAGTAGGCATATCTGTACCCCATTCAAACAATGTAATTATACAGGGTTCTGGCTCGATTCGTAATTACCAAGCAGGCATTTTAATATCTGGCTCTCAAAATACTGAGATAAATAGGCTTACATTCGAAGATAATAAAATAGCTGTCTTCATGACAGGTGCAATAGGCACTACTGTTGAACAGAACTTTATTGACTCCAATACAATTGGTATCGCATCACACTCGACAATTGGAACTCAGCTGCACGCAAATATGATGACTGGAAATGATCTTGCAGGAGTAACACTTGTCAATACTGACAGATCTCAAATAGATGCCAATTCAATCGGTGGAAGCAGAAACGGTATATATCTGGACTCACAGAGCACTAAGAACACAATCCTGTACAACAATGTATTAAAGAACGATATCGACATAAATAATGCCGACGGGTTGCCACTCAACATTAACGGAAACGAACTATTGAAGAACAATTGCTTCGTTAGTACTCCAAGTGGTGGATGCAATCCTCAATAAGGGGCAAAGTTGACACAGCTGGATCAAGAACCACAAACCTCATTTTTTTATTTTAATTAAGATAAAACCTCTATAAAGAATATACTTGTATTTTCAATTTGAAAACATAGTAGAAAGATAAATTGATTATTTGCATTCTCACATTCGATATGCCCCATCATTAATTTTTACCGTGTGTACCGTTTCAGTTAGCATTTTTTTACTTAATAAAAAACGACGTCTGGAGAAGGATCTGAGAATATTTTTGAAAATTCCTATGTATTTAGAATTTTGGAATGTCACGCAAATTTCATATTGTTTCGAAATTCATATAATGTAGAGAATCGTTGGATACTACATGAATATTGAAAAAAAAGGTATTGCGTCTGTTATTATGTGGGTTTCTATGTTGTTTTTGATTTGCTATTGCGAAAAAACAGATGTAAATGTTGATGTATATGCGCAGGTTTCCGAAAATGCCTCGGATAATAGCACAAATCGTGGAAATAGTGGCAATTTAACTGAAATTCAAAATATTACCAATTCTAATACCAATAATGTGATACCTTATGTGTTAAACTTGACTAATGGCTCCGACACAAAATCAGAGGTGGTCAATCAAGTCATTCAAGCTATCAGTGGAGGGCAATCAACATCTTTGCAACAAGTATTGGATGCTGCAAGTAAGGGAAACTCGTCCTCATCGTCTCTTGAGCAGGTAATAGACGAGGCAAGCAGCGCATTGAATAACAGGAGTACTAACAATGGTACTAACAGTAGGAGTACTAACAATGGTACTAACAGTACAAGTAATGCAGTGTCAGGTCTTCCCTGAAAAAATCGAATATTTCTTAATATGACGAGAGAATTAGTATTCTAATTCTTTATTTACTCATTATTCAAATATTTTTCTTCTACTCTGTATCTTATGTATTTATCTCCCAAGGAAAACTTGGGTGGATGTGGATCAAGAGTAGGATTATGGCAGTTCGTACATTTTTCATAAAGTGTATAGATTTTACAAAATCTACATTTTCGTAATAGATGTTTCATAATCTTTATTTATCTCCTATTTTTTTTAGAATCTTCTCTGATAAAATTAAATAGTCCTACCTTCTTCCCCACTGAGTTAGAAATTCTCTCAATAGCATTATTTAACGTCTTTTCAGCAATCTTGTAATTTTCCGCCTTCGCAATTATCCTATAACGCGGAGCAGCTATATACGAAATTTCAATTGAAGTGTTATTTTTATTTAGTTCCGCTGAAGATAGGACATTCTTTATAATCTCTATTCCCTGTGGTTCATTAATGTTAATTTCTATCACTCCTCTAATCTCGACACTAGGAATCTGGATTTTTTTGCTTTCGTCGGCTATCGCTGCTCTTACATCGTCAGTAATATCTAGTGATTTTATAGAATCAATTCCCTTAAACGAAACAGTTTCAAACATATCATAAAGATAGTCAAATTTTTGCAATATGATATCCTGAAGCTCTATAACCTTATCGTCACTCATACCAGTTTTAGTTTTAATCATATGCATGAATGCGGAAGCCTTTTCGCTCTTCTTTACTTCGATAAGTTTCGATTTTCTTTCCTCACGAGATACCTGTTTGAGAGAAAGGTCTACCTCAACCCTCGATTTGTCTACTCTTATGACCTTTAGAACGGTCTTTTGTTTGGGTCTAACATATCTCTCTATATTCCTAATCCATCCTGTTGCAATTTCAGATATATGTAGAAATGCGGTTAATTGTTGATATTCATCTAAAGAAACGTAAGCCCCATGACCGGTGACTTCCTTCACGGTTGCAATTACCAAATCACCAGCTTCAGGAAGTTGTTTGATATCAGTGACCATCTAGAAAATACGGACCTTGGTACTATACTTTAAGTTTGCTTATATTCTATTTATTTCTCAAAAATCAATACCCCGTTTGGCCTTTATTCCTTTTTTGTAAGGATGTTTTATCTCTTTCATTTCAGTCACTAGATCTGCCAATAGGATGATCTCATCACAAGCATAATTTCCTGTAAGAATTAATGATAGATGTTTTGGACGATTTTTAACTATCTTCATGACATCACCTAAATTTAATAATCCAAGATGCACTGCGTAGTTAATTTCATCTAAAATGATAATATCAAAAATATCGAGAGACATTTTCTGTTCAACAATATCCAGTGCAGTTTTTGCTGCCCTTACGTGTTCCTCAAAGGCATGGTCATCATCAATAATTCCTATAAATCCTTTTCCTGCTACTATCAATTCAAAATCTGGTTCTAGCTTCTTAAGACTATTAAGTTCACCATAATGCCATTCTCCCTTGATGAATTGTACCATGCAAACTTTGAGTCCATGGCCTATGGCTCTCAGCGCTACTCCTAACGACGCCGTCGTTTTACCTTTTCCATTACCTGTATATACAATTACAATGCCACCATTTGAAACGTTTTCTTTTTCCATGTACTATTATCGCAATGACATTTTATATCAATGCGCTACTTAGACATTATTCAAATAGTCAACTCACTATACAACTTGCACGTTCTTGAAACTCTGCTTTTCTAATGAATCTATTTGCATCTTGACATATTTCGATTAACTGTCTAAAAAATCATAAATTGCGTTTATTATAATTCTTAATTATGAAAGGTGTGTTCTATAGTAGAAGAGAAATCCAATTTCTTTATTCGAATGAAATTTGTAGAGTTGCAACCTGCTATAATAACTTACCACACGTCACTCCCGTTTCATATATTTTTGATGATGGTAAATTTTATTTCGCAACCGACTATGATACGCTAAAATACGCCAATTTGAAGAAAAATAATAGAATATCATTGGTTGTTGACACATCCGAAAATAACAAGAACAGGGCGATAGTTACACAAGGGATCACTAAATTCATTCATAAGGGTAAAAAATTTGAAAACTTGTATGATCTTTTTTATGACAGATTTGACTGGGTCAGGAACGATCCTTGGGAGCAAGGTGAAACGCCATTTGTACTGGTAATTCCTAAAACTAAGGTTAGCTGGGGTATATAAGATAAAAGAATTATTTCGGTAAGCATCTTACTTTGGTTTACAAGGAAATTGAAAATTGTATCGGGGAAATATGCAAATACTTTATTCCAATCAAACACGAATACTACCTAGGAAATGGAAGTAGAATTGCGATATGTACCTTATCTAATATTAAATTACTAATAGAAATTTCAAATGATACTAAATTGATGAATAAAGTGGCTATCGTAGGCAGATTACTGTCTGAAAATAAGGGAATTGATAAAATTATAAAATATTGTCTTACAAATAGGGAACTTGCACATTTGATCGTTTGTGGAAAAGACGCGCGTGGTCATAGAGCTGGCCATTCGTTAATTACACTATACAATAAAGGAATTACAAAGGAAGGTAAAATCATCAGGTCAAAAAGCCCTTATCCTCATCTAGTGTCGTCCTATCAAGATATTCAAACGTTTAGAGATCGTATTACCATTCACAATCTAATCGAAGAGACAAATCTGAATTCTATAAGGGTCTATTTAGAGAGATTAGTCTAATAATTCATTTTTTTTCTTTCCTTGTTTATTTTGTTCTTTTTTGAATAATACCTTAGCATATCATCAGGTGACATATTTAATTCAATAGTGGCCTGGAGGACAAAATGCCAGATATCTATCAATTCTTCTTTTGCCTCTTCAAAGTCAAAATCGGTTGGGTTTTTCCACCATTTCCAATTAGTTAATCTTTGAAGCTCTACAGCTTCATGTATAATTGCAGTACAGAGAAATGAAATCCTCTCTTCAGTCTTTAAAGGATATCTTCGAGTTGCTAACGCAGACGCAAGACCCCTTTGCATCTCAATTAATTTTTCCAGCTTATCCACTTACCAAACTTGATAATTCGTTAATATAGATTTTAACATTCCATGAAGATGGAATGGAGTCATGCTTCCTATCAATAGATCTAGATATGGAAGTTCTCCATTAGCATCTCATTAGGGTATATCGTAAAAAAAATATTAATAAATGTTTCTACTTCTGTAAATATAATGTGAATAGTAAAATATTTCAATGCAATTTACATAAATTCTGATACGTTATTATAATAATTAAACGTCATCTTATAATTCTTATTAAGTTCGATTTTTCTAATTTTCAATAAAAACTTGGTTAATTATTAAGATACCCACGACAATTTCGAAGATGCCCAATCAAATACGCAGTTAAAGTAGAAATATCATCAGCAATCGTAAAGACCATCTTTCCTGGCTATGAAATGAGATTTTGCAGCTGTCATAGGTTTCAATAATCTTACGGAAAATCTAGGTTCATCAACCTTTACTGTTTTCAGTTCTAAAACCACGTGAGCAAGATTAGAAACTGTTTTATTTAATAATTCGTTATATGGAAAAATTTTCTTTTCAAATATCTCCTCTGAATCCTTATTTTCTCTTTTCGAAGAGCTTGAATTTGTAATTACTATCGCGATATCATTATCAATTGCACTTATGGCTAGATCGTGTAGGTGCTTACGGAGGCGAATTTGTATTGATAGTGATTTTTTCCTTTCGTTTAAAAATAAATAATTAAAATTATCAATAATTATTAGAATCGGACGTAAATGTAGGGCATAATTGACAAGGACCATTTGGACATTTGTTGACATTATCCTCAATCTTCTTATTTGATGAAGTATAGGATCTGAATCCTGTTTGTTTTTGATGTAAGAGAGAATTTTCTCTGGCCGGAAAAATCCTTGTGGGTCACCAAATATTACAGATGAATCTTTATAGTGTTGTGCAGCGTTCACGCATAATGAATAGCAAAGGCTAGATCTGCCTTCCCTCGAATCAGATAAAATATATGTAATCAAACCTGTTCTGATTCCTCCTCCCAGTATCTTATCAATTGAAGGTGACCCTGTTGTGATTATGCGCATAAAACTAAACTATAATTATTTATATACAATGTCAGAGATCTCGGGAGAAACTTTTTATTGTCGATCTTATTTTTTGAAAATAAAAGTGATAACCTAATATGTCATCAACTCCACAGCAACCAAAAAGACCGTTAACAATCTTACAACGCTCACTAAATATGAAAGTATCTGTCAGACTTAAAAATGAGCTGGAGTACAGAGGTCGAATGAATAATGTGGATTCATATATGAATTTAATACTATTGGATGCGGAAGAATTTAATGGCGCAAATCCCGTTGCAAATTATGGGAAAGTAGTTATTCGAGGAAACAATGTGTTATTCATTAAAATAGAAAAGGATCTCTAAAAAAAGAGAAATTTGTGGGATTTGACGTAAGCAAAAATGGGAAGGCGTTATCTTTTCACTTCAGAAAGTGTAACTGAAGGGCATCCAGATAAGATATGTGATCAGGTTTCTGATTCAATACTTGATGAAATGATTACTCATGATCCAGATTCTAGGGTAGCAGTAGAAGCTATGACTACTACAGGGATTGTATTTGTAGCAGGTGAGGTAACTTCTAAGGCAAGAATTGATACTCAGGAAGTTGTTAGAAGCACATTGAGGAATATTGGGTACAATGGGTTAAAATATGGATTTGATGGAAACTGTTGCTCTGTTTTAACTTCAATTCATGAACAAAGCCCTGATATTTCTATGGGAGTTTCCAAAAATGAGAATGGAGTACAGGGAGCAGGTGATCAAGGATTAATGTTTGGATACGCATCAAGTGAAACCGCTGAACTTATGCCGTTGCCCATAACTTTAGCGCACAAATTAACTATGAAATTGGCTACGGTTAGAAAAGAAAAAACTTTAGACTGGTTAGGACCCGATGGAAAATCTCAGGTATCTGTTATTTATGAAGATTCCGTTCCAAAGAAAATCGATACCGTTGTTGTCTCGACTCAGCATACGGAAGATGTCTCAATATCTCAAGTGAGGGAAGAGGTTATTTCGAAGGTTATAAAACCTATTTGCGATGATTTGATTAACAATTCTACAAAATTTCTGGTAAATCCAACTGGCCGGTTTGTTATTGGTGGTCCTGTAGGCGACACCGGATTAACTGGAAGAAAGATAATAGCTGACACCTACGGTGGTATGGGTAGGCATGGCGGAGGTGCATTTTCAGGTAAGGATCCCTCTAAAGTAGATAGATCTGCATGTTACGTAGCAAGATATATAGCTAAAAATATTGTTGCATCAGGATTAGCTTCAAAATGCGAAGTACAATTGGCATATGCTATAGGAGTACCCGATCCTGTGTCAATCATGGTTGATACGTTTCATACAGGAAAAATTAGCGAAGAAAAAATTGAAAAACAAGTTAGTGAGATTTTTGATACTACACCGATTGGAATAATAGAAACGTTAAAACTGAAAAGACCAATATACAAGAAAACTGCGGCATATGGTCATTTTGGCAGAAATGAACCTGATTTTACGTGGGAGAAGGTTGACAAATCAGATTTATTTAAGATGTAGTAATTTTTATGACAGTAGATCCTGAATTATGAGATTCAGACACCTTTAATTATGTTAATTGTATTCCGAATATCTCTTTCAACTCCAAATTTCCTTGAAAAAAATTTAAGAATATTTTTTACATCCCTCGTGAGCGCTGCGTCTGCATTAATAGTATCAACTTTAACAGCTTGAGGCCAATCAAGGATAAAAATATTGTCATCATTTACTAAAATGTTGTACTCATTAAGATCGCCGTTAACGTATCCTTTGTGATAGGCAATCCCCACATTGTTGATTATTTTTTCTAAAACAAATGGTGGATCGTCAAGATTTTCAGCATCTGATAACCTAGTTCCATAAATGGGTTCCATAAGAATGCAATGAAAAGATCTGTACAGAGGGTTTGGAAATGAAGTACTAGAGTTTCTCAGATACATTAAAATGTCATATTCTTTTTTGGCTGTTTCGATATTCAAGAGTAGCCAACTACTAGTAGCTGTGTTTATATCTCGTTTCCTCTTTATCTGTTTGAAACTAGATCTTCCGAGTCTGAACATCTTTAAAATCTTGTCTTCTCCTTGTGAATCACGAGCTATATAAATTTCAGCTTCTTTACCGATACCGATTTGTGGTCCAATAGCTGTAATTAAGTTCCTATTGGAAAGAATTTTTAGGACATATGTATCTAAACCTGTTACCAATAATGTATACCCTATATTGCTTTTACCTATCAATCCAAATTTGACAAGTCGTTCTAAATGATGTTCAACCAAACCTTGACTTAAATTTGAATATTGACTCAAAGTAGAAAGGGTTAAAAATTGACGATTTTTTAAAGAAGAAGCAAATACCTTTAGTATTTTGATATCACTTTTATTCAACAATGAAACAAGATGTTCTGCCCTTGAAAAAGAAGACAACTGAAAGCAACTACTGCCAATATTAAATTAAAAGTTTATTGTGTTTACAGATAATAATTAAAATATCCAAACAACGAATCTAGAATCGTTGTCTCTTGATGGAAAATTAACTGTTGTAACAGATGATCCGGGAGGACTTGGATTATGGATTGCAAGAAAATTAGCAAGAAATGGTGGAACCGTTATTATTACTTCTAGAAATAAATCTAATTTGAAAAAAGTCTGTAATTTGATTGATAAAAATTGTTATGGATTTCAATTAAATGTTTCTAAAAAAGAGGAGTCTAGTCAAGTTTATCGAAAATACTTCCAAAGACTTTAGCAATATTGATATCCTAATAAATAATGCTGACTTTCCATTGGAATGGAAAATTTGGTTAAAAAACGTCCATGATATTTCCGAAGTTGAATTAATAAATATTAAAGTTGATTTGATTGGCTCTTTTCGAGTAACCAGAGAAATAATAAAGCTCATGATGAAAAAGAAGTGGAGTTATCTTCAATATTCCTCCAACCCCTGCCATATCCGGACATATTTGCGGTTCTCCGTACTCTATAGCAAAAGCAGAATTGGGTAGTTTGACCAAACATATAGCTTTAGAATACGGACAATATAACATCAGGTCGTATTCAGTTGCGTTGGGAGATGTCTATTCGAATACAATGCGTAGATCACCTTCAAGAAATGAATTAGTCAAGGCTAAAAATGAAAATAAAATGAAGATATTGGATCAACCAGAAGAAGTTGCTAAAATTATTGTTTCCTCTTCCGGAGAAAATTTTTCTTTCTCAACTGGAAATACTATTATTCTTGATGGTGTAAAGTAATTATTTAGAAAGCGAAGGTTTATGTCCCAAAGCATAGATGACATCAAAGAAACGGATCTCCCTGATGGTAAGAAAAAATCTCTTAGAACTGGATATACAACTGGTACGTGCGCAGCAGCGGCAACTAAAGCTGCACTATCAACACTGGTAAATGGAGAAAAATTAGCAAAAGTAAATGTTTCCCTTCCAAAGGATAAGCATATTGTAATAGATATTGCTTGGATTAGATATGAAAATGAAAAATCTGTTACTGCTGCCGTCATTAAGGATGGGGGCGATGATCCTGATGTTACTAATGGTGCTGAAATTTGGTCTACGGTTTCTTTGTTAGAAACATCAAATAAGATCATTATTGATGGTGGCAAAGGTGTTGGAAGAGTTACTAAACCTGGATTGGGACTAGAAATAGGTAAAGCTGCCATCAATCCTACTCCACTAAAGATGATAAGTCATGGTATTGATGAAATTTTAGGGCAACAACAAAAAAATAGAAATGGATTATTGATATTGATAAGTGTACCCAAGGGAGAAGAAATTGCCAAGAAAACTGATAATCCTAGATTGGGAATAATTGGAGGTATATCAATTTTAGGAACGACTGGGATCGTAATTCCATATTCAACTGCATCCTTTGCAGCTTCAATTCGTCAAAGTATTGATGTTTCAAAAGCAATGGGTTCTGATTCTGTTATATTGACCACTGGGGGAAGAAGTGAAGATTTTGCACGTGAAATTTTTGGAAACTCAATTGCGGATCATGCATATATTCAAATAGGAGACTTTATTGGATTTAGCATTAAACAATGTGAAATTAAGAAAATAAAGAAGGCGTATGTAATCGGGTTTATTGGTAAACTAACAAAGATGGCGATGGGAATAAAACAAACGCATGTAAAAGGTTCGCATGTTGATATGAATTTTCTTGCAGAGTTGGTAATTAGATGTGGAGCAAATTATGAACTTGTAAAAAAGATAAGGGTAGCAAATACTGCAAGACATGTCGGCGAATTAGTTGATCAATTTGGATTGAATATGTTTTATGATGTTCTATGTGAAGAGGTCTATAGTCATCTAAGTAAATATTCTCCATCTGAGTTACAGATAAAAATCATATTACTCGATTTTAATGGTAAGATAATAGGAGAATTTCCTGAGTAGGATAAACTAAAACTGATCTTTTTCTATATCCCCTCGAGCAAACCGTCTTTCTGAAGCTTTTCAGCATGAGCAGAAATATATCTCCAGACTATATCTGCTTTTTCAGTTTGAAAATCCCATGGTGCAATAAGAACCACATCGTGTTCTCTGATCCACATACGTCTTTTTATCTTTCCTCTAATTCTACATGTTCTGACTTTACCATCTGTGCATTTCACAATAATGTTATCTCCTCCAACTAATTTTATAACACGCCCAAGCAGTTCGCCCTGTTGAGGGATTACTAACTCCTTTAGATCAGATTCACTCAGTACTTTTCTCTTTCCTAATTTGAAAACCTCCGTTAAAATTCCTTCTAAGCAAAATAAAAACCTAGTGATTCTTGGTTATAATTATTTAGAGTTCACGAGTGCTCTCTTTCTTATATGACATTTTCTGATAAAATCATAACAATTTATGGTATTGCTTAAGGACATTTTGTTAACGCATGTGGTTCAAACAATAATCAGATCCCTTAACAAATTTATTTAATGTGAGGGACCTAGATTGTTAAATTCACTAAATAGTTTCAATATTGCAGTATAGTCTAATTCCGAGTAACCCCTATTTGCTGCGATCCGATAATATTGTTCGGCCAGTGATGAAAATGAAAGACTGGCTCCATTATGCTTTGCGCACTCATTAAGTAATTGTATATCCTTGAGCATATTTTTCAAAAAGAATTTTGGTTCAAAATTATTTTTAATCATCTTTGGGCCCTTTATTTCACTTAGACCTGTCTTAAAATAAGTTGAATTTAAAATTTCCAGAAAGATTGATGGATCTGTTTTTGATTTCTTTACAAATACTATTGATTCTGACAATGAGATCGCTATTAAAGCGATGTTAAGATTGACCCCAAGCTTTATGTAGTTGGCAACACCATCTTGTTTACCTACATAAAATATTTTCTTGCTGAAGTTGGATAGAATCTTCCTACATTTTTCCGAAATTTTCTTATTACCAGAAACGATAGTTATTACATCTCCCTTCTTTGTTGCGTCTGGGCCTCCCATTATTGGAGCTTGAATAATTGCATATCCCTTTTTTTTCATAAGGCTTGCACAATAGATTGAATCTTCAGGCAAAACTGTACTAGTGTCGACAACAATGAGTCTTTTGTTATTGCAGTTAACCAATCCATTGTCACCAAACAAAATTTCCTTTACTGCCTGACCATCCGTAACACTAATAATTACAAAATTACATTCTTTTCCTATTATTGAGGGTTGTTCCATTCTAATTGCACCCTTTTTTACTAGTACATTTGATCTTTCTTTGGTTCTGTTATACAAATAAATTTGAAATCCTCTTTCTAACAATCTGTGACCTATCGCAGATCCCATTAATCCGTTTCCAATTATTCCAATGTTCATAAAATAATATCTTATTAGTAGAAATTTATAATTTTTCAATATTCAGGAAGATTATAAACCACCATTAGCTGGTCTATTATTTGAATTTCATTCTATAGAATATTACTGGATCATATTAATCTCGTACTTAGTAACGTGTAAGTTAATTATCGCATAGTTGCGAAAAATGGCGATAAGAACACGTGATTATGCCAAGCTAGTGACATGCCATTTTCACATCAACTGTAATATTAGAAATATCTAAATTGATTCAGCAGTGTATATGAATATTAATTGCCTCTTTCAATATTTACAAGACTATGAGTAATAATGTTGTAACTGTCAATCCGGCTAATGAGCAGATAATATCAGAGTATAAAAGCATGACAAATGAGGAAGTTACCGAAATTGTCAATAAATCAAAAGATGCATTTAGAGAATGGAAGCGCGAGATTCGTAAAAGATCTATAACATTGCTTCGATTGGCTGAGCAATTAAGGAAAGATAAGGAACACCTCGCTAGAATTGCATCTCAAGAGATGGGAAAACCCATCAAGGAGTCTCGTTCAGAGATAGAAAAATGTGCCTGGGCCGTTGAATTTTACTCATACAATGGTGATTTACTCCTCAATAATGAATCACTAAACAGTGACGCCAATAAGACAATGATAACCTTCCAGCCTTTAGGAGTAATTGCAAGCATTATGCCATGGAATTTTCCGTACTGGCAGGCATTGCGTTTCGCAGCACCCTCGTTAATGGCTGGAAATGCAATTGTTTTGAAACCTGCTAGCGCAACGATGCAATGTGGTATAGAGATTGAAAAAACAATACTAAAAAGCGGGGCTGTAGATGGAGTGTTTAAAACTGTTATTGGTAACTCAAAAATTGCAGAGATGTTGATTGACTCCAACATAGATGGAGTTACTTTTACTGGAAGTATTGAAATCGGGGCTAAAGTAGCCCGACGTGCTACCTCACGGCTAAAAAAATGCGTCCTCGAACTTGGAGGAAGTGATCCATTCATTGTACTGGATGATGCAGATATTGAAAAAGCTGCATCAGGAGCCATCAAAGGCAGGTTTCTAAATTGTGGTCAAAGTTGTGTTGCTTCAAAAAGATTCATTGTTTCAAAGAAAATAGCAAATGAATTTATTGAATCCTTTGTTCAAAAAACAGAAAAATTAAGGGTCGGAGATCCTCTGTCTGACAATACCGACATAGGACCACTTTCAAGTATGAAGAGTCTGGAAAATATAGATTCTATGGTAAAGGATGCAATAAGTCTTGGTGGAGAGCTATTGACTGGGGGTGAAAGAATTGGTAGTGTCGGTGCATTCTACAAACCTACAGTAATAAAAAATGTTAATTCAAACATGCGAGTGTCAAAGGAAGAATCTTTTGGCCCTGTTGCCCCAATAATGATAGTTGAAGATGAAGTTGAAGCTATAAATGCAGCAAACAATTCTGATTTCGGACTTGGGGGAAGTATCTGGACACGCGATTTAGAAAAGGCACAGAAATTATCAATGGAAATGGAATGCGGTATAGTTACTGTTAACAATATGGTTGCCTCTGATCCAAGGGTTCCTTTTGGGGGTATCAAGCATAGTGGGTTTGGAAGAGAACTATCAAGATATGGTATGCTTGAATTTGTGAATGTAAAATCCGTTAGATTTTACGATAAACTTGTCTATGAGCATCATGGTGACTAAAATGAGTCAAAATTGCACGATAAAAGCTGTTTGGAATATTTGCAATTCATTTATGAAGGTCGTCAATTTTCCAATGGAATGTTACCACCATTATTATATTATCTAAATCTGTTTGGCTAGAATAGATATTTTAGGAATCTATAGCGAGGACTCTATCTATTAAAATTGAAGTTATGCGTTTCCAAAAAGTATTGAAAATGCGCGACACCAGATCAAGACCACATTGTACTCGGATAAATCTATGTCTTGTGTAACTTGTTTCAAAAAATGCCCTCTGGTTTAATATTTTTAGCAAACTTTGCAATTTAATTTATTTTAAGTATCCTATTAGGTGTATTTAACAAGTTATTCAATTAAATGCGTGCAAAGTCGGGCACCAATGGAAGTGGTAAGTAATGACAGGTCATGATCTCTCCAAATGGACTATTCTATCGTTAATATTAACTGCTGCGACATTGATAGTTGGACTTGTAATATTGGTAACTAAATAAATGAATTGCATTTGACTTTCAAAAAACATGAATCTGTAATTGTCATAAAGTGCAGACATTTTGAATATAGGATTGCTTATTTTGGTGACTAAGTAAGTAAATGATCTCCTTTTATTGGAAAAAATGTACCTGGCTTGTATTTCAACAAGTCAATGAACATAATAATATATGTGATAACTGTTGGCAAAACAGGACGTCAATAAATGAATTCTATTTATCTTTAGCTTCGATCCATAAAGGAAGTAACGGGAGCTTTTATTAAATATGTCAGCCTAGCATATAGGGATAGATAGGCGTTGGGTGACAAACACTCTTTTAACACTGATATAACTGATGGAGATGAATTAAATGAAATCGAGAAGATCGAGAAAATGTTAAGCTCGGATGAAAAAGTACTGCTTGTAGCTAGGGAATCAAGATTGATGCCGGGTGGCTCAGCTTTAACACCAAATAGTGTCATAGCAACTGACAGACGACTGATTATAAGAGATCCCTACATGCTGGGCTTAAAAGCGGAACTTATTGATATTCCGTACGACGTTATAACTAGCGTCAAATTACAGAAGGGCGTTTTTACTTCAACTATATTATTTAGGGCGCCGGCGATGGTAAACAAGAGCAAGTTAGGACTGATTGATGAAGATATTAGCGGAGAAGACGATCAAGAAGGTGTAATTGAAGCGCTCCCTAAAGACAAGGCTGAAGAGCTTTTAGAAATAATAAGGCGACGAATGAAAGCTTCTAGCACTGGTGAAGCAACAAGCAGTATTGACACTTTTTCAATCGCTGATGAAATTGAGAAACTTTCTAAATTAAAACAGAATGGTATCTTGAGTGAATCTGAATTTCAGAAAATGAAGCTACAACTTTTAGAAAAAATGTAGTTGCGTAAGCTGATCTTATTTGATATTGAGAGTAGTATGTTCACTCGACTAACTAGGGTACTGCTTAACTGAATCCGAAATAATTCTCATATTTTATTAGTAGCACAGGTGAACTATGATAGAGTTCCGACAAAGCCCGAATTAATTTACAAGTTTCGTTGCACTACGGTAAACGCCGGTATAAAACCTCTTAAAGTTTGAACTATTATTCTACAATAGTTCGAGGGGCTTTTCATTATTCAAGTAAACGATCAGTCAAACCATGCCAACTGATTCTCCGACATTCTAAATAACTCAATGGAACATTTGTTTTAACGATTACACTTCAAAAATCAGCCGGTAGCCAAACAAATTTACCACTGGTTATAGAACAAACATATGCTTATTTTGCTCAATATTTAATAACACGGTTTCAAACTCAAGATTCATGTCAATAATCTGTTGTAGGGCAACAGTTATTCATTCATTCATTCTTTGTTCGTATGCTTCAATCTGTTCCCTGACCTTTTGACGCAACCAATCAATGGGAATAGGTTTTTCGATGAATAAATCTATAACTCCCTCCTTCATGTACTTTTGAAATACTTCATCTTCTTTAACTTCGTAAGCGCTAACTAGTATCGTTCTAACATTTGAATTGAGCAATTTGATCTTTTTTAGTAGGTCTAATCCATTCAGATTTGGCATTCTCAAGTCAGAAATAACGAGAGCATAATCTTTTTTATTTTCAATAAAATGCTCCAAGGCAGTTACGGGATTGTTAAAACAAACAACTGAGATTCCATTAATCTTGCCATATATGGCGTCTTGATACAGCTGGGTGATATCAAGCTCGTCGTCTACTATACTAACAATCCTGTTGTTAGTGGACATTTAGTTTTCCCCTAAACTCCTGCGTCTCAATACGCTAATCTGAGTTCGTGATCGCCCTAAACTAAATAAAGATTCTGATTTTGAATGTAACTTTTTCACTGTTAATGACTCGAAAATAACGTTCAATCCAGTTATAGGAGGTGTGGAATCTAGTTTACGAGCCCTAATAATGTTGTTTCAATTTTCTCAAGTAAGACCGGCTTCGCCAATACTGAAATCTTTTTGTCTCTAAAGAAAGGGTTATTGAATATTTCTTTATAAAGTGGTAGATATCCTGTTATGAGCAGTACTGAAGACGAAGGATGTTTAGTTAAAATTTTAATCGCTGCATCTACACCATTCGTGCTTCCAAAAAGCCGGTAGTCAATCAAGGAAGCATCTGGCACAAATTTATCAAAATCTGACATGACGTTATCAGCATTCAGAGAACTAGATATAATATCATAACCTCTATTGATCAGATAATCCCTAAAGAGGGTTAGAATATCCTCTTCGTCTTCTATCATCATAATTTTTAATTTTCTGTGGTTTTGCGGGACCATTAGGATCATCTGATTAAGTCACATCAAGGATCCTCTGCTCAACATTTTATAAAAAAGTTCGAGTTTGATTGTAAGCATTATTAGAAAACTCGAGAGCCCCAAATGGTAGAATGGTTAAAGATTGGATCCACCGTCTGGTCAAATGTTTGCGTAGTGAGTTATACTGCCTGATATTATCTAAAGAAACTGGTGAGACATAGGAAATAGGAAAACCTAGCCCACCAGTTGATGCAGTTTGGAGTTGATTTGATATATCTTTATGATCAACAAATTATATAATGGTTTGATGGGCCCTTTATGGCATATCGCAAAACTAATTATTGTTAAGTTTGTTAGACCGTGCTACTATACATTTTGTTAAAATAAACTTTTTATATAAAAAATTTATACAAAAAAATTGTGTGTTTAGAATCACGTATTGTTATTTCTTATTCATGTTTTGAAAAACAGTGATTTGTTTATCCACTTCTGCAAGGAATTGATTTAATTCAATTGGTTTTTGAAGAAATCCATTTATTATCTCCTTTTTAGTATTTTCTTGAAATAAATTCTCACCAATTGTAAACGCTGTCATTAAAATAGTCCTTACTAAAGGATTCAAATCTTTTACAGTCATTAATAGCTGTAGCCCATTGATAACGGGCATTCTTAAATCACAAATCATAAGCGCATAATCCTTGTAATTCATTTTGAAATGTTCTAATGCCATTATCGGATCTGTGAACTTGAAGACTTCAATTCCTTTGATAGTATGTAAAGCTTCATTGAAAAAGAAAGCACTACTTAGATCGTCCTCTACAATACCAACAATTCTATTTTTAGCAGACATTGAAAGTTGCTGCTCCGTTTTAGCGTCCATGGTAGCCTCTGATAGCCTAATTAGTATATAATAACGTTGACTCATTAAATAGTAAGTCATTATGTGATAAGTAATGGATAAAAATAACAATTCTCTAAACTCAAATTAACTCTCACCAATGCAAAATGATCTATCAAAACTTTTGCACGTTCCTGCTTGCTAGTTTCGATAAAATAAACTTTCTATAGCAGTTAATATAAGAACAAAAATGAGCAAAAAGAATACTGGACATGGAGTTGATAGAGACAAGATATGTAAATGTGGGCATTCAAAAGAGTTGCACGATCCATCTAGTGGTGTTTGCAATGCCTTTATAGCGCCCGATATAGTGTGCCCATGTATGAAGTATGTTGAAAAAGTAAAAAAAGATAGTTTCAATTCTTCAATCAGGTCATCTTCCAAGAAAATAAACTTAGTTATTTAATCAATAAATTATCATTTCTATTGTGACCATGAAAAACTAGATGGCTTATGGGGTAAATGTGCAGTCTTGCTTATAGAAAATGGGATGAAAAATCGGAAGAAACTGCAAAAGGTGTTAGAATAAGTGTTAATGTATATTCTAACAATCAAGAAGACTTAATAGAAGAGACGCTTAACACATACTTGAAGGCGAAGATGCTAGCAATGCATAATGAGATCTCTCTAGCCCTATAGAAAATAGATGAGTGCACGTAAAAACACAGAATATTATGATGAAGAAGAAAAGGAGCGATTATTTGAATGTCCCTTTTGTGAGACATTAGTACTATTACATGAAGATGAAAATGTAAACACAATTTTAAGAGTGTATTATACATGCTATAACTGTAATAGAATCTGCTTCATACGGAATTTAGAAACTACATATCGATCGTATTGAAAATATTAAACGACGTTACACAATATTAAGACCTGAAGATTCTCACGAAATACCAATAGGATTATGATCGTGAATCACGTAATGGCGAAATTATTCAAGATGCAAATAAAGAATATGCAAGATTTAGTAAACACAGATAATTCAATATAATTTATATCACAAATAAATTTATTTAATATTATAACCTTTCAAACTTTTTTATTTCGTTACTACAAACTTGATATAAAATCCAATCTAAAATTCTTAATTCACTATGCAATGGATTCACCTGGGACACTAAAAAATTAATTACCACTTATAGGGACTTCCGAAACTCATTATCAATGGTTCAAAATAGAAATAGACTTAATAATCTGTGATGCATTCGAAAGGTTTTTGTAAAATGTCCTCTTGCTTTCTGTGTACGTAAACACTAAAGAATCTTTGTCGGTTATTTTTGCAAGGACAATTAACATTTTTCCTGGCTTTCCTTTAATCTTTTCGTAATCAATCATATCGCTTGCAGATTGATAGCCTTGGATTAAGTATTTGTGTGGAAATTTACCGGTACTGTTGAAGAACAAGTAGTCAACGCTAAGTTGGTCCTCGAGGTTTGTTAATGCCTTCGACGGGAGTACTGGCTTACCTGCGTTAGAGTCCAGTAACGAATCATTTGGATTATAAATTACCGAAACCTTCGTTCTTGTTGAATTTGGATTTGGATTCGTAAGAATCGCTTCCGTAAGACCATTAATATCATTATGCGTACTATTAACGACCCAATTAGGAGGATATAAAAAAGTAAATTTCTGGTCAGGGTCGTAATACCGTTTCCAATTTTCAATCTGTGCGTTTCCCAATTGTAAATGACTAATCGAATAAATTGAAAAAGTCAAAATAGATATGGACAAAATTCTGATGCCTGTCTTGAAAATCATTTGGATAAAATTACCACTTGGATAGTCGCTAAGGACTATAACTACGTCCTTTACTTGCACTGAATAGTACTTGGATCATAAATTTAATATACCTTAATCACCGGTGGGCAATGAATCGTAAGACTTGCATAGGGCATCCCACCAGCGAACGCATGAAGGGAGTGAGTTAGCAACTGATGGGTTTTTGGGTTTAATCTGATTGGATGATGATGAACAAGAAACAATCAGACCCACCAGTTTATGATAACGTGTCTAATAAGATATATAAGATTATTGTAATAATTTTCTATATTTGTTGTAGATATCAAATACTACAACCATCTTTTCTAGAATCTCTTAATTTTTCCTATAATCTTAGGTAATATTATATCCCTTCAAACTTAGACGAAGTGCATCTAACAAATCATCATAACTAGTTTGGTCTTTATCTAGAGAATATTCGTTTGCTTACATCGATGTAGGATTTTTTTGTATTATTTTT
>Ga0137367_10000318_pt1 | contig 34434 bp, 32 predicted proteins | sample SagtaG_14_FD_104939 | JGI IMG/M metagenome (GOLD analysis project Ga0137367, IMG submission 104939) | Vadose zone soil microbial communities from Sagehorn Ranch, Mendocino, California, USA - Sage1_L_80_16 metaG | ecosystem: Environmental > Terrestrial > Soil > Vadose zone | place: USA... | reverse complement strand
GGGGGCCAGTCAGGGGAAAATGTCGGTGAAAGGTAACGTTATGAGGAAGATTCCTGTCGTAATTGCCACTGTACTCGGGATTGTCAGCGGAGCGATATATTCCGCTCCGGCCCAGGCGGCAGGATCCAGTTACTACTGCTTTCATGCGTACGCTCCCTACGACTCCTACCGTGAGTTTCGCTTGCCGTTGCCGCACGCATGCAAGACCCGTGGGTATGTGCTGGTCTCGGTGGGCAGCAGTACTAACCAGATCCTGACAGTAACGGCGCTAACCCGTTTCACTAGCTATGCCCGGTTCAATGCTTTTGCCCGTTCAGGTAGTGGCTGGGTCCATCGGAATGGCGCTTGGACTGCGCGAATCGGTGGCAGCGGAATGGCACTACCAGGGCAGAAAATCGAGGGTGATGACCTAACCCCGCAGGGTACCTACGGATTCAGCTTCATGTTCGGTGTCTATAGCAATCCGGGTGTGAAGTTCTCCTGGCGGCATGCCTATACTTACGACGTCTGGGACGATGATCCCGCGAGTGCACGATACAACCTGTGGACTGATGAACGGTACTACTGGCCTGGCATAAATCCTGAGCCAATGCATAACGTACCTGCCTACGACTACGCTGCAGTAATTGCGTATAACACGGCTCGGGTACCTGGTGCGGGTAGTGCGATCTTCTTGCATGTTGGCACTGGTAGTGCAACGGGTGGGTGTGTGTCGCTGCCGACCAGTGAGCTTCTCAGCATACTTCGGTGGCTTGCGCCGACTGCAGCACCGCGGATAACCATCGCGGTGTTGGCATGACCTTGGGTGGCCATAGCAAGGAACGAATCCGGACGGCCGAGGTTACCTCGATGGCACCGAGGCTGCTGGGCAGTTCACCGGCAGCTTCCAGGCAGTTTCTGGCCGAGTGGGCGCAGTGGCCGCGGGCTGTTGTGTGAAGATCAAAGCATGCTCGACGTCCGGCGGCTTCTCATGCTGCGCGCGGTCGCGCAGCGCGGTTCGCTCGCCGCCGCCGCGCGCGACCTTGGTTACACCCAGCCAGCGGTCAGCCACCACATCCACCGGCTGGAGACCGAGGCCGGCACCCGGCTGATCGCCCGCGATGGCCGCGGCGTTACTCTCACCCAGGCCGGTCGGCTGTTGGCCAGCCGTGCCGATGCGATCGCCGCCGAGCTCGCCGCTGCGGAGGCGCAACTGGCCTCGCTGGCCAGAAGCGACGCCGGCCACGTGCGGCTGGCGGCTCTGCCCACCAGCAACGCCTGTTTGGTGCCCGACGCCATCGCCGACCTGGCCGCCCGCGGCCTGAAGATCAGGCTGTCGCTGATGGAGGCCCGCCCTGACGAGGCCCTCGCCCTGCTGGAGCGCGCCGACTGCGATCTCGCTGTCACTTTCGACCACCCCACCATGCCGCTGAACAGTGGCAACCTGGTCACCGTTCCGCTGCTGGACGACCCCGTGCTGGTCATCCTGTCGGCGGCGCACCCGCTCGCGGGCGCTGCCGAGGTCGACCTCGCCCGGCTCGCCGCCGAGCCCTGGATCACCAGCAAGCACTGTCGCCAATGGACGCTGCACGTCTGCGCCCTGGCCGGGTTTACGCCGTCCATCGCGCTGTCCACCGACGACTACCAGGCCGCGGCACGCCTGGTCGCGGCCGGTTTCGGGGTCTGCTTGACCAGTTCCTGCGTCAGAGAAGCCACCGACCACCTCGACCTCGCCCTGGTGCCCGTCGCCGGCATCGCCCATCGGCAAATCCTCGCCGCCCTACCGGGTAGGCCGCGTCCCACCGCAGCCGTCAGCGCCGTCGTCGCGGCGCTTCAAAACGCCGCCAGGAACATCAGCCCGGTCAATCAGCTGAGCCGGTCCGACGCGCCCGGATAGCGGGCACGTGTGGCGCAGAGCCGTCGAACAGCGACGTGCGCGCTGCGCCAGATCTGCCGAGGGTCACGATCGTGCGGCGTTGATGTGTCCTGCGCACCAGCGGTGATCATGCCATCGGCAGGTCGATCGTCCCCGGATGTGAGTTGGCTGGGTCCTGAATGAGGCGATGGGCGTGGTCGGCGTATGGCGAACCCGCGTCGGTGAGGAGAGTGAGCGCTTCCCGCCAGTGGGGGAGGGCTGCCTCAGGTCCCTGCGTGGGGCGGAGCGCGTGGCCGACGAGAAGGTGAGTGTGGGCTTGGTGGAGGCGCTGGCCGGTTTCGCGGTGGATGGCGAGGGCCTGCTGGGCGTGGGCTAGGGCCTGTTCGGGCTGGCCGGTGGTGAGATGGATGCTGGCGAGGACGCTGAGGGCTCGCCCTTCCAGGCAGCGGTACCCGGTCTCGCGGGTGAGGGTGAGCGCCTCGTCGGCGTGGGCGCGGGCTGCGCAGTCGGCCCGCTGGTCGGCGGTGGCCAGGCCGATGAGCGCGGTGGCCTGCGGGTAGCGGATCTCGGTGTGGCGGGCAATCTGCAGGGCCTGACGGTGCAGTTCGGCCGCATGGGCGTGGTCGCCGACGCGGCGGTGGCATGCGGCCAGGGTGTTCAGGGCGTCGGCCTCCCGGCGGCGGTCGCCGGTGTCGCGGGCGAGCGTGAGGGCAGAATTGGCGAGACCGAGGACCTGGGCCTGGTGCCCAGCGTCGGCGTGGACCCCGGCCAGCAGGCGCAACGTCTCCCCCTCCACGCCCCGGTTTCCGGTCGCACGGAGCACGCCCAGCGCGTGGGTAAGAAGGCCGAGAGCGTCATCGAGACGCCCCTGAGCGTGGCGGACCTGGCCGAGGTTGCACGACGCCAGGGCCTCGCCAACCCGGAAACCGACCTCGCGGGACAGGGTCAGCGCTCGCGCCTCACATTCGGTCGCGCGGTCAAGCTGGCCCGACTCGTGGTATACACAGCCGAGGTTGATGAGGCTGACCGCCTGTCCGGTGAGAGACCCGGTTTGGTGGCGGATCGCCAGCACGCTTGTGTAGCAGGCTTCGGACTCACGCTGCCGCCCGGCAAAATAGTGCAGGTTGCCGAGGGTGGTTAGCGTCGTGGCTTGGCCCTTCAGCCAGCTGGTCCGGCGCATGAGAGCCAGCGCGGCGGCGGCGCGGTCGGCGGCGACCTGATGCTCGCCGCGGTGGATGTGGACCTCGCCGAGGCTGAGCAGTGCGACGGCCTGCGCCCGCAGATTACCGCCAGCCTCCGCAGCGGCCAGACCGGCCTGGGCGACGGCTAGCCAGTCGACCAGGCACATGCGCAGCCAGAAATAGCCGCGCAGGGTGTCGGCCAGCAGCCAGCCGAGGTGGCGCGGCCCATGGCTGGCGGCGTGCCGGGCGAGCGCGACCATGGTGGGGCGTTCCGCGTCGAGCCATGCCAGCGCCTCGGCGCGGCCGACGACGGCCAGCGCCCGCGGCCAGGGGGTGATCCGGGGCACCGGCAGCCGCAGCCGTTCCTGGTACAGCACGCGGGCCGCCCCGTCCGCGGCGTGCAGATACCATTCCAGCAGCCGCTGGATGGCCGCTGCCCGATCTTGTTGGCTGTCTTCGTGCTCGCACCGCTCGGCCGCATACAGCCGCAGCAGATCGTGGCCGCCGAACCGGCCACCGGCCTGCCGGTTCAGCAGGTGCGCGGACACCAGCCGCCCCAGCAGAATGGACGCCTCCCCGGCCGTGATCCCAGCCAGGGCCGCCGCCGCGTCGCGCGTCAGGTCCACGCCGGGCACGAGCCCGAGCAGCCGGAACAGCCTGCGGGCACCGGTCGGCAGGCCGTGATAGGACGCGTCGAAGGCGGCGCGCACCGCGGCCTGCTCGTCACCACCGGCCTGCAGGGCGGACAGCCGGTCCCCCGCACCCAGCTCCGCGACATAACCGGCGAGGGCCTGCGGCTCGCTGGTCAGCTGAGCCGCCGCGATCCGCAGCGCCAGCGGCAGCCGCGCGCACAACCGCGCCAGCTCGGCGGCGGCCCCCGGCTCGGCCCCGACCCGCTCGCCCCCCACCGTCCGCGCCAGCAGCTGCTTAGCCTCCATGGGGGTGAGCACATCCACGCCGACCTGGTGGGCACCCTCCCGCGCCACCAGCCCGGACAGACTGTCCCGGCTGGTGACCACAACCCCGCAGCCCGGGCCGCCCGGCAGCAGCGGCCGCACCTGCCCGGGACTGTGGGCATTGTCCAGCACCACCAGCACCCGTCGGTCGGCCAGCAGCGTCCGGTACAGCCCGGCCGCCTCCTCCACCCCGGCGGGCACCCGCTCCCCCGGCACCCCCACCGCGTGCAGGAAAGCGGCCAGCACCTCGACCGGGCGCACCGGCTCGGCCTGCGTATACCCGCGCAGGTCGGCGAACAGCTGCCCATCGGGGAACGCTCCGCGGGCCCGATGCGCCCAGCGCAACGCAAGCGCCGTCTTCCCCACCCCCGCGCTACCCGTGATCACCGCCACCGCCGGCTCCGGCAAACGGCCGCTATTGCGCCCCAGCAACACCGCATCCAACTCGTCCAGCTGGCCGCGGCGGCCAGTGAACGCTGTCACCGCCGCGGGCAACTGCGCTGGCACGGCCAAGGACGGCAACAACCCAAACGGCACAGACACGCCCGGCCCCGCCGGCACCGCAGCAGGTTGCGGCTCGCCGCCCGGGGGCCCGCGAACCAGTTCTCGGGCCGCCACGAGCGCAGGCGCCACCCTGCCGTCCGCACCCACCACCACGTCCCCCAGCCTGGCGCGGACAGCAGATGCCGCGGAGACCTCACCTGTACCCACGATGACCTGCCCGGACCCCGCCACAAAAGCGGCCGGCTGCCCCTCGCCCAGCGCCTCAGCAACGGCTCTGCGCTCGGTGTCGGTGAGCCCGAACGCGTCCGCGAGAAGCACGAGCGACGCCCGTCGCGGGCGGCGGACGCGACCCCGCTCGAGATCCCGGATCGCCCGGACACTCAACCCCGACCGGTCCGCGAGCTCCTCCTGAGACCAGCCACGGCGCGCACGGAAGGCTGCCAGCAACCCACACAGCGCGGCGGCGGCGCGAACCTCCACCGCCCCACTGCCAACACCGTGCACGCCAGCGCTCGCGGGCGGGTCCGGCGTGGTCCCGGCCCGATCAAGAACAGCAGGGCGGGCGTTTCTCCTCATGCCAATCGCCGACCCGTCTCTCAAAAGCGGGAAAGTGCCTCGAGGACACGGCCGACCCGGCGGGTGAAGCTGTCTGTGACCTGCTGGCGGCGCTGCCCGGCCATTGCCGTGCCCACGATCCAACGTTGCATGACCGACCCCAGGAGGGAACCCCGGACGATCAAGATGTCCGACGTATCCCCAAAAAGCCTTCTGGAGGGGGCTAAGAAACCGGCAAGTATCGGCGCACGGCGGCCGGAGTATCAGCCGGCGGTTGGCGTGCCACCGGCCGACCACTTCAGCGCCGCCACCCCCAAAACGCCCGCACGCCGGTGCGCGCGGCACGCGGCAGCCGTTATGAACAGTTATCCAGAACGGCTGCGCTGTGTGACGCGCCCGCCTGCGGGGCCGGCCACACAACGTTGTATGCCGTCACCCGCTCCACCCGTGTTGAGCGGCCATCGGGCGCCGTCAATCGTGTTGCCGTGCAGTAGGCGTGCACCGGCACAGCGATGATGCTTCAACTGCCGGTCCAACTGCCTGGTTCTCTCAGGCCAGCCCCCGCCAGGCTTGGTTCTCGGTCGCCGACCGCTGGCGGAGTCGGAAGCGCCTCCCAGCAGTTGGCGACAAGCACGGAGCTGAGAGGTGAGCCATGCGAAGACAACTGCAGCGAGTGCCGCAGGCCGGGCGACGGCGTACGGCATGGGTCGGGACCAGCGTGATCGGCGGCGTGTCGTTGTTAGTGACCCTGGCGGTCACAGCCGCCCCAGCGGCCTCCGCAGCGCGGGACCCTGGTCCCGGCCGACGGCAGCGCAGCGAGCCTCAACTGGGCGGGAAACGTTGACCACAAAGCATCCTTCACAGATGCCGAAGCGGAATGGGAGGTGCCGTGGGCAAGCGGCGGTTCCTACAGCCATGCATATTCGAATGCCTGGGTCGGTGTGGGGCTGGGCAACTCTTACACATATCCCCTGGTGCAGGGCGGGTCTGAGTCAGACTCCGGTTGCGGCCCCTCCCTCGGCGGCCCCTGCACGCCCTGGGCCTGGATCGAGGTCTGGCCGTGGGAGGCATATGAGCGGCAAATATCGCAACTCTCCAGCATCGGCGGCGACCTGCTGTTCGTGCACGTCCGGTTCACTCACGACGCGAAGACAAACGACGGTCGCATGCTCTGGCACGTCGTGGACATGACCAAGAGCATCGACCTTCATTTCGGCGAGACCATTCATGGCACAATGCCCGACGGCCACGCGGAATTCATCGCGGAACGTCCAACCGTGAATGGTAGCCTGCCACCACTAGCCGACTTCGGGTTCGTCGATTTCGAGGCCGCCCAGGCCTCGGCGCCAACGACGGGCTGGAAAGGCGTTGGCAACCTTTACCACTACTGGTACTGGATGCAGGGGTCCACAGGACATCTGCTGGCCAGCCCAGGGGCGATCGACTCCACCGGATATTCCTTCTCCGTCAACTGGTATGGTCACAACTGAGCAAGGAGTGTGTTGACCCGGTCGCGTGTGGCTAATCCGAAGTTATATGGCCTGTGCCGCGTGAACCCCCAGTTGGGCCGGGGGTTCACGGTTTTTTGTTGCGTTGTTCTGGTTGGTGTGGTCATCACCGCTCATCGCGGACGAGAATCAAGGTGAAGATCACCCCGAGCAGGGCGAGGCCAGCGCCGGCGAGGTATGCGAGCCGGAACCCGCTGACGAGCTGGGTGGGCGTGGGCGCGCTGCCACCGGCCAGCGTGGCGGTGCGCGTGGCGGCGACCGTGACCAGGGCGGCGATGCCCAAAGCGGTGCCGATCTGGGCGGCGGTGTTCAGCAGCCCCGACGCCAGCCCCTGTGCCTCGCTGCCTGCTGCCGCCGTACCGGTGGCAGTGGAGGCCACTGCGGCACAGGTCAGCCCGGATCCGGCGATGACCAGACCGGCCATCAGCCAAGGCAGGCCGCCGTGGCGCTGGGCCGGGATCTGGGATAGCAGCAGCATCGCGGCGGTGAGTGCGACCAGACCCACGGTCATAGTGGCCCGAGCCCGGATCCGCGCGATGAGCCAGGCGCCGGCGAAGGAACCGGCGATCGCCGCCAGGCTGAACGGCAGCAGCGCAAGCCCGGTGGCGGTGGGCGGGTAGCCGAGCGCGCCCTGCAGGTACAGGGTGCCAAGCACACCGGCCGGGCTGGTCACAGCGGTCAGGGTGAAGGCGGCGAGGTTGGCGCCCACCAGCCTGCGGGAGCGAAACACGCCCAAGGGAATCAGCGGGTCGGCGACCCTGCGCTCGGCCAGCCAAAAGGTGGCCAGCAGGGCCGCCGCCAGGGCCAGCGGCCCCAGCGTGCCCATGGAGGTGAACCCGGCCTGCTCAGCCCTGGTGCAGCCAAATACGAGAAGGACCAGGCCAGCAGTGCCGGTCACGGCGCCCGCCACGTCCAACCGCCGCGCGCTGGCCCGGTCGCGGCTCTCGGCGACTAGCACCGGCGTCAGCGCCAGGCTCGCGACGCCCACAGGGACGTTGACGAGGAACACCCACGGCCAGCCGAGCGTGCCGGTCAGGACGCCACCCAGGAAAAACCCGGTGACGCCGCCACCGGCCGCCGCGGCGGTCCAGACGCCCAGCGCTCGGGTACGTTGTGGGCCTTCGGGAAATGTTGTGGTCAGCAGCGAAAGCGCGGCTGGGACCGCGATCGCCGCGCCCAGACCCTGGACCGCACGGGCGGCCACCAGCGCAAACAGCGAGCCCGCCAGGCCGCAGGCAAGGGATGCCACCGTGAACAGCGCGAGGCCGGCGGCGAACAACCGCCGGCGGCCGTACACGTCGGCGGCCCGGCCGGCCAGCAGCAAGAAGCCGCCGAAACACAGCGCATAGATACTCGCCACCCAGTGGAGATTCTGCTCGGCAAGGCCAAGGTCACGCCCTATGGCCGGCAGCGCGACGATCACGATGGTGACGCCGAGGACGTCGACGAACTGCGCCGTGCACAGCAGAGCCAGCGCCGGCCATCGGCGGATGCTGCTGCCGTTGGGTGCCGTCGCTGCATGGGTCACCGTGGCTCCAATGCTTGGTTAATCGATTCACCAAAGAATGATGCTAGCTTGATGGTTGATCGATTCACCTCTGAGAACTGCGCCAAGACACATGGGAAGCCGGATGGCGACTCTAAAGGATGTGGCCGCCGCTGCGGGCGTGTCCCGCACGACGGCCTCCAACGCCTACAACCGGCCCGGCAGGCTCTCCGCGGCGGTCCAGGCACGCATCCTGGCCGCCGCGCGGGAGCTGGGCTACCCAGGCCCGGACCCGGTCGCGCGCAGCTTGCGCACGGGCCGAGTGGGCACCGTCGGGGTGCTGCTGGCCGAGGCGCTCACGTTCGCGTTCGACGACCCCGCCGCGGTCCTCTTGCTGCGCGAGATCGCCGAGGCCAGCCAGCTCGCCGACATCGGCCTCAGCCTGCTGCCAGCACCACCCGAGCGACCCACCGGCACGGCCGCCCTCACCCACGCGGTCGCCAGGGCGGTGGTTGACGGCTTCCTGGTCTACCAGCTGCCCGACGGGCACCCCAGCATCCCAGCCCTCCTTGGGCGCCACCTGCCGACCGTGGTCGTCGACGGCCCCGACCTCCAGGGCGTCCCGTTCGTCGGGATCGACGACCGCGGTGGCGCACGCCAGGCTGCCGAGCACCTGCTCGCCCTGGGCCACCGCCGCATCGGTGTGCTGGTCGACCGGATCGCCGCGGACGCCTACCGCGGCCCAGTCGACGATCGGCGGCTCGAGGTATCCGGCTTCCGTGCCGCCCGCCTCAGGCTGGCCGGCTACGCCGACGCGGTGCAGGCCGCCGACCTGGCCTGGGCGGCGGTACCCATCCAGGAGTGCGGCGTGCCCAACCGCGCCAGCGGCTACGCAGGCGCCACTGCCCTGCTCGAGCGGGCGCCCGAGCTCACGGCGATCCTGGCGACCACCGACCTCCTCGCCCTGGGCGCGGTCGAGGCGGCGCGCCAGCGGGACCTACCTGTCGCTGGCGCCCTGTCGATCGTCGGCTTCGATGACCTGCCCGACGCCGCCGGCGCTGAGCTGACCACGGTGCACCAGCCGCTGACCGGCAAGGGCCGCATCGCCGCCCACATGCTGCAGCAGGCACTGGACGGCGCCGCCGTCATCCCGAGCCGCGTCGAGCTGTCGACCCGGCTAATCGTGCGCGCCTCAACCGGCCGCCCAACCAGCAAGTCGCCTCTTTGATCATCGTCTGGCCGCCTGCCCACGCGGCGCGGTCACGATGGGCCGCGCATTTGCAGCTCGGCTGGGGGTAGGACTCAAGCGCGGATCCCGCGCGTCGACGGCTATGCCTCACGGGTCCCCGTCCATGATCACCAAACCGGCTGGCAGGGTGGCGTAGATTTCGCTCGCCTTGGGATGAGCGTTGTCTGCCATCGTCTCCAGGACGATGACTCTTGTGTTCACCAAGGCGACGCCTGCCTGTGTGAGGCGGCTGATGGTCGCGATGGAGGGTACTGGCTCGAAGCGGCCGCAGGCATCGATGACGACGTAGGCGTCGTAGCCTTCGGCGGCGCTGGCGAGGGCAGGTAGCTGGGCGCAGACGTCAAGACCGGTGCCTGCGATGATTACTTTGCCGCGCCCGGTGCGGGTGATCGCTTCGTGGACCCGGCTGTCCCGCCAGGCATTGATGAGCGTGCGGTCGATGATGTCCTGGCCTGCGAAGGTCTCGGTCAGCTCGGTCAGCTGTGGCCCATTCGGCCCTGCGGAGAGGGCGGTGGTCAAGACCACCGGCAGCTCCAGCAGTCGCGCGGAGCGGGCCAGGGCAAGCACATTGCGCCGCGTTTGATCTGGCTGATGGATTCGGCTGAACAAGCCCTGTTGCTGATCCACGAACAGCAGCACGGCGTTGCGTGGGCTGACCGGCTCAAGACGCGTATGACTTGTCGCGCTTGACATGTATTAGTCCCCTCTGTTCGATGGCTCAGCCGACCTGGCCGTACCACCCCAAAGGTCGGCGATCGGCACGCCGCGTCGGACGAGTTTTCGGCAGTGGCCATGATCAACGGCTCCCGTCGAGATGGGCTGGGTGTACTCGCGCGGCTGGTTTTTCCAGAATGCGCCCCGTCCGCGACAATGGGGGGTGGCGTGAAAGACCATGATGCGCTATTTCTTGCCACATGACACCGCACCATGTGGCCGCCGTCGCGGTCGAGGGGTGCCTGCTGCTGGATGTCGCGATCCCGGCCCATGTCTTCGGCCACCACGGCCAGGACCGGTATCGCTTCACCCTCGCCGGTTGCCGGCGAGGTCCGGTGGGTACCTCGAGCGGCGTCGTGCTCCAAGCCGAGGCGGGCGTGGAAGCGCTGGCCGTGGCGGACACCATCGTCGTCGCGGGCTACGAAGACGTACTGGAGCCGCCGCCCGAACCGCTGCTGGCCGCGCTCCGCGCGGCCGCCGCACGGGGCACCCGGCTCATCTCGATCTGCACCGGCGCGTTCGCATTGGCCTGGGCGGGGCTGCTCGACGGCCGCCGCGCCACCACTCACTGGCGCTCCGCGGCGCAGCTCGCGGCGCGCTTTCCCTCGGTGTCGGTCGACCCCGGCGTCCTGTACGTCGACGACGGTGACATCCTGACCAGCGCCGGAGTCGCGGCTGGACTCGACCTGTGCCTGCATGTCGTGCGCCAAGACCATGGGGCGGCTGCGGCCGCCTCCATCGCTCGCTGGACCGTGGTCGCGCCACATCGCGACGGCGGTCAGGCCCAGTTCATCGAACGGCCCATCGCCGAACCGGACGACACAGCGTCGCTGTCGGCGACTCTCACCTGGGCCCTCGAGCGCCTCGGCGAGCGGCTCGACCTCGCACGACTGGCCGACCACGCGTGCGTGTCCCCACGCACCTTCTCGCGCCGCTTCCGCGCCGAAACCGGCACCACGCCCCTGCAGTGGCTGCTCAGCCAGCGCGTGTCGCGTGGGCTCCAGCTCCTCGAGCACACCGACCTACCGGTCAGCGCGGTCGCCCACGCCTGCGGGTTCGCCGACGCTGCGGCGTTCCGGCGTCACCTCGGCCGGGCCACCGGCACCACACCCGCGACCTGCCGCCGGGCCTTCCGGCCCGAGCCAGACGCCGCCGGCGGCCAGGCGGCCACCCAACCCTGAGCGTACGAACGATCAGGGCTAGATTATTCCGGGAAATCCCTAGAGTATTTCATTTCTGGCACCGCAGAAACTAAGTGCTTGCTGGTTCTAAATGGCTTCGAATGACACCCGAAACAGCCGACTGCGAGGATCGGATCCATCCCGATGACTACGCGGGCACCCAGTGACGGTGATGCGGTGCTCGAATTAGACGAGAACGGGCGCGGCGTGGCGCCAGCGATCAGACGGAAGTGTGGTCACTATGAGGGTACGATCCTTACTTGGCAGCGCTGCTACGCGGACAAGAGCAACCGCGTCGGCGGGCCAGGCGGAATTACCCCGCGACGCCCCGCCGGTCATCTATATTGCCGGATCCGGCCGCTGCGGCAGCACCTTGCTGGAGCGTGTCCTTGGCGAGATACCCGGGTACGTCAATGTAGGCGAGCTGATCCAGCTGGCCCGGCAGATCGCTCCGCGGGGTGAGCGGTGCGGGTGCGGCCAGGCATTCGCGGACTGCCCGTTTTGGACGGCGGTGGGCAAGCAGGCCTTCGGTGGCTGGGACAGCCGGCACCTGGACTCGGTTTGCCGACTGCAAGGCCGGGTTGCCCGCCAGCGCTATATTTCGTGGCTGCTCGCGATGGAGCTGGCGGGCCGAGATCACCGGGCTGACCTAGCGGCCTTTGGGGCGTGTTACGAGAGTCTCTACCGGGCCATTGCCGCCGAGTCCGGCGCGGCTTGCGTGGTAGACGCGAGCTGTGAGGTAGGCCAGGCACTCGCGCTTGCTGGTGCGGGCATCGACGTGCGCGTAATACATCTGGTTCGCGATGTGCGGGGCGTCGCCCACTCGATGAGCAAGCGACACGTGCCATCCCCGCATGCTCTGAACGAGACCGATTTCATGTGGCGAACCACGCCCGCAGGTGCGGCGGCCCTGTGGGTGGCCTGCCTGAAGGAAGCGAAGCTGCTGCGCCGTCGCGGTGTCCCCGTCGCGCACATGCGCTACGAGGACTTCGTGTGCCAGCCGCGCGAGGCCGTTGAAGCGGCACTGGCCCAGCTCGGCCTCTCGCCCGGCCCGTGGGGCCTGGCGCACATTGGGGATCGGCAGGTAGTGCTTCACCTAAGTCATGGGTTGTCGGGAAATCCATCACGATTCCGTCAGGGCGAGGTGATCCTGCGGACGGACGAGGCTTGGCGCGATCAAATGTCCCGGCGTAATCGCATTGTCGTCACCATGATCGGCTGGCCGTACCTGCGGCACTACGGCCGACGCCCTAGCCCTGGCAATTCGTGCGCCTAGCAGAGCGGGAAGTGACACCGTGACGTAATGCCATGGTGGATCTGCGCTGGAACAATGGCACCCAAGCGAGTATTCGAGCGGTACAGGGCCTGGGTATCAAGGGGTTGCGGCGCACCTGAAGCCGACCGATGTGCTTGCGACGTCCGGCGTGAAGCGGCGGCGCATCGTCGAGGTGGTGAAGACGTGATCGTCGAAGATACCGCCGCCTCGGGTGATGCGTTGGGTGCCGCTCGCCGGGCCCTGCGGGTTGCGCGCAGGCGAATGCGCGTAGTAGCTCGCGTCGTACCAGTCGGCAACCCATTCCCACACGTTGCCGGCCATGTTCAGCACGCCGTACGGGCTTGCTCCGCTCGCAAACGCGTCGATGGGCGAGGTGTCGGCGTAGCCGTCGTCGTGTTGCGTATCACGCCATGGGAGGTCGCAGTTGCGATCGCAGTAGTTGAGCCGGGTGGGATCGAACTGCTGCCCCCACGGATAAATGCGTTGATCGGTCCCGCGGGCGGCCTTCTCCCATTCCGCCTCGGTGGGCACACGGGCTTTGCGCCACTTGCAGAACGCTACGGCGTCGGCGTAGGTCACACCGATCACGGGGTAGGAGGCGAACGCCTGGTCGCCGAAATAGTCCTGCCGGGTCTCCGAGCCCGTCCGCTCGGGGGCCAGGCAGGCACCGCTCGCTACACACGTGCCGTAGTGGGCGTTCGAGACCTCGAAGCGATCGATGGCGAACGTGTCCAGGTACACGCGATGCGCCGGCCGCGCGTCGGGCTGTCCCTGGTCGTCACCCATGACGAACCAGCCGGCCGGAACATTGACCATGCCCGCTCCGACTGACGCTGCGGCGCTCGTATCGGGCTGGGGCGACGAGCAGGCGACGGCCCCGGTCGCCATCACGACGCAGCCGAGCAAGCCTTGAAGGGTAAGCCCCGCTCTGCGAGAGATGGTTCCCACGCAGTTTCTCCTCGCTCGCTCAAACGATTCGACCTGGCCAGAGGTGTTCGGCCACGGTGACCGGCCGAAGGCGCTGGCGGGCGCACCGCACCCGGCAGTTCCTTCGGTCCAGGGTTTAGTACGGCGTCAGCCCGTAGCCGAGCGGGAAGAGCGGTGTCTTTCCGTCGCCGCTGTTGATGGGCTCGTCGGTGACGGCGTTCGGCCAGCTCATGGGGAGCTTGCCGGTGTAGCCGCCGCCGAAGAGGTCGTCGGTGATGCCTTCGCCCTCCGTGCCCGGCAACCAGGCCGCGACGAACGCGTTCGCCTTCGGCAACTGGCTGCCGATGATCACCGGTCGTCCCGAGTAGAGGATCGCGATGCACTTCTTCACGTGCTGGCAGATGTCGGAGAGCTGGGTGGAGTTGTCACTGCCGAAGGCGAGTGCCGAGCTGTCACCCTTGCCCTCGGCGTATGGCGTCTCACCGCCCACCCAGATGCCGACGTCGCCGCTGTAGTTGCCCTTCGTGTGGGTGCCGACGTTCTGCAAGGTGATGTTCGAGCCGGCGGTCGCCTGCTGCAGCGCCTGCCAGAACGTCGTGCCGCCGGTCGTCGTCGTCCCGCTGCCGCCCTGCCAGGAGATGGACCAGCCGCCCATCTGGTAGCCGAGGTTGGCCACCGACTTCCCGCCCACGACGATCTTGTACGTGCCGGTGGTCGACAACGGCAGTGTGCCGTCGTTCTTGAGCAGGACTTGCGATTCGCGCACCGCTTGCCGCGCGACCGCGCGGTGCGCGGGCGAGCCGACCTGTGCGGTGTAGCTGCTGTCGGTGTACGGCGAGCTGAACAGGCCCAGCCCGAACTTGGCGTTGAGGATGCGGGTCACGGCGTCGTCGACCCGGGACTGCGGGATCAGCCCGCTGGTGGCGCCGGCGGTGATCGCGTTGATGTTGTTGACGTACTGGTCCGGCACCATGATCATGTCGATGCCGGCGTTGGTACCGTGTGCGACCTGGGCCGCGTACGTCGAGTCGGAGAGTTGCTTCACGCCGCCCCAGTCGCTCACCACGAAGCCCTTGAAGCCCTCCACGCCTTTGAGCACGTCGGTGATCAGATAGCTGTTGCCGTGGTCCTTGACCCCGTTCCAGCTCGAGTAACTGACCATGACCGAGCCGACGCCCGCGCTGATGGCGTTGGTGAACGGTGGGAGATGGATCGCGTCGAGTTCTGATTCGGATATCTGGGCGTCTCCCTGGTCTATCAGGTAGCCACTGCTACCAGTGCCGTACTTGGCGCCGCCGTCTGCGACGAAGTGCTTCGCCGTGGAGAGCACCGATGTCGAGCTCACAGACGAGCCCTGGAAGCCGGTCACCGCGCCGCTCGCCAGCGGATCGCCGATGGACGGGTCCTCACCGTAGCTCTCATAGGTACGACCCCAGCGGTCGTCTCGCGCGACGCAGACGCATGGCGCGAACGACCACCGGATTCCCGAGCCGAGCACCTCTTGGCGCGTGATGTCTTCTTCCTGCTGCACGAGTGCGGCGTCACGCGTTGCGCCCATCCCGATGTTGTGCGGGAAGCCGACGGCGCCGTCGATGTTGTTGTTGCCGTGCACCGCGTCGACACCGTAGAGTAGCGGGATCCCAAGCCGGCTGTTGAGCGCGTAGCTCTGGAAGTTGTCCACCATGCTCTTCCACTGTGCCGCCGTGCCACCGGCCCCGTTGGGCCCACCGCCGCCGCCACTCAGCAGCGACCCGAGCGCGTAGGTCGAGATGTCAGAGTCGCTCTTGAGGTAGTTCCACGCGGCCTGGGTCATCTGCCCGGCCTTCTCGCCGAGGGTCATCTTCGACAGACAGTCTGTCGTGGAGATACACCCCGGCGCCGTCGTTGCCGAGGCTGCGGGTGCGGTGGCGCTGAGCATGCCTGTGGCTAACATGCCCGCCACGGAAAGTGCCGCGACAGGCCACCTCGTGCGGCCGGGCCGTCGATGAGACTTAGAGACGTGCATCATTGATCCATTCGCGCGCGAACTGGCCAGGCTTCTTCGACAACGAGACGCGCGTGCCGACTCCTTTGTCGAAAGGCCCGCCCAGCGGAGCAGCAAGGGCCTATGTCTAGAAATATAGGAATGGAGAATTACCCCGTCAATTAGGACAAGCCACCTGATCCGAAAATGATCGTTGAAACGCGGATTTCCGCGCTTCAACGTCGGCTGACACGAACGGCCTGCTCCGGATGTTCCGGCCCCTTCGATCGCGCGCCGCTGCTGGCGCCGGTCTCGGCGGCCAGGACCTGGGTGACCCTGGCCAGCAGCGAGGCCCGGGAGAAAGGCTTGCCGATAACCTGCGTCCCGGCATCGGGCCAGCCGTGGGCACTGTCATCCGGCCGCTCATATCCCGACATGAACAGCAGCCGCATGCCCGGTCGAACAGCCTGCACCTGGGCGGCAAACGCCTCACCAGTCATCCCGGGCATTACGACATCGGCCAGGACCAGGTCGATGGGCCTCCCCGGGTCCCCGAGGAGTCCAAGAGCCTCCTGCCCATTTGAAGCCGTCACAACGCGGTAACCGGCGCGGGTCAGGACCCGGTGCGTGACATCCCGGATGGCGGGCTCATCGTCGACCACGAGGACCGTGCCAGCGTGCCCGGTCTCCCCCCGCCCGGCGGCCGCCGGTCCGACCACCCCGGCACCGGACCCTGACGCGGCGGGCAGCATCATTGTCACGGTGGTCCCAGTACCTGGTTCAGATCGCAGCCACGCCTTACCGCCTGCCTGAGCGGCGAACCTGCGAACGGCGGGAAGGCCCAGCCCCGCCGCCTGGTCGCCGCTCTTTGTGGTGAAGAAGGACTCGAAGGCTCGCTCGGCGATCACCGAGTCCATGCCGGGGCCGGTATCGGTGATGCGAATCTCGACGTAGCGCCCTGGGAGCAGCTCAGCGAGCTCGGCCGCGTCCTGCCGGTCAGCAATGCGATTCGCGGTGCTGATATCGGCCGTGTCGATATTGCCTGTGCCGATGGTGACCTGACCACCCGACGGCATGGCATCCCGGGCGTTCACCACGATGTTGGTGATCGCCTGCTCAAGCAGCCCGGGATCGGCTTCTACCTGCCATAGGCCCGCACCCTGCCGGGTAACCACGCAGATGTGCTCGCCCACCACCTTGCCCAGCAGCCGGGTAACGTCGCCGATCAGCTGGCCGAGATCCACGAACACCGGCTGGCCATGTTCCCGGCGGGTGAATGCCAGTAGGTGCTTTATCATCCTCTTGGCGCGGTCAGTGGCGTCCTCGATCTGCTCCATATCCCACCGGACAGGCTCCCACCTGGCCGAGCCCTCGGCCGCCTCGGCGACGCAGACCTCGTCGCGGACAAGGCTCGCGTAGTTGGCGATCACGGTGAGCAGATTGTTGAAGTCGTGCGCGATCCCGCCGGCGAGCTGTCCCAGGCTCTCCAGGCGGCGCGATCGCGCCAGTTCGTGTTCGAGCCGGCGGATCTCGGCCCGTGCCTGTTCGGCGGGGGTGACGTCCTCGATGAAGGTCGCGAAGTAACGGTCACCAGCGGGAGGCTGGATCGCGGTTCCGGTCAGGCGGACGCAGACAGTATCGCCGTCTTTGCAGATCATGCGTGTCTCCGCCCGGATCTGGCCTGACCCGCCGGATATGACGTTCTCGATCATGGCATCAAGCGTGGGCTGGTCTTCGGGGTGGACATCACCTAGGAAGTCCCGACCGCCCAGTTCCCGCCTGGAATAACCCGTCAGCTGGCAGAACGCGTCGTTTACCGCGAGGTAGAGGCGCGGCCGACCAGCGGCCAGGCTGGTCACGATCATGCCGCAGGGCATGGGGCCGAACTCCCGCTGGATCTGCTGCTCGCTGGCCCGCAACGCCTCACCGCAGTCGCCCGCCGCCTTGGCCGACGCCGGCCACTCGTCCGGTGCGGTGCTGTCTTCCTGGTCCACGGGTGCCCCTTCGACCAGAGTCCCGCCCGCCAGCTGCATAGCGGACCGAACCACGATGGACGATACCTAACGCATCGTAAAGTAACCGTAACATATCTCTGTGTAATCAAGAACGCGCTGGCGTGCTCGATCACAGCCCTAAGATGTGGGAATGCGGGGGCAATAGCCGTAGTCGGCCCAGCCGAACAGGCCAGATCGAGTAATCGAGCCCTACCGGCTTGCGAGCTGAGTCTCTAGCTCGCCGAGCACTCGGTAGCAGCTGAGAACGTCGCCAACGCTGGAATTCGGTTCGCGCGCTTCGCGGATCGCCGCGATGAACTCGCGGTCCTGCAGCTCGATGCCGTTGGTGGAAACGTCGACCGCCGACACGTCGACAGGCTCCTCGCGTCCAGTAACCAGGTCGTCGTACCGAGCGATGTACGTGCCGTTGTCGCAGATGTAGCGGAAGAAGGTCCCGAGCGGCCCGTCGTTGTTGAAGCTAAGCGAGAGAGCGCAGATACGGCCGCTGGGCGTTCGTAGCTGAATAGACATGTCCATCGCGATGCCCATATCGGGGTGCAGCGGCCCCTGCACGGCATTGGCGATCTCGACGTCCTCGCCGGTCTGGTATTGGAACAGGTCGACGGTATGCGCGGCGTGGTGCCAGAGCAGGTGATCCGTCCAGCTGCGGGGCTGGCCGAGAGCGTTCAGGTTCGTGCGCCGGAAGAAGTACGTCTGCACATCCATCTGCTGGATCGACAGCTCACCCGTGGCGATGCGGCGGTGGATCCACTGGTGCGACGGGTTGAACCGGCGGGTGTGCCCGACCATACATGTCAGGCCAGTCTCCCCCTGCACGCGATCGACCTCCAGCGCGTCCGCCCAGCTGTCGGCGAGTGGAATCTCGACCTGGACGTGCTTGCCCGCGCGCATCGCGGCGATGGCCTGCCGCGCATGGAGCGGCGTCGGGGTACACAGGATGACGGCGTCGACATCGTTGCGGGCGAGGACGTCGTCAAGGTCGACCGAGGCGTGGACCGCGCCGTACTTCTGCGCGACCTCCTCGGCCTGCTCTAGCCTGCGGCTGACCACGGACGTGACGGTTACGCCGTCGATGGCGGTGAGGCCGTCGAGGTGTTTGACGCCGAAGGCGCCGGCCCCGGCGAGTGCGATCCGCATGTGTCTAGTTCTCTTCCTGGCGGGACTTGTCGGAGGGCCGCAGCACGATGTGCCCGACCGCGGTGTTGGATCCAGGGACATGGTAGAAGCGGTAGAGCTCCTCGACGTCGCGGCCCAGAGCGCCGCGCATGATCAGCCACATGACCAGCTCGATGCCCTCGGAGCCCGCCTCGCGCAGATACTCGATGTGTGGCATGAGCGCGAGGCCGTCCGGGTCGTCGACCAGCCGGTCGAAGAACGCGGTGTCGAACTCCTTATTGATGAAGCCCGCACGAGGCCCCTGCAGCTGGTGGCTCATGCCGCCGGTGCCCCAGACGTGGACCGTGAGGTCGTCGTCGAAGCTCTCGACGGCCCGACGGATCGCCTGGCCCAGGTGGTAGCAGCGGTTACCGGTCGGGGGTGGGTACTGCACGACGTTCACGGCGAAAGGGATGACCTTCACGGGCCACTCGTCAGGCTGGCCATAGACAAGGGAGAGCGGGACGGTGAGGCCGTGGTCGACGTCGAGCTCGTTCATCAGGGTGAGGTCGAACTCGTTGAGGATGAGCGACTGCGCTAGGTGTGCCGCCAGATCGGCATGACCGCGGACGACTGGTACTGGGCGGGCGCCGTACCCTTCGTCGGCCGGCGCGAACGCGTCGGCGCAGCCGAGCGCGAATGTTGGGACCATCTGCAGCGAGAACGCGGATGCATGGTCGTTGTAGACCAGGATCACCACATCGGGGCGCTCGGCGGAGGCCCAGGCCTTGGTCCACTCGTACCCGGCGAACAAGGGTTTCCAGTAGGGCTCCTCGGTCTTGCCGAGATCGATCGCGGCGCCGACGGCCGGGATGTGACTCGTGGTCAGCCCGGCAGTGATGTGGGCCATGTCAGGTACCGTCCTTCACGGAGCGCCAGCCCTCGGGTGAGCGCCCTCCAGCCAGCATCATCTGCTGGTAGGCCTCGACGGTCATACCGGTCATCGTGCTTACCGCCTGGAGGTAGCTAAGCCCATCGGTGGCGAAGATCTTCGCCAGGAAGTAAATGTTGCCGCCGTTGTCGAGCATCGCGTTGTAGTCGCGGTCGAGCACGGCCTGCTTCTGGGCCTCGGTCATTGGCCACTCATCGAGATAAGCTCGTTCGTCGGCTTTGAACCGTTCACGGTTCTTGGACTTCATCAGACTCATGCAGAACTGGTTCAGGTGGTAGCCCCGTCGCGAGCGCTCGGCGGTGAATACCCGGGTGCCGGGGATGTCATCGAGCTCTGAGTTGTCCATCATCGTCAGGCCTCCCAGTACAGGCGCAGAGGGTTGTCGACCAACAGTCGGCGCTGCAGGTCATCGGTGGGGGCGATCCGGGGGATGATGTCGACGAGGGTGCCGTCATCGGGCATGTGGCTCTTCATGTTCGGGTGCGGCCAGTCGGTTCCCCAGAGGACGCGGTCGGGGAACGTCTCGACGATGCGGCGTGCGAAGGGAGCGAAATCGGCGTACTCCGGTGGGCCAGAGATCGACAGACGTTCCGGGCCGCTCACCTTGCTCCAGACGTTCTCGTGCTCGCGCATGAAGCGCGTGAACAGCGCGAAGTCGGCGCCGTCGACCGGCTGCGACACATCGGGCCGGCCCATGTGGTCGACGACGACGATCGTGGGCAGGCTGGTGAACAGGTGCCAGCGCTCGGCCAGGTCGGGGGCTTCGAAGTAGACGACGACGTGCCAGCCGAGTTCGGCCGCGAGGTCGACCAGGCCGAGGTAGTAGTCATCCGGCTCGAGGTCGGTGAGGCGCTTGACGAAGTTGAAGCGGATGCCGCGGACACCTGCTGCGTGAAGGTCGGCAAGCTCGGTCCGCGAGACGCCGGGCCGGACGCTCGCCACGCCGCGTGCCCGGTTGTCGGCCGCGAGCAACGCGTCCACGAGGGCGCTGTTGTCGGTACCGTGGCAGGTCGCCTGGACGATGACGTTCCGCTCGAAGCCGAGGAAGTCGCGCAGGGCGAACAACCGCTCCTTGTCGGCGTCGGTCGGCGTGTACTTCCGCTCTGGTGCGTAGGGGAAGACGTCGCCGGGGCCGAACACGTGGCAGTGGGCGTCGACTGCCCCCGGGGGTGGGATGTAGCTCGGCTTGCTGGGGTTCGGGTGGAACCCGAGCCAGTCGGCGTCGGGCAGGAACGTGGCAGCCATCAGAGTCCTCGTGCGCGCAGGGCGTTGTCGAGATGCTTGTATACCCGCCGGGCGTTGCCCGAGTACACCAACGCGGCGTCGGCCTCCGCCAGGTCGAGCCGGTCCACGTACCGCTTCGTGTCGTCGAAGTAGTGGCCGGTCTCGGGGTCGATGCCCCGGACGGCGCCCACCATCTCGGACCCGAACAGGATGTTGTCGACGTCGATGACCTCGAAAAGCAGGTCGATGCCGGGTTGGTGGTAGACGCACGTGTCGAAGAACACGTTCTTCATGACGTGTTCACTGAGCGGCGGCTTCTTCAGCATGTCGGCGAGCCCGCGGTAACGGCCCCAGTGGTACGGGACGGCGCCGCCGCCGTGCGGGATCACGAGACGCAGGTCCGGGAAGTCGGCGAACAGGTCACCCTGGAGGAGCTGCATGAACGCCGCGGTGTCGGCGTTGATGTAGTGCGCACCCGTCGTGTGGAAGCTGGGGTTGCAGCTGCTCGAGACGTGCACCATGGCGGGCACGTCGAGCTGAACCATCTTCTCGAAGATCGGATACCAGTACCGGTCGGTGAGCGGCGGAGCGGTCCACTTTCCTCCGCTCGGGTCGGGGTTGAGGTTGCAGCCGACGAACCCGAGTTCGAGGACGCAGCGTTCGAGCTCGGCGACGGACGACTTCAGTCCGGCGCCGGGTGACTGCGGCAGCTGGCAGACACCGATGAACGTCGACGGGAACAGCTCGACGACGCGCGCGATGAGATCGTTGCACGCCCGCGCCCACTCGCAGCTGACCCGCTCGTCGCCCTCGTGGTGGGCCATGGCGGACGCCCGCGGCGAGAAGACAGTCATGTCTGCGCCACGCTCGCTGAGCAGCCGGAGCTGGTTCTGCTCGATCGACTCGCGGATCTCGTCATCGGAGATGGCTGGGTAATCCGGTGTCAGGCAACCCTCTTGGAACGCCGCGAGCTGGCTTTCGCGCCAGTCGTTGTGCGGACCGGGCGCGGTCGTGTAGTGCCCGTGGCAGTCGATGATCACAGCGAAGCTCCCTGAGAGATGGCGCCAGCCATCGCGGCCGGGTACGAACGGCGGCTCCCCACCTCGCCGAGGCCGATGAGCGCCACGCGGGTCATGCCAGGCTCCACACCGACGATGGCACGAAGACCTCGCCGCGCATGAGCAGGCGGGCGGTGCGCAACAGCGCCGACTTGGTCACAGTGAGCGTGCCGTCGGAGATTTTCACGTCGAGGGTGACGGTGAAGAAACCCGTGGGGTGCTCGACCTCGATCTCGGTTGAGCCTTCGGTCTCCTGCTTGATGACCGCGACCGCGTGCGCCACAGATCCGGTAATTACGCACGCCGTGGCGACGGACACGGCGCCCAGGACCCCGATCGCCTCGTGGACGCGGTGGGGGATGAACGTCCGGGTCGAGACCGCGCCGCCGTGAATCGGAGGCGACAGGAGACTCATTTTCGGCACCGTGGTGTCCGTAACATCTCCGAGATTCATCAAGGGTCCGGCGGCGAGCCGAATCGCCTCGATCCGCCGGGTCACCTCGCTGTCGCCCTCGAGCTCTGCCGGCGACTCGTGCCCGGACAGCCCGAGGTCGGATGCCGCGATGCACACGACCGGCATGCCGTTGTCGATGCAGGTCACCCGCGTTCCTTCGACGAAGTCAGTGACATTCCCCGTCGGGAGCAGCGCGCCGCATGAGGATCCAGTGACATCGGCGAATTCGATAGGGATGGGTGCGTGGGTGCCGGGCACTCCGTCGATGCGCGCGGGTCCGTCGTAGCGGACGCGCCGGCCCGGCGTCTGAACAAACGCTGTGGCGAGGGTCCCGGTGTTGCGCATCCAGATGCGGACGGGCGTAACGGGGTCGCCTGCAGCCACGAGCCGCTGCTCGATCGCGAACGGTCCGACGGCGGCAAGCATGTTGCCACAGTTCTGACTGTCGGAGACCTCCGCCCGATCGGGCCAAACCTGGAGGAACAGGTACTCGACGTCCGCATTGTCGCGGGGCGACCGACTCACGACGGCCACCTTCGATGTCAGGGGGTGACTGCCTCCCATGCCGTCGATCTGCCGCTCGTCCGGAGATCCCATGGCTGCGATCAGCACCGCGTCGCGCGTCGCGCGGTCGTTGGGCAGGTCATCGGCAAGGAACATCAGGCCCTTGGACGTCCCGCCGCGCATGACGACGCAGGAGATGGCGGTCTGGGTCACGGCGAGTCCGCGTTGTCGACGTAGCGCACGCCCTTATTGGCGAGTCGATCACGCATGTTCTAGATGTTCTCACGCGCTCCTATCCGGTGCGAAAGCGGTCACGGCACCGTCGCCTCGTCCGCGCGCCGGCGTCAGGGGGACACGGAGAATTCCCGCGCGACGGCCGCCATGTCCCGCAGCTGCGCCTTCGTCACGCCGATCCCCGCGACGTGCTTGAAGATGAACCCCTGCACCTTCTTCGCGAAAGCCTGCTGACCATCCGGGGTCAGGTCTTTGAACGCGCCGAGGTTGCCGAGTCTCAGCTCCGGGAACAGGTCGCGCACCGTCGCGTCTTCCACGACCTTTGGGGCGAGCGCCGACCGAACGTAGGGCACGTCGTCGTTCGGCATCGCGAAGACCGTTTCGCGGATGAGGTCCTTGGCCGCGTCGATGGTCGAGTTCTTCGCCAACCGCGTCGGCCAGGCTCCGTGCGAGCGAAGTTCTTGCGGATCTCGTTGAGGTCGAACACGGAGCTGGCCGGTCCACCCTTCTGCTGGACCATCCACTTGAACACCTCCTTGGCCGCCATCTCGCCAGCGCGCGAGGCGGGGCCGCCGGCCTCGAACACCTCCGCTGCCGCCGCGAGCGCGGCGGCCAGTAGCCCCAAGGGCACGCTCATAAGAAGGCCCGCGAGCTTGGCCGACGCGTGGCCGGAACTGCTTAGCTGGTCTCTGAGCCAATCGAGGGTGTCTCGCCCTCTCTTCCTCACCGCCGGCAACCCGCCGGGCGGTCGGCCGCCCGGCGGTGGTGGCTTCGTTGACGGCGGCGTTTTCTTCGGCGGCAGCTTCTTGGTCTCCGCCGGCGGGTAGGCGATGGGTACGAGCAGGACCGGGCGGCCGACGGCGATGCCTGGGTAACCCCAGGGGTAGTACTGCAGCGACGTGATCCCCGGAAACGGCACGATCAAGGGCGGGCCGAGGAAGGGGAAGATGCTCGGCCCGCCGGCCGACGCCGGCCAGGTTGCGGGCCAGCTGCTGGTTACGCCAGCCGTCCAGCATCGCCCCGAAAACCTGCTCATCCGGCCGCAGCAGCGGCAGCCCGCCCACCAACTGCAGTCGGGCCGCCCCCGGGGCGTCACCGCCCACGCCGCACCTCCGCCGGGCCAGCAGCGCGGGCGGTGCCGATCAACGACGCCGTCACCGTCACGGTCCACTCATCCCGCAGCGCCAGCCCGTCCACAAGCTGCTCGGCCGAAGCCAGCTTGATGCCATCCAAGGGACCGGGCAACACCCGCCAATACGCCCGCAGCGCCCGCCCACCGGGATCCTCACCGGAACCAATGCTCACATCGTCACCCTCCGCCGCTTACATCAGACGTAGGGGTCTTTCATGAAATGAAATCACTCGCAAGTCCCCAGCTCAGAAGCCGGGAACCGCCCGGCGCCAGGCGCGATAGGGTGCCTCCGACGCCGCAGCCCGATCACAGGCAACGGGCCTAGCCAGCTGCCATGCCAATTCCACGGCCTACGTGTCGCTCGACCGGTATTTCACCGAACGAAATAGCGACCGCTTCCGAGTTACACCGTTAACTTGACAGACCCGCACGCCACCGTGCTCGCCGACCAAGGCGACCTCGACGGTGCCGTCGAAACCGCCCAGCCCGTCCAGCACGCCGCCAGCGCGCTGAAGTCCAGACGGCTCAGCCAGCGGCTGGACGCGTTCGCCGCGCGTCTCGCCCCACATCGAGCAACGCCGCTAGTTGCCAGCTACCTCGATGCGCACAAAGCCCGGCGCGGGATCTGTGCGTGAACACAACCGCAGCCACATGAGAACCTCAAAACGCTGGCGTCCTCCGCATGACTCAGCTTCCGCCGCAGCTCGCCCCGCTGCACCTAGGCCCGGCAAAGTGCGGCTCGCGCTCCAGTTCGATGTCCCTGACTGGGCCATCTGCTGCCGAGGCCGCGCTGAGCTTTCGCGTTGTGCCGGGTCCGGCTCCTGCCAGACCCGGCACAACGCGGTGCGAGCTGCGGTCGGTCGCCGAGCCCTTGGGCAATTTCGTCGAGCCGTCCAACATCGGCGCACACCGCCCACCTGCGTCCCCGGGGCCCAGCTGCCAGGACGATGAGGGCGGCGCGGTGCCCGGCCTAGCCGTGATGGGGTGATCGGGCGTCCGGGAAGCAGCCCGGGGAACAGCCATCGGCTGCCGGGGCGTGAGCCGACGCCGGTGTAGGGCTTACCGTCTCGGATCAGTGTGAGCAGCAGGGTGCCAAGCGGTGGCGGAACCGGGGTCCGTGTCGGCCGAAGCGAATGAAGACGTAGTCGCTGTGGCGGGTGACCTGGCTGGTGGTCAGGGCTGCGATCCGGGACATGTTCTGGCCAGACAGCAGGACCAGGCACCCGGCGACGCGGTTGGTGGCCTCGAGGCTGTCGTCGTGGAGCAGCCGGGCGGCCTGGTCCCAGCGCTGCTCGGGGCCGATCGCGGGTCCGGTGTGACGCGCTGGGCGCGGGACGTCGAAAACGTGGCAGTGGCCCTGCCGGGCGGCCCAGGCCAGGAAGTCGCAGGCGTGGCAGGCGGCGGGTCCGGTGGCAAGCCAGCCGTCAATATCAACCTGGCGGCAGCGGGCGAGACCGCTGCCGCGCACGGCCAGCCAGGCAAGGAAAGCAGCCGCGGCCTTGATCCTCAGCCGGGCGTGGGCGGTGTAGGTGCGCGGCCTGCCGCTGGCGGCGGCGGTGCGGCCGCCGCATCACGTGCCAGGTCGCGAAAGCATGCACAATCCGCCGATACTCACCAACCTCGATGGCCGTTTGACCACCACGCTGCCGACCGGGGGTCGGTAGCCGATATAAGGCCGCTATTCCAGATCGCCTGCGCGCTGGCAACATCGGCCGCGTCGGTGGTGATCTGCGTCCACCGCGCGCCGTCACGATCCTGGACCAGCACTAGGCCATAGCCCGCGTCGATGGGGTCAACGCCGAGGGAGGCGCAGGCGGCCTGGTAGCTGTCGCCGAGTTCACCGGGAAAATTCCTCCGGGGGTCAGCAGCACACCGGTAACCACCGATAGGAACGGCCGCCGCGGTCACCGGCCGTGTACGGGCTGCCCCACGGCCGCGTTTCTTGCCGCTGCTCACCTCCCCACAGTGACAACCACAACCGCGCCGAGTCGCGTGCGCCATCGGCTCATCACCGAATCAGGGCGTCCGCTGTGGGCGCATCGTCACATAAAGTGTCCGGCAGTGTTCGTATTCGTAGCCTTCCGGGGTCGCTGTATCTGGTGCACGGTGAGAGCGGCCGATGCCAGCACGTGCAAGAAGGGATGCGATGGAGCAAGGTTTTACCGCGGGTGAGATCGACACGACCAGGCCGCATCCCGCGCGCATGTACGACGCCTACCTAGGCGGCAAGGACAACTATGCTGCGGACCGGGAAGCCGTCCGCCAGGTGCTGCGCGTCGCGCCGGAACTGCGTGACACCGCGCGGGCCAACCGGGCGTTTTTGCAGCGCGCGGTGCGGTTTCTAGTGGGTGAGGCGGGGATCCGCCAGATCCTCGATATCGGCACGGGCATCCCCACTGCGGGCAACGTGCATCAGGTCGCGGGGGAAATCGCCCCGGAAACGCGCGTCGTCTATGTGGACAACGATCCGATCGTGCATGTGCATGCCAACGCCCTGCTGACTGGGCGCGGCACCACGAGGATCGTGCTGGCCGACCTGCGGGAGCCCGAAAAGATCCTTCGGCATCCGAAGGTCGGCGAGTTGATCGATTTCACCGAGCCGGTGGGCCTGCTGCTGGTGGCGATCGTGCACTTCCTCACCGACGAGGAGAACCCTGCCCGCGTCCTCGCCGCCCTGCGGGACGCGCTGCCGCCGGGCAGTTATCTCGTGCTCTCGCACGCAACCGCCGACTTCCGCACCGAGGCCGCGCGGCAGGCCGCCGCCGTCTACGACCAGGCGACCTCCACCATCACCCTTCGCGGCCATGCGGAGATCGAAGCGCTCTTCGACGGCTGGGACTTGGTCGAGCCCGGCCTGGTCCAGCTGCCATTGTGGCGGCCTGACGGTAAGCCACCCCGCCCGAAGGAACTCACCAAGATATGGGGCTACGGCGGTGTCGCCCGCCGTCGATGATGACCCACACCGCCACGGTGTGGCCCGTGGAATATTGCGAAAGGGCAAAGGCTGCGGCGTACACGCTGATCCCGAACGGCTGCGCGGGGAGCCGTGCCCACGCACCGAAAGCCCGATTATGCGGTCGCATCAGCCTGGGCTGCCTGGAAGACTGTGCAGCCCAGCGGTGATGGCTTCGCGGCCAAACTCTTCGATCCGCTCATCCAGCCCGCGTGCCTGTGCCGAACCCCGGAAGATCGGCGCGGCGAGTTCGGTGCGCACGAGCCCAAGCCGGGTGGTTAGCGCTGTGATCCGCTGCGCAGGGGGGAGCGACAAGACCGTATTCAGCGCGGCGACTGTTGCGTCGAGCGCGCCAGACCGAAGCCGGATGGCAGCCAGGTCGATGCCTGCGAGCGCCTTGGCGCCGAACGAGTGCTGCTCACCGGGGCCGGGGCCTGTGTCGTACAAGCTGACAGCACGCTCCAGCTCCTCGGCTGCCTGAGGTTCAGCACCTGGGATCCTGGCAAGTGCGGCGCCCGCGAAGCAGTGGTGGGTGGCTTGTGATACGGCGAACTCGCCGCCGATCTCCAGCAGATCATCGTTGTACTCACGTTCGCGGGCGTCATGGGCGGCGGTGACCGCCCGGCGAGCTGCGTCCACATCGCCCAGCCTGGCCGCCGCTCTGGCGAAGTAAAGGTGAAGCTCAGCGCCGGTCGGCCCCTCGGAGAGGTACTCCAATCCGCTGGCGGCCAGATTACGGCTCTCCAGCGTCCTGCCACGCCAGTACTCGACATAGGAGAGCTGGTAGCGCAACTGCGCTAGCAGTGGCCGGTGATCGATCGCATTCGCATACGCCCAGCCGACGCGGATTAGTTCCTCGGCGGCATCTGGATATCCCAGATGGTTGGCGGCAACACCCATGAGGCCGTTGAGGCAGCCGAGCAGGAAGTACAGATCGGTCTGCTCACGTGGCCACAGTCGGCGGTCGAGCAGCCGGTAGATTCTGGCGCGAACCCGGCGTAGGTCCAGGAACACGGCAAACGGCTCACCCGTATCAGTTAGGTTAGACAGCCGCACAACATCGGCGCGCAACTGCTCAAGGGTGGCCTCACCGATGCCATGCTCTTCGGCTTGCTCCGCATGGTTGCTGCCCTCGTGTGCGGCCATCAGGACCTCTCGCTGAACCGTGGAATGGCCCATGTTGGGCTCGTGTATCCCACGGTAAGCGACAGCAATGGGCGGCAGGAGCCGAGGATCGACCGGGCTGGGTTCCGCATGGGTGCCCTGTGGGAGCGATGGAACCACAGGTAAGCGAGGTGTGGTTGCCATGATGATGGTTCCGGGCGTTGGCGCTGCTGCAGCCTGGCTGTCCGCTCGTCCAGGGCCGAACTGGCCTGGCGTGATGCCGAGGGCGTGGCAGTAGTGGAGTTTGTAGCGGTCTGACAGGCCGTCGGTGCCGCGTTCCCAGCGGTAGATGTTGTGGCACATGCTGTCCAGGCCGGGTATGGATGTGTCGCCCCTGGCCTGGGCGGCCTTGATGAGCTGGCGGGCCATCTCGGGCCGGGGCCAGCCTCGGGCCTCGCGCTGCTGCCGTAACCAGGCACCGAGTTCGTTCGACATCACGCCTTCTTTCGCTATATGGACACTCACGGACACATACCGTGTCCGTGAGTGTCCACAGGTATCCACGTCGCCACCGGGGATGGCCGTGGTATCCGGTCAGGTGAGGAGGTCGTCGCCGAGGCCGGTCTTGGCGCCGTTGACGAATGCGCGGATCTCGTCCGGCTGCAGGATGAGGGCGGGGCTGTCCGGGTCGCTGGACTGGCGCAGGGCGACCCGGCCGCCGGAGAGCTTCTTGGCTTCCAGGCAGGAGCCTTGGTCGCTCCACGGCTTGCGCCAGCCGTCGTGGCCGAGGTCTGCCGCGCGCATGCCGTTATGTATGTGGTTCATGTCATGTCTCCTTCAGGATGTCGCGGAGGGTGTTGATCGTGTGCTCCGGTGGTGCGGCTTGGGCGCTCATCCGGTCGAGCGCCTCGGTGTAGCGGGCTGTTTCCTCGGGCTTGTTCAGGTAGTAGGCGCTGGTCAGGGCCTCGCTGTAGACGATGTCGGGCATTTCCTGGTCGGGGAACCGGAAGATGTTGAACATCCCATACAGCGCGGGGTGCCAGCCGGCGGCGAACGGGATGATCTGGACCGTGACGTTCGGCAGCTCGGCCGCCTCGATCAGGTGCGCGAGCTGGGCTCGCATGATCGAGGGGCCGCCGATCGAGCGGCGTAGCACCGTCTCGTCCATTACTACCCAGTATTCAGGCGCGCCGGGCCGGGTGAGGAGTTGCTGGCGGGCCGTCCGCAGCGCGACCCGCCGGTCGGTCTCCTCCGCGCCGGCGCCGGGGAAGTTCGCGGTGGTGATGGCGCGGATGTAGTTCTCGGTCTGCAGGAGTCCGGGGACGACTTGCGGCTCGTAGGCGCGGATCAGGCTGGCCGACTCTTCGAGGCCGAGTGCGACACGGAACCAGGGCGGCAGCACGTCGTCGTAGCTGTGCCACCAGCCGGGTTTGCTGGCGTCGCGGGACAGGGCGAGGAAGGTGTCGATCTCCCGGACATCGGTGACGCCGTAGGCCATCAGCAGGCTCTTCACGGTCAGCGGTTTCAGCCCGCCCTCGGCGCCTTCCATCCGGCGGATGGTCCACGGGGAGGAGTAGATCGCCTCGGCGGCCTGCTCGTAGGTCATGCCGGCCTTTTCCCGCAGCGCCTGCAGCTGCCTGCCCAAGATCATCCGCAGTACGGTCGGGCCGCTGGCCGGCCGGGTCTGGGCCATGTCCACCTCCTTGCAGCCATTTCTCGCGAAAAGCGTGCCATGAGGGTGCCAGCGGCCGCAATGGCTGTTGTGTTTCCCGTCTCCTGGTGTACCGCTTTGTAGAGCAACCTGTCCATAGCTTTTGCTCTTTGCATGGAACAAAGTGGGCCTCGATCACGGCGTAAGCAGCCAAAGACACACCGTGACCACGCCAGCTCCCGAGGCCGGCGGCGGGGCCGCCACGCGTGGCCTTCGGCCGGCACCGGGAAAGACGCTGCTGAGGAGGACACATGCCGGTCACCACGGCGATTGACCATCGCGGCAGTGCCGCTGCCCACAGCGGCGAGCCGGGTGCCGCGATGCGCGCGGTCGCGGCCAGGCTGGCCGCGCACGGATTCGATGTCCGCGGCCCGGCCTGGGCCGAGGGCCGGCGCCTGATGGTCACCAACCTGGCCGGCGCCACCTGCGACGTCACGGCCGACGATGACGGGCTCGTCACCTGGGAATACGCTCGCGGCGCCAGCGAAGGCGCCGACCCGGGCAGGCTCGCTGGGCTGGTCATGCGCCTGCTCACCGGCGGCAACACCAGCCGCCGCGGCAGCGGGGCAGATCGCCGCGACCTCACCGCCGGCCTGCAAAGCATCGTCGGCTGCGAACTGAAGGCCAAGGGCCTGGACGTCGACCTGGACATCTACGCCGATCACGCGTCGTTGGAGGTCATCGCGGAAATCGTGGTGACCAACCCGGCCCAGCCCGAGCGCGGCCGGGTGCGGATCGGCGACGAACTGGGCCTGGAGTGGGAATCCGGCTGCTGCGGTGACGCTGGCAGCGACGCCTTGGCAATCGCAGACACGATCATCACCGTCCTGGCCGAGGACATCGAAGACGGCTATGTGCGGCGCGGCGAGCCAGCGCTGGCGGGCAGCGGGCGGGGGAGTGGCCGGTGAGCGGGGCCATCGTGCCGGAAACTCAGCGCGATTCGGCGCACCGGACGGACCCAAGCGCCAAAGCTGAGATCGGCGCCATGCGGGAGCGCATGCGCGGTCTAGGATTCGGTGACGACGAGATCGCGGCCGAACTGTCCGGCCGGTACCGGCTGCGGCCCGGCAAGGCCTACCGCATCACCCACGGCTGGACGCTGACCCAGGCCGCCGACCGGCTCAACGCCCGCGCCGCCGGGGAAGGAACCGACCCCGAGGCGCGGGCCAGCATCACCGCAGCGCATTTAAGTGAGCGCGAATGCTGGCCGTATGGCGGGCGCCGGCCGCCGGTGTACCTGCTGATGCTGATGGCCAAGGTCCACGGCACCGATGTGGCCAACCTGCTCGACTTCGCCGACCACCAGCACCTCCCCCCGGCCGACCGGCTGATCCTCCAGCACGCCGCGCACCCTGATGCGGGTGAACCGGCGGCCGGGTACAGCGCGTTCGGGGACGAACTGGTCCGCCTGCTGGCCGAACGCGGCCTGTCACAGCGCAAGATCGCCCACCAGGTGCCGTGCGATGCCGGGTATCTGTCCAAGCTCATCCACGGCCACAAGCCGCCGTCCCGCAAAATAGCCACCCGGCTGGAGGAACTGCTCGACGCAGGCGGGCGCCTGCTCGCCCACGTGCCGGAGCGTGGGGCCGGCGCGAAGCGGGGCCCCACGCCACCCACAGCCACCCATGGCCCACGGCGGCAGCCGGGCACCGGGGGTATCTCCGTCACGCTGCCATGTGTGCCGGGCCGCCTGGTGATCGAGGTATCCGGCCTAGAGGCGGGTGGGTCCACGGCCGGTGATACGCGCGCTGGGCATGCATTGCGCCTGGTAGCGGCCACCCCACAGGAGGACACAAGACGTGAACGAGAGCAGACCGGATGACACGAGTCCGTCGGCGCGACGATGACGGGCACCCGGCGCGCCGCGGACTAGAAGGAGCTTCCTGGCATGAGCGGCGGGACGAGGACGAGGACACCACAGCAATCACGGTGTGACCGTGCCCGTTCTGCTGGGGGTGGGGCCGGCACTGTCAGCGGGACCGCGGCCCCCGTATTCAAGCGCGGTCCCGCGCAGAGCCAGGCTCCGGTGCCGGTCCCGCCCTCCCATACCCGAGGAACCACGATGGCGGACGAATGGCCGCTGCGGGACTTCATCGAGTTCGGCGCGCTGCCTGGCGCGGTGCCGTGTGCGCGGCTGCATCTGCGGCTCGTGCTTACCGAATGGGGCGTTTCAGGATTAAACGAGCAGGCCGAACTCGTCGTAAGCGAATTGATGACCAATGCGGTCGCGGCGTCGCGGACGTTGGAATGGATTTACCCTGTGCGGCTGTGGCTTTTGTCGGATCGGATACGGGTCTTAATCGCGGTATGGGACGCGAACCCGCGCCTACCGGTACGCGTCGACGCGAATGAACTGGCCGAAAGCGGCCGGGGTCTTCAGCTCGTAGACGCCCTCACCACGCAATGGGACGCATACGCCACGCCGCAGCCTGGTGGAAAAATTGTCCGGGCCATATGCGAGATCGACCGGTCGGCGGAACTGCAAACATAGGCGGGACTTTGAACATCGAGATAAGGCCTCGCAACCGGTGTGACCCAGGCCAAACACCGGGCTGGCCTCGCCAAGGAGCATCATGAACACCGAGCAGCACCCCGCTCTGATCACCGAACGCGACGAGCTGCCCAGCCCGACGCTCGTGCTTCCCGGCGACCTGGGCAAAGACCAGGCCCTGACGGGTCTGGTCCAGGCGATCGGGCAGGTCCGCACCGATCTAGCGGCGCGTGTCCGGCTGTTCCAGCGGCGCGTCCAGGAGTTCGCCGCAAGTGGCGACCAGCTCGGCCAGGCCCTGTGCCGAGGACAGGTGCTTGCAGGCGAACACGCCGCAGCCACCATCGACGAGGGAATCGTCGTCGCATTCAACCTCTGGGACCAGTACGAGCGCGAAATCCGGCAGGCAGCGCAAATCGCCGGCAGCGGCGAGCGCATGCCGTCAAATCCCGGCGGCCAATCCGCCTGAGATCTCTTCGTGCGAATCGTGGGCACGAAGAAACAAATTCAGATCACAGGGAGACCAGCACTATGACTGACAGGCTCGCACAACTGCCCCTGACCGAGGCCGCCGAAGGGCCAAGGATACCAGGCATCTCTGCTGCTGAGCTTGACATTATGCGGGCCGCCGCTGCCCGCTTTCCACACGGCCGGGACACCGGTATCACCATCGGCGAGACGCGGGTGCTACGGCAGGCCAGCGGCTTGGAGGCGGCGGGGATGGTGTCTGCCCAGCGGGATGAATACGTACACCGGCAGGGCTGCCATTTCAAGGCCGCTGACCGGATCGCAAGGCGGCCATGGCGTTGATGAGCGGGCAGCTTGCGGCCATGCTCGTCACCAGTGGCAGCGCGGCCGATGCCATCAGCGACGGAATGACTGTGCTGCCAGCGCTTGACGGCGGTGTGGCATCGGTTCGAACGCTCAACGAACTGCGGCCGGTTCGTCTCGCGGCAGAGCGGGCAACGGCAGCGGAGTACTGCGCCCGGTTCGATGCGGCCGAGCGCGCGCTGATCGCCGTGTAGTTCTCGCACCGGAGAGACGTGACGCATGCCTGATCTGACGTTCCGCCACCATGATGCCGCTGCTGCGCGCCAGATCCGGGCGACCGTGGAGGCCATCTATAAGGACTCTTACACCGAGGCAATAGCCAGCGGTGACCCGTTCGATACTGTCGAAGCGTTTATGTGGCGCTTTGACGCGTACGCGGCGCGGCCCAAGTTCGACATGGTGATCGCCTACATCGGCGATGAGCCTGTCGGCCAGATCTGGGGATGGCCTCTTGAGTCTGCGGCTGCTTGGCAGGGCCTCGTCCAGGAACCGGAGCCGGGCTTTACGAAAGAGGACGGCAAGCGCACATTCGCCCTGTCCGAGATCATGGTCCGCCAGGCGTGGAAAGGGCAGGGCATCGCCCACGCGCTGCACAAGGAGCTGCTGTCCGCCAGGACAGAGCAGCGCGCGGAGCTGTTCGTGGAACCCGATAACGCCACCGCATACCGTGCGTACCTTCACTGGGGCTGGCGGAAGGTGGCAGAGATCCGGCCCGGCCTCCCGGACGCGCCGCTGTTCGACGTGCTCGTCCTGCCGTTGCCGCTGGGCCGCTGAGCAACTACACGGCCGAAGATCGGCGGGGCTCCCGGGGAACCTACTGACCGGGAGCACGTACCACGGTTACTGGTCGTAGCTCCCGTGTTTGGCGTTGTCGAGGAACGTTCTCCATTCGGCGGCACCGAACGTGAGATGGCCGCCATCAAGGTTCTTGGAGTCGCGGACGGCGACGGCCGCGCCCAGGTGGGCGATTTCTACGCACTGGTTACCGCCGGTGCTGTGGCTGGACTTGCGCCACCGCGTGTGGATCGGCGCTGCTGAATCGGGCTTGGTCAGTGCGTCTCCCTCGCTATCTTGCGGATCAAGGACGCGGACTCGCCTGGGCTGAGGGCCTGGTTGACGAGATGGCTCCAGGCGAGGTTGTAGACGTCTATTTCGTCTTCGGACTCTAGGTAGACATCCCCCATTAGCCCCTCGGCGTAAGCGACGGGCGTGTCCTCTGGGTCGGGGAAGGTGAGAATGACGAACTCGCCATCCATGCCGGCGTTCGCCCCCACGGTGAACGGCAGTACCTGAAGCGTGAGCCGAGGCCGGGCACTGGCCTCGG
>Ga0137367_10000290_pt1 | contig 35508 bp, 33 predicted proteins | sample SagtaG_14_FD_104939 | JGI IMG/M metagenome (GOLD analysis project Ga0137367, IMG submission 104939) | Vadose zone soil microbial communities from Sagehorn Ranch, Mendocino, California, USA - Sage1_L_80_16 metaG | ecosystem: Environmental > Terrestrial > Soil > Vadose zone | place: USA... | reverse complement strand
CGGTGAGCACCGGCATTGGTTTGGCCGGAATCGCGACATCCTGGAGCCATTCCAGGCTACGTTGGACGTTGCCACTCCGGGCGCGACCATCTGCCGTGCGGGAGGGGGGACGCATGCATCAGCATCTCGCGCACGTCGGACCAGGCAACGGAGGATCGCCCGCGGCAGCCGGGGTCGTGCGGCCGGAGGCCGGTCGCGTGGGAGAGCGACCCGAGGCTGGTGGCGTGGGAGACCGACCCGGGGCCGGTCGCGTGGGAGAGCCACCCGAGGCCGGTCGCCTGGGCGGGGACAGCACCGGCCGGCCACTGCTGATGTCGAAGCTGACCGTCCCCGGCCTGCCGAACGAGTTCGTCGCGCGGCCGCGGCTCGCCGAGATTCTCGATGCCGGCGCCCGAGGTCCGGTCACCCTGCTGACGGCTCCTCCCGGTTGGGGAAAGACGGTCGCCCTCAACTCCTGGGTACGCACGAGCCGCACCGCCATACCAGTCGCCTGGCTCACGCTCGAGCCCGGCGACGGTGGGAGCCGCTTCTGGTCGTACCTGCATGCGGCCCTCGTGGCCGCCGAGCGACCGGCGAGCGAGGAGCGAACCCGGCTGCCGCGTCCAGACGCGGGCAGTGGTGAGGTCTTCCTTGCCCGCCTGGCCAATGCGCTGGCCGAGCGGGAGAACCCCATGGTGCTGGTGCTCGACGAGCTCCATCACGTCAACGACCCGCAGGTGTTCGAAGGGCTCGACTTCCTCCTGCGGCACGCGGCGGCCCAGCTGCGGCTCGTCATCGCCAGCAGAGGGGACCCCGCGCTGTCGTTGCACCACTGGCGGCTCAGCGGTGAGCTCACCGAGCTGCGCGCCGACCAGCTGTCGTTCACCGTGGCGGAGACCACCGAGCTGTTCGCCCGGCACGGGCTCGCCCTGCCGGACGCCGAGATGCGGGCACTGCGCGATCAGGCCGAGGGGTGGCCGGCGGGGCTGCGTCTGGCGGCGCTGTTGATGCGCAAGCATCCTGACCCACCCAGCTTCGTGGAGGAGTTCTCCGGCGAGCACCCGACCATTGCCGAGTATCTGACCAAGGAGGTGCTCGCCGGCGTGCCGGCGGAGCGGCTCGACGTCCTGCGGTGCATCTCGCTCGTCGACCGGTTCTGCGGCGCCCTCGTGGACGCGCTGACCGGGCGCAACGACGGTGAGCGCATCCTGGCCGAGCTGGAACGCATGGGCTCGTTCGTGGTCTCGCTGGGCGGCCGGCGTTCGTGGTTCCGCTTCCACCGGCTCCTCGCCGAGGCGCTCCGGGCGGAGCTTCGGCGCGAAGCACCCGAGATGGTCGTGGACATCCACCGCCGGGCCGCCAGGTGGTACGCCGCGGAGGGCCTGCCGGTCGAGGCGCTGCGCAACGCGCTCGCCGGCCGCGACTGGACCCATGCCACGAGCCTGCTCGCCGAGCACTGGTACGACATGGTTCTGTGCGGCCACCGGGACACCCAACGCGGCCCGATCGCGCCACCACCCGAGGAGGCGGTACGCGCGGAGCCGGAGCTCGCCCTCGCCTATGCCGCCGAAACGTTGAGCCGGCACGACGTCAACGTGGTCGACTCGTACCTGCGGCTGGCCGAGCGGCATGAGCACGTGCTGAGCCCGCAGCGCCGGCGTCAGTTCGAGCTGGTGGCCACCGCGCTACGGATGGCGCGAGCGCGAGCGGTGGGCGACACCAACGGCGTGTTGAAGAAGGCGCCGCAGGTGCTCGCGCTCGCCGGTGAGGAGCCCGGAACCGACGAGCGGGAACGCCGGCACGCGGCGTGTGCCCGCGCGGTCGCCCACACGGCGCTCGGCACCGCCTGGCTCAACGTCGGGGACCTGGACGCGGCCGAGGAGGCCTTCGATGACGGCTTGGCCAACGCCGAGCGCGGTGCGCTGCCGTGCCCGCGGTTGATCTGCACCAGCCGCCTGGCGATGATCCGGGCGATCCGCGGCGAGCTACGGTCGGCCGACCGGACCGCGCGCCTGGCGCTGAGCATGACGCTGTGCAACGCCGCCAGCCGCCTGATGCACGTCGCGCACGCCTATCTCGCGACCGCGATCGTGTACTACCACTGGGACCGGCTCGACGAGGCCGGGCGCTACCTGGACCTCGCCGCGCGGCACAGCGATCCGGTGGCTGAGCCGGCGCTCGCCCTCGGCATCGTCATCGCGAGAGCCTGGCTGATGCAGGCTCGCGGCGACCTCATGGGCGCCTACGAGGTCCTGCGGGTGGCTCGCCGGGACCTGAGCGCCATCACGTGGCCGCAGAACCTCGCGCAGGTGTTCACCGCCACCGAGGCGAACCTCTGGACGGCGTGCGGGGACGCGGACACCGCGCGCGAGCTGGTGGCTTCGGAGCTCGAGCAGACCTCGGTACCGTCGGCTGCGGCGGCGGTGGCACTGGCTCGGGCGTACCTGCGCGACGACAGCCCCGCCAGTGCGCTCGAAGCGCTTCCGGCGTGGACCGACGCCGGAGGCTCGTCGGCGTATCTCTGGGTACGGCTCGACGCCGGGTTGGTCGCGGCGCTGGCGGCGCACATGGCCGCCGACCACCGGCGCGCGACCGAGGCTCTGGAGCAGACGCTGCGGCTTGCCGAGCCGGAGGGCTTCCGGCGCGTCTTCACCCGTGGCGGCGCGCAGGTTCGCGCCTTGCTGGTCGAGCACCTCGACTCGGGCACGGCCTACTGGGCGATGGTCAACGAGCTGGTCGAGGCGGCCGAGCAGCAACCGTTGGGCGATCGGCGGCCGGCGCCGGTGCTGTCCGACCCGCTGACCGAACGTGAGCTGACGATCCTGCGGTACCTGCAGGGAATGCTGTCCAACCTGGAGATCGCCTCGGAGCTGTTCCTATCGGTGAACACGGTCAAGACGCACGTCCGCCATATCTATCGCAAGCTTGACGCGGCACACCGTCGAGAGGCCGTTCAGCGCGCCCGTGAGTTGCGTCTGTTGTAGCGGCCGTGGCGACCCTCCAAAAGGCGCTGTCGTGGTTTAGCGTGACATCGCGGGGAAGTGTTGCCTGGTGGAGGCGCGATATTGATGATTATCGATCACCCCGCTAGGGTGACGACAAGCGTACGGAGCGCATGCTTGGCTCGCCTGTATTGATCAGATGAGGCGAGGCGTCTGGAGCTGTTACGCATGGGCAGCCGAGGCTACGACGACGGCGGAGCCGACCTGACCGGCGGGGACTCGCGGAACATTCGTTACAACCATGTTTCGCGTGACGACGGCGAGATTTCGGCTCGCTGGTCCGTTGCCCGTTCACCCCTGGCGCATTCCGGTCCCCGCGGCGGCAGCTCCTTCACACAGCCCGAGAGGTTCATCGGAAACGCGAGGCGGCAGGTGCCCGAGACGGCACCTCATGTCACTAATGTGCATCGCAGAACTGGGGGGCGCGGAACTCGTATGCGTGGTATGCCGACAACCGGCGCGGTTGCTTTCGATCAACCGCATATGGCCTTGCTGGCGCCCGACACTCCACCCCACTACTTAGCTCGACGGCGGCTCCTTGCTCAGCTGGACACGGCGGCCCGCGGGCCGGTCGCTCTGGTGTCGGCTCCCGCCGGTTGGGGCAAGACCGTCGTGTTGTCCGGATGGGCGCGCACCCGCGCCGCTGCGGGACACACGGTCTGGCTTACCGCCGAGGGCGAGGACGCACCGCGGTTCTGGTACCGGATGCGCGCGACGCTGGCCGAAACCGGCGGCGTCGACCTCGACCCGATCGGGCACGCGGCCACCGAGTGCGGGCTGAGCGACCTTGTCGAGGCGCTGGACGCTGTCGGCGAAGCGGTCACCGTCATCGTCGACGACTGCGACCGGATCCCGGACGGGCAGGTCTTCGCCGGCCTGGAATATCTCGTACGGGTGATGAACGGCCGGCTGCGCCTGGTACTCGGCTGCCGGACGGACCCGCCGCTGCCGCTGCATCGCTGGCGGGTCAGTGGTGAGATCGGTGAGCTGCGCACCGACCAGCTCGCGTTCACGGTCGGGGAAACCCACCAGCTGCTCGCCGAGTACGGGGTGTCCCTGCCCGAGACGGTCATGACCGAGCTGCACGCCGTGACGGAGGGGTGGGCGGCGGGCCTGCGGCTGGCCGCGCTGGCGATGTCCGACCATCCGGAGCCGGAGCAGGTCGTCGCGGATCTCGGCGTGCACGACCAGGTCCTCGACTACCTCACCGCCGAGGTGCTTTCCCAGCTGCCGCCGGACGTGTGCCGGCTGCTGCTGGACGTCTCGGTGGCCGAGCACGTGACCGCGGGTCTGGTGCAGGCGCTGACCGGGCGGGTCGACGGTGCGCGGGTGCTCGCCGACCTCCAGCGCCGGGGGGCGTTCGTGCGCCGGTGCGGCGGTCCGGGCGAGTGGTACTGCTTCCATCCGCTGTTCAGCCGGGCGCTCTACGCCGAGCTGAGTCGCCAGCAGCCTCAGCGGGCGCAGGAGGCGCACCGGCGAGCGGCGGGCTGGTACTCGGCACACGGCCCTCCCGTGGAGGCGCTGCGCCATCTGCTCGCGGCGCAGGAGTGGCATACCGCGGTCGAGCTGCTGCGGCGCCACTGGCCCGACATGGTCGTCGGCACACGTCGGCGCAGCCTCCGCGACATGATGGTCTGCGCACCCGGACCGGTGCACTCCGACCCGCTGCTGGCGATGGCATTCGCGGCCGAACGTCTTGACGCGGGTGACCCGGTCCGGGTTCGTCGTTTCCTGCGCCTTGCCGAGGACGGTGCGAACCAGGTACCCCGCGACCAGCGCCCCTTCGCGGCGATGATGGCGGGGTTCCGGGCGGCCGAGGCGAGGCTGAGCGGGGACATGTACCGGGTACGCGAAGCCGCGTCGCACCTGCTCGCCGCGGCACCGGCGGGCGACCTGAGCCCCGCGCCGACCGAGGCGGCGCGGGCGCTGGGGCTGGGCCTGCTCGGCACGGCGAACCTGCACCTGGGGGAGACCAAGGAGGCCGGACCGCGGCTGCGCGACGGCCTGAGCCAGGCTCGGCAGCTCGACCTGGACCAGGCGCAGGTCTGCGCGGGCAGCCACCTCGCGGCCTGGTACGCCTTCCGTGGGCGCCTGCGCGCGGCGGTCCGCACCGGCCGGGAGGCGCTGGCGGTGGCGGACCGGCTGGGGCTCACGCACGTGTCCGACCTTGGTTGGGCGCGCTTGGCGATGGCCGAGGCGTACTACCAGTGGGACCGGCTCGGCGAGGCCCGGCGGCTGACCGAGGAGGCCGTCAGCCACGCCTGCAGCGACTCGCTGTTGCTGATCGCGGCGGCGATCCTCCAGGCGAAGCTGCGCTTGGCGGCCGGCCGGCTCGCCGACGCGCACGGGGCGCTGACCATCGCCAAGCACGAGGCGATGCGGGTGCAGGTCGGCCGTACCGCGTTGCGTGCGATCCATCTCGTCGAGGCGGAGCTGCGCCTCGCCGGTGGCGATCTCACCGCGGCACGCCGGCGGCTGTCGACCTGGCGGGACGAGGAGCCGTCCTCGGCATGGGCAGCGGTCATCGAGGCGTCGATCCTGCTGGCCGAGGGCCGGGCAGCGGCCGCGGCTGCCGCGGTCGCCCCGTATCTGGCCGCCGCCGACGCGGCGTCGTCGTTGACCTGGATCGTCCGCGCCGGCGTGGTGACCGCGCTGGCGGGCAACGTCCTCGGCGACCGGGACCGGGTGACGCGGGGTCTGGATGTCGCGCTGGAGGCGGCGGAAGAGGAGGGCTTCCGCCGGGTCTTCACCGCGGCCGGGCATGCGCTGCGGGAGCTCATCGACGCCGTGGCACCGACCATGGCGGTGTACCGGCCGGTGGTCGCCGAGCTCGCCGAAGCGCCGGACCCGGTCTCGCCGTCACCGCCCGTACCGCCGGGCATATCGGAGCGGCAGGGAGTGTTCGGTCATCTGGTGGAGCCGTTGACCGAGCGGGAGCTGACCGTGCTGCGGTACCTGCAAGGCACACTGTCCAATGTGGAGATTGCCTCGGTGCTGTACGTGTCCGTCAACACCATCAAAACACACGTCAAAAACATCTACCGCAAGTTGAACGCGGGTCGCCGGCGCGAGGCGGTGCGGCGTGCCCGGGACCTACGCCTGCTATGACGAACGCCTGGGCATGAGCTGGAACGCAACCACCCCGGGCGGGCGAGCCGGTCTCATCAGCAATGGCCGAGGATCGGCGGAAGAACCAAACGTCGTGGGAGGCAGACGAATGGTGGATCTCGACTCCGCCCCGAGCGCGCGGCTGGTCTCCGGTCCGGTCGCCGACTGGCAGTCAACGGCTGGCTGGGCGTTCGAGCCCGGGCGGCCGGCGCTCAACGTCAGCTCGCGCACCGGGGCGGAGCTCCATGAGGCGCGCAACCGGCTGCTGGCCGACCAGCGCCTCATGGCGACCCAGCGACGGGTGCTGGCCCGGCAGCGTGAGATCAACAGTCGGCTGCAACGGGCGATCCTGCCGCAGCCCGAGCCCGCGGCGGCCGACGTCAACGGGATGCGGGTAGCGGTCCGCTACCAGGGTGCCGACCGCAGCGTCCAGGTTGGCGGCGACTGGTACTTGAGCGATCCGCTGCCCGGCGGGGACCTTCTGCTCGCGGTCGGCGACGTCACCGGGCACGGCCTCGCCGCGGCGGCGACCATGGCTCAGCTCCGCTACGCGATCACGGCGCTGGCCGTGGCGGGACACCAGCCGAGCGAGATCCTCTCGGCGCTCAACCGGCTGCTGTACCACCAGCCGACCAACGCCGCGGCGACCGCCGTCGTCGCCCGCTACCGCCCCGACACCCGAACCCTCACCTGGGCCCGGGCCGGGCATCCGCCCATCCTGCTGGCCAGCCACGGCGGCGTCGGGTCGCTGTGGGAGCCGGCCGGGACCATCCTCGGCGTGTACTCCGACGCCGGGTACGCGCATGCCACCCTGGAGCTGCACAGCGGAGACCTGTTGCTCATGTACACCGACGGGTTCGTCGAGGACCGTCACGGCGGCATCGACGAGGGGGTACGGGTCCTGTGTGACCAGGCGCGCCTGGCGCTGCAGGTCCCGTTGCGGGACCGGCCGAGCGCGCTCGTCGGGCGGCTGAGCCTGCGCAACCCGAAGGACGACGCATGCGTGCTGGCCGCCGAGCCGCTCTAAAGCGGGTCGCGATGCGACGGGACGGTTCACCCGATCCGGAGGATCACGTATCACCCGCCCTGGCGGGAACGTGTTATCCAGGCACAACCGGTGTCGAACTGGAGGCCAATGTGACGGGTTACCGTGCCGGGCTGGCCGTCCTGGTGAGCACAGCGGCCGTCTCGCCGCGGTACCCGTACGCCGTGGTCATACGCCGCTCGCGTCCGGTGCGGTCGGCTTGCGCCGGCGAGTTCGCGCCTGGGTGCCTTCACCGGTGTGCCGGCCGTGTCCGTCGCGCGGCCGGCACGCTGGAAGACCTTGCTGGTCCGGGGGAATGGGGCCGCGCCGGCCCCGGTCTGGGGTTGACCGGGGCCGGCGCGGCCGGCACCGTCTTACAGTCTCGCTCCTGACCGCCGTCACGCCGCGCCCGTCCGCTGGGCGCGGCCTTTCGCTGCTCCGGGTTCGATCGTGGCGCGGCGCGCGGCCACGCCAACCGCACGAGGCACCCCGGTGTGGCTCGGCTCGGCGGCCCGGTGCCGTCCCGCCACCTGGTGGTGGTGCTGCGGCTCGGCGTAGAAGCTCAGCCCGATCACGCCGATCAGCGTCGCCAGGAAGCCGATCGCGGCGAGCCACTCCCGGCCCGCGTAAATTTCGTCGCCGAGCAGGAGCAGCCCGAGCACCGCCGCCGGAGCCGCCGCGGAGGCGTCCATTGAGGCCACCGCGGCCGTGGTCGACCCGCGTTGCATCGCGAGCCCGAGCAGCAGCTGACCGACGACCGAATGGGCCAGCAGCAGGTACAGCAGCGGGTGGGTGACGAAGGCGTCCACGGAGTGGACCGAGGCCAGCGGCCGGGCCGCGACCGCCGCCGCTGCGAACGCCAGGCCGGCGAGGGACCCGAGGCCAACCGAGCCCATCGAGCCGTGCAGCCGTACCGCGAAGAAGCCCGACCCGCCGATCACCACCAGCGCCACGGCCAGGCCGAGCACGCCGGCCGCGCCGAGCTGCCGCGACGGCGCCGGCTTTGCCGCGATCACCAGCCCGGTCAGGCCTAGGCACAGCATCCCGAGCAGCGCGATCTCCGTGCCGGGCAGGCGCCATTTCAAGACGAGTACGCCGAGCAGCGTGGTCACGCCGAGCCCCGCCGCCACGGCCGACTGCACCAGGAACAGGGGCAGGTCCCGGCGGGCGAGCAGCGCCAGCCAGAAGCCGGTGAACTGGAAGAGCAGGCCGAACAGGTACACCCTGTGCTTGCCCAGGCGTAACAGCAGGGTCGGGCTGAATGCGTGGTGTGGATCGGTCCGCGCAACGGCGATGGACTGCAACAAGTTGGCCACCCCGTAGGCGAAGATCATCGTCGCGAGGAACAGCCAACTAGTGGAGACCACCCGCAGAGGATAGCCGGCGGCGCTCAGCCCGACATTCCAGGCGACCATCCGGGGGCACCGGCGCCGCCGGCCGGCCAACTCGGCGCCGCGGCGTCGCCAGCCGGCGCTCCCAGCCGCTCCAGCACGTCGGCGTGCAGCTTGCCGTTGGTCGCCACGGCGTTTCCACCCGACGGACCGGGCCGGCCGGTCAGGTCGGTGAAGGTGCCGCCCGCCTCGGTCACGATCGGCACGAGCGCGGCGAGGTCCCACAGCGACAGCTCGGGCTCGACCATGATGTCCACGGCCCCCTCGGCGACGAGCATGTAGCCGTAGAAGTCGCCGTAGGCGCGGCTGCGCCAGGTGCGTCGCATGAGCTCCAACATGGCCGGCAGCCGGCCGATCTGCTCCCAGTGCGGCAGCGAGGAGTAGCAGAACGAGGCGTCGGCGAGCCGGCTCACCCCGGAGACCCGGATCGCGGTGGCGGCGGCGCGATGCCGTCCGGCGTATGCCCCGTGCCCGACAGCGGCCCACCAGCGCCGCCCGAGGGCCGGCGCGGACACCAGGCCGACGACCGGCCGGTCGTGCTCCATCAGCGCGATGAGCGTGGCCCAGATCGGCACGCCGCGCACGAAGTTCTTGGTCCCGTCGATCGGGTCGAGCACCCACTGCCGCGCGCCCGGACCGGCAGCCGCCTCGGTCGCGCCGTACTCCTCGCCGATCACCCCATCGCGCGGCCGGCTCCGGGCGAGCGTGCCGCGCAGCGCCTTCTCGATCGCCGTGTCGGCGTCGGAGACCGGGGTGAGGTCCGGCTTCGCGGTGACGTGCAGGTCGCGCGCGCGGAAGCGGGCCACCGCCATCGCGTCAGCGGTGTCCGCCAGCACGTGCGCGAGCGCGAGATCGTCGGCGTACCGGGCCATGGCGCAGAAACTAGCGGACCGGATCGATGAACACGAGCTAGCGTCGGACATATGCGTGCAGAAGTCCTGGCGGGACTGCTCGCGGAGCCGGTGCGGCTGCGTGCTTTCGCGGCCGTTGTGCTCGGCGCCGCCACGCCCAGCGAGGTCGTGACCCGTACGGGCCTGCCGAACCGCGAGGTGGTCGCCGCGCTGCGGCGGCTGGAGCAGGGTGGCCTGGTCAGCGCCGTCGACGGGCGGCTGGCCGCGCGGGTCGAGGTCTTCAAGGAGCTCGTACGGGAGTACGCGCAGCGCGAGGACCGCAGCTTGCGAGGACCGCAGTCGCAAGCCAGCCATATCGCCGCAGCGGCACCGCAGGAGCCGCTCGACGACGCTGGCCGGGTGTTACGCACCTTCGTGGTGAACGGACGGCTGACCGGGATCCCGGTGGCCCGCGGCAAGCGGCGCATCGTGCTGGAGCAGGTGGCCGCCAGCTTCGAGCCGGGTGTGAAGTACCCGGAACGGGCCGTCAACGCGATCCTGCGCGCATGGTTCTCCGACCACGCCTCGCTGCGCCGCTACCTGGTCGACGAGGAGCTGCTGGCCCGCGAGAACGGGGTCTACTGGCGGGTCGGTGGCCCGGTCGACCTGGGCTAGCCGATCGGCCGCCAGCGGACGTAGCGAAGCGGAGTCCGCGGTCAAGCGGCCGGCATTTAGCGGAACGTGATCTCCAGGTCGGCCACCTGCCCGTCGCGCCAGCGCATGACCATGGTGCCCGCCCCGCCGGCGTCCCAGGCGAAGCGCGCCCGCGCGGTGTCGGCGCCCAGCGGTTCGACCGACACGATGCTCATGGTGTCGGTCGGCGGGTTTGCCGCGTAGGCCGCTCCGATCGCCTCCCGGCCGACGAACGGCCCGGCCGGCACGTTGGTGAAGGCCATCCGCGCGTCTTCGGCGAACGTCGCCACGAACGGCGCCCAGTCGCCGCTGCGGAAGCCTTCGTTGAACAGCTCACAGTGCTTCCGGACGGCGGCGTCGAGATCGACTGTCATAACTGGCTCCCCCGGAGGTCGGGCTCCTCGCCGGAGCGGGAGGCGAGAAGGCGTCGGAACGAGGCTAGCCGGCGCGGGTCCGCGCCGCCGGCCGCGACGAGGGCGTCCAAGCCGCAGTCCCCACTGGCTCCGGTGTGGTCGCAGTTGGGCTGGCACGCGGTCGAGGCCTGTACCAGGTCGGGAAAGCCATGCAGGAGGCTGTCGGCGGACACGTGGGCCAGGCCGAACGACCGGATGCCCGGCGTGTCGATGATCCAGCCGCCGCCGGGCAGCGGCAGCGCCACCACACTGCTGGAGGTGTGCCGGCCCTTGCCGACCGAGCTCACCACGCCGACCGCGCGGCCGGCGTCCGGTACCAGCCGATTGACCAATGTGGACTTTCCGACCCCGGAGTGTCCGATGAGGACTGACAGTCGCCCGCGCAGCGCGTCGCGCAGGGCGGTCGGATCCTCCTCCGGGCGGCAGAGCACGTACGGCAGGTCCAGCTCGGCGTAGTAGTCGAGGACCTGTTCCGGGCCGGCGAGATCCGCCTTTGTCAAGCACAGCAACGGTTCGATCTCCGCGTCGTACGCGGCGACCAGGCACCGGTCGATGAACCCGGTACGCGGCGGCGGGTCCGCCAGCGAGCTGACGATGACCAGCTGCTCGGCGTTGGCGACCACGACCCGCTCCTGCCGACCCTCTACAGTGGACTCGTCGTCGTCGGCGGAGCGCATCAGCACCGAGCCGCGCTCGGCCACCGATACGATGCGGGCCAGCGTGTCCGGCCCGCCGGACAGGTCGCCGACCAGGCGCACCCGGTCGCCCACCACGACCAGACCGTGGCGGCCGAGCTCGCGGGCCCGCATGGCGACGACCCGCCGGTCGCCGGCGACCACACAGGTGTAGCGGCCCCGGTCGACGGCGACGACGAACCCGTCGACCGCGTCGGCGTGGCGGGGGCGGATGCGGGTACGCGGCCTGGAGGATCGACCCGGGCGTACCCGAACGTCATCCTCGTCGTACTCGCGTGGTCGCCGCAGCAGCGTCTCCTTCAGCCCTCACCCACCATCGCCGACCATAGTGCGGGGAAGTCGGGCAGCGTCTTGGACGTGCACGCCACGTCGGTGAGCTGGACGTCGGCGACCGCGAGGCCGATCACCGCGGCGGCGTGCGCCATCCGGTGGTCGTCGTAGGTGTTGAAGACCTCGCCGCGCAGCGGCTTGGGACGGATCTCCAAGCCGTCCGGCAGCTCGATCACCTCGGCGCCGAGCCGGGTCAGCTCCCGGGCCAGCGCGGTGAGCCGGTCGGTCTCGTGGCCGCGGATGTGCGCGATGCCGCGCAGCCGGGACGGTGAGTCGGCGAGCGCCGCCAGCGCGGCCAGCACCGGGGTGAGCTCGCTGACCTCCGACAGGTCGGCGTCGAGCCCGTGCACGACCCCGCTGCCCCGCATGGTGAGGCCCTCCATGGACAGCCGCGGCTGGCCGCCCATCCTGCGCATCAGGTCCCGGAGCCGGTCGCCGGCCTGAGTCGTGCTGCGCGGCCAGCCGAGCACCGTGACCGAGCCGCCGGTGACCAGTGCGGCGGCGAGGAACGGGGCCGCCCCGGACAGGTCGGGCTCGATGTCCCAGCCGCGCCCCATCAGCCGGCCGGGCTCGACGACCCAGACATCGGCCGCACTGTCGTCGACGCCCGCCCCCGCGGCCCGCAGCATCTGGACGGTCATCCGCAGGTGCGGCGCGCTCGGCACGGGTGGTCCGACATGACGGACCACGATCCCGCGGTCGAAGTCGGCGCCGGACAGCAGCAGCCCGGAGACGAGCTGGCTGGACGCCGAGGCGTCGATGGTCACCTCGCCACCGGTGACCCGCCCGACGCCGTGCACCACCAGGGGGAGGCCGTCGGTCGGGCTCGCCTCGACGTTGACGCCCAGCCCCCGCAATGCCCGCACCAGCGGCGCGAGCGGGCGTTGCCGGGCCCGGGGATCGCCGTCGAAGGTCACCGGGCCGTCGGCGAGCGCCGCCAGCGCCGGCAGGAAGCGCATCACGGTGCCGGCGAGCCCGACGTCGACCCGCGCCGGACCGGTCAACGGCCGGGCCCGGACCACCCAGAACTCATCGTCCATCGTGGACACGTGGGTACCCATGGCGCGCAGCCCCGCCGTCATCAGCTCGGTGTCGCGGGCTTGCAGCGGCGCGCGCAGGGTGCTGGCACCGACCGACCCCGCCGCGAGCACCAGGGCCCGCGCGGTCATCGACTTGGACCCGGGCAGGCGCACCGTCGCCCGGACCGGTTCGCGTGCGGTGGGGGCGCTCCACGGAACGGCCGGCCGGGCGGTGGCGGTTTCGGACACGTCTCATAGTCTGCCGGGCCGGCGTTGTCCGTCGCGATGGGACGATCACGTGCTCCTGCCCAATGGGAACCGATACCCTCGGCAAGCATGTGCGGCCGGTACGCCTCCACCCGCAGCCCGGGCGACCTGAGCGCGCTGTTCGAGGCGGATGACGAGATCGGCGACGGCCTGCCGCCGGACTACAACATCGCCCCGACCGACCCGGTACCCATCGTGCGGCTGTCGCAACGGGTCGGCGGCAGGGTGCTGTCGCTGGCGCGTTGGGGTCTGGTACCCACCTGGGCGGCCGACACCAGCGGCGCGGCCCGCATGATCAACGCGCGGGTCGAGACGGTGGCCACCGCCCGGGCGTTCGCGTCGAGCTTTGCCCGGCGCAGGTGCCTGGTGCCAGCCGACGGCTGGTACGAGTGGCTGCGCGTCTCGGCGCGCGACAAGCAGGCGTACTTCATGACGCCGCGCGACGGCGGCGTGCTCGCCTTCGCCGGCCTGTGGTCGGTATGGGGCAGCGACCGGTTGCTGACCAGCAGCATCGTCACCGGTCCGGCCGTCGGCGAGCTCGCGCTCGTTCACGACCGGATGCCGCTGGTGCTGCCGCCGCAGCGCTGGGCGCACTGGCTGACCGCGCCGCCAGACGACGCGGCCGCGCTGCTCGCGCCGCCCGGCGAGGATACCTGGCGACCCTCGACATCCGGCCGGTCGGCCCGCGCGTCGGGGACGTCCGCAACGACGGACCTGATCTTGTTGAGCGTGTACCGTCGGTTACTGATCTCACGCTCTTTTGACCTATTTCGCCCGCCTTTTAGGTAACGGGTTTTTCGCAATGAGGGCCAAGACTCTTGTCTTGCTGCGTCATAGTGCGATAGAAACCACCGCCGGTGGGCCACTCGGCTCGATGCTGAGCCGTGCCCGCCGTTGCATGTTGTTCAGTCGCATGTCGTAAGACCCACGGGGGAGGTGGGTGGATGACCAGGGCGAGGATGCCACGCCCTCACGAGGTAGCAGCGGCACGCCGCGATCCGCGGCTGTTGCGCGCTGTGAGTGAGCGGCAGCTTGATCCAGCCTGGCGCACCCGAGGATTGTGCCAAAGCGTCGATCCGGAAACGTTCTTTCCGGCACCCAGTGAGCCGGCCGATGCAGCGGTGGCGCTGTGTCGCACCTGCGAGGTGCAGGGGCCGTGCCTGGCCTGGGCGCTGGAGGTCGGTGACTGCCACGGCGTGTGGGGGGCCACCACGCCGCGCGAACGCAGGGCCATGCTGGTCGCATGGCGAGCTGACGTGCACGGCGTGCCGGACTCCGATGACCGGCCGCTGGAGCGCACGATCGAGCGGGGGGTCTGGTTGGGGCTGCCGGCTCCGCGGGTACACGCGGAGGCGCTTGACCCGGTTGGGGCCGCACTGCCCTGAGCGAGTCCCAAGTCACCGAGGTCGCGACGCCGCACGGTCCAGCCCGAGTCGCGGTTGACCTGCCTGCGTCGCGACCCGTGAGCCGGCTCGTGCTCGGCCATGGCGCGGGCGGCGATGTCGGCGCGCCCGACCTTGCCGCCGTACGCAAGGCGGCGCTGGCGGCCGGTGTGACGGTGGTACGCGTCACCCAGCCGTACCGCGTGGCCGGCCGCCGGTCACCGGCACCCGCCGGGCAGCTTGACGCCGCTTGGGTCGCCGTGGTCCGGTCGTTGCCGGTGTCGAAGGTGCCGCTGGTCGTCGGCGGCCGGTCCAGCGGCGCCCGGGTCGCCTGCCGTACCGCGGCCATGCTGGGCGCGGTCGGCATCGTCGCGCTGGCCTTCCCGCTGCATCCGCCCGGCAGGCCGGAGCGGTCCCGTGCGGCCGAGCTGGACACCGGGCTGCCGACGCTCGTGGTCAACGGCGACCGGGACCCGTTCGGCGTACCGGAGCCGGGTGGACCGGTCGAGCTCTGCCTGCTCGCCGGGGAAGGCCACAACCTGCGCCGTGATCCGGCGGCCGTCGGTGCCGCGGTGGTGGAGTGGTTGGCGCGGCACGGCTGGGCCCGATAGATCGTCCTTTGTCGATGGCTGGCGCCTCGCCGTGACGGCATTCGGCCGTGGGCGGAATGATGCGCCCGTCCCGGTGCGTTACACCGGCCGGAGGTGGAACCTGGTGGCACCAACCAGAGAGCGGGACGTGCGGTGGCAAGAGATCCTCAACGGTCCATCGTGGCCCGCGGCCGCTGAACCGGTTGACGCCCAAGCGGCTCCCAGCTGGCCCCCGGTTTCGCTCGGAACTGGGACATCCAGGTCGACCCACGACGGGTCCGGCGTATCCTCGGCGGGACAGTCGAGGGGAGACCGGCGAGTGGTGCGCACCGAACGGCCGGATCAACGCCGCGACCGCTTCGAGCGGGACGCGCTGCCGTTTCTGGACCAGCTCTACGCCGCGGCACTGCGGATGACCCGTAACCCGGCCGATGCCGAAGACCTCGTGCAGGAGACCTTCCTCAAGGCGTACGCGGCGTTCCACCAGTTCGAAGAGGGCACGAACCTCAAGGCCTGGCTCTACCGCATCCTGACCAACACCTACATCAACTCGTACCGGCGCCGGCAACGCCAACCGATCCAGGCGCCGACCGAGGAGATCACCGACTGGCAGCTCGCCGAGGCCGAGTCGCACACCTCCAGCGGCCTGCGTTCCGCCGAGACCGAGGCGCTCGACCGGCTGCCCGACTCTGACGTCAAGGAAGCCCTTCAGGCGCTGCCGGAGGAGTTCCGGCTGGCGGTCTATCTCGCCGACGTGGAAGGCTTCTCCTACAAGGAGATTGCCGACATCATGGGCACTCCCATCGGCACCGTCATGTCCAGGTTGCACCGCGGTCGGCGCAACCTGCGCCGCCTGCTGGAGCGATACGCTGCCGACCGGGGCTTCTCCCGCGCCCCTTCGGGCCAGGAGGTATGACCGTGAGCGAGCGAAGCGAGCGAACCAGTTGGCTCAGCAGCTTGGCGAACGCCGGCACCTCGCGAAGCGAGGTGGCGACGTGAGCTGCGGCGACCCACACGAGACCGACTGTCGCGAGGTGCTCGCCGAGGTGTACCTCTACCTCGACCTGGAGTGCACCGACGACCGGCACGACCTCATCCGCCGGCACCTCGACGACTGCTCGCCGTGCCTGCGGGAGTACGGCATCGAGCAGGAGGTGAAGGCGCTGGTCGCCCGCTGCTGCGGCAGCGAGGTGGCGCCGCTGGAGCTCAAGCAACGGCTCCGCCTCAAGCTCGCCGAGCTCGTCTTCGAGGCCGACAGCCGGGAGTACCTGCCCGACTAGCGCTCTGCCCGCCAGGTTCCGGCCGCTTGTGGTTTGATACCGATCGCAACGCTCTGGTACTCCTGGCAAGGGGGCACGATGGCCGATGAGATCCGCGCCGAGATGGTGGCCAACGTCTGGAAGGTGGTCAAGTCCGTCGGCGACCCGGTCGAGGAGGGTGACACGCTCGTCATCCTCGAGTCCATGAAAATGGAGATTCCGGTGATCGCCGAGATCGACGGCGTGGTCCAGCAGATCGCGGTCAACGAGGGCGACGTGGTCCAGGAAGGTGACCTGATCGCGGTGGTCGGATGATCGTCCGCGAAGCGCGGCCGGCCGACTTCGACGCGGTCGCGCGCCTCACCGTCGCGGCGTACCGCGAGGACGGCCAGCTCGAGGGCGAGTCCGGTTACGACGAGGTTCTCGCCGACGTGGCATCCAGGGCCGAGACGGGCACGCTGCTGGTGGCGGCGGACGAGCAGACCAGCCGGATCCTCGGCGCCGTGACCTTTGTGCTTCCGGGCAGCCCGTACGCGCAGGTCGCCGCGCCGGACGAGGCGGAGTTCCGGATGCTCGCGGTCGACCCCACGGTGCAGGGCGCCGGTGTCGGCGAGGCGCTGGTCCGGGCCTGCCTGCAACGCGCCGCCGAGCACGGCTGCACAGCCGTCACGATATGTACCCGGGACTTCGCCGCCGCCGCGCAACGCCTGTACGCCCGGCTGGGCTTCCAGCGGGTTCCGGAGCTGGACTGGTCGCCCATGCCCGGGGTGGACCTGCTGGCCCTGCGCTACACGCTCACTCCGCCGGCCGAGCTCACTCCAGCCGAGCTCACTCCAGCAGCTCCAGAGCCACCAGCAGCGCGGCTTCCCGGCGCTGGTCGTCGGTAACCTCCGGCTCCCGGACGATGAACCACGTCGCGTGCAGCGAGATCAGCGCGAGCGACGACTTGATCCGCACCGGCAGCGGGTCGGTCGGCGCGGTCAGCACCGACATGAGGTCGGCCATCCGCTCGCGCATCTGCTCGGTGGACCGCTTGCCCTTCAGCGACGCCTGGTTGCGTTCGTAGAACCGCATCACGTCGTACCGCCGGCCCCGGTGCAGCTCGTCCGCGTACCGCCGGATGAACTCGCGCTTGGTCTCGATCGTCTGGGGTTGCGTGCGGGCCCAGGCGATCAGCTCCTCGATCGCGGCGAGCCGGTCGTGGGTCAGGCTCTCGACGATCTCGTCCTTGGTCCGGAAGTGGTAGTACAGCGCGGCCTTGGTCACGCCCAGCCGCTCGGCGATCTCGCGGAGCGAGGTCTGCTCGTACCCCTGCTCGATGAACAGCTCAAGCGCGACGGACTGGATGCGGCTGCGGGTGTCCTGGACCTCGTCGCCGGGAACCGGTGTGGCGTGGTCGACGTCAGCAGCACGCCGCTGACGCATTCGTGGCTGGCGCGGCGGCGCGTCGTTGACGTGGGCCATCAGGCCTCCCAGGATGCGCGAACTTACTTGACGGCCGGCAAGTAGCAGCATACAGTTCCACTAGCCGGCCGGCAAGTAAGTAGACGTCCACACTCCGGGGGAGCGTACCGGTGACCGAGACCGAACCACAGCACATGGAGAAGCAGCTGCGAATCGTGCTGCCGAGCCTGATGCTGGCGATGCTGCTCGCGATGCTCGACAACATGATCGTCGGCACGGCGATGCCCCGCATTGTCGGAGAGCTCGGCGGCCTGGCCCACCTGTCCTGGGTGGTCACCGCGTACATCCTGGGCACCACCGTCTCGACACCGATCTGGGGCAAGCTCGGCGACCTGTACGGGCGCAAGGGGATCTTCCTCGGCTCGATCGTCCTGTTCCTGATCGGGTCGGCGCTGTCGGGCATGTCGCAGGACATGGTGCAGCTCATCGGGTTCCGGGCGGTCCAGGGTCTGGGTGCGGGCGGCCTGGTTGTGGGCGTGATGGCCATCATCGGCGACCTGGTGCCGCCCCGGGAGCGGGGCCAGTACCAGGGCATGCTCGCCGGCATCATGGCCATCGCCATGGTCGGCGGCCCGCTGATCGGTGGCTTCATCACCGACCACCTGTCGTGGCGCTGGGCCTTCTACGTCAACCTGCCGCTCGGCGGGCTCGCCCTGCTGATCCTGATGACCCAGCTGCACCTGCCCAAGTACCGCACCGAGCACCGCATCGACTGGCTCGGCGCTGGCCTGATGGCCGTTGGCATCACCGCCATCGTGTTGGTGACCACGTGGGGCGGCACGCAGTACGCCTGGCGCTCGGCGCAGATCATCGGCCTGTCCGTGCTGGCGGTGCTGGCCCTGGCCGCGTTCGCCGTGGTCGAGCGGCGCGCCGCCGAGCCGGTCCTGTCGCTGAAGCTGTTCACCAACCGCAACTTCGCCCTGGTCTCCGGGATCGGGTTCGTGGTCGGCTTCGCGCTCTTCGGCGCGGTGACGTTCCTGCCGCTGTACCAGCAGACCGTCCAGGGCGCCTCGGCGACCAACAGCGGCCTGCTCCTGCTGCCCCTGATGGCCGGCCTGCTCGTGACCTCGGTGGTCGTCGGCCGCGCCATCACGAAGACCGGCCGTTACAAGGTGTTCCCGATCGTCGGTGGCGTGCTGATGGTGGTCGGCATGCTGCTGCTCGCCCAGCTCTCCTTCGACACGTCGAAGACCGCCTCGGCGCTCTACATGGTGGTCCTGGGTCTGGGTATGGGCTGCCTGATGCAGACCACCATCCTCATCGCGCAGAACAGCGTCGAGCCGCGCGACCTCGGCGTGGCCAGCAGCGGGGCCACATTCTTCCGTTCGATCGGCGGGTCGTTCGGCGTCTCGCTTTTCGGCGCCATCTTCGCCAACCGGCTCACCCATGAGGTGGCGGCCCGGCTGGGCCCGGAAGCCGCGTCCCGGCTGAGCGGCCGCGGCGGCGGTGGCGGCCGGCTCGACCCGGCCACGCTGAAGCTGCTGCCCGCGCCGGTCCGCGACGGGTTCCTGCACGGCGTGGCGTACGCGATCTCCGGCGTGTTCGTCTGGTCGGTGCTGTTCGCGATCGTGGTGCCGATCCTGGCCAGCTTCATCAAGGAGATCCCGTTGCGCGGGCGGCCGGACACTGCCCAGGTGGTCAAGGAGGACAGCACGCTGGTCTCCGTGGACTGACCGCGGTAGCGGAGCGCTCTGCGCAAAGCTGCTCGTTCGTTGCGTGCTCATGCGCGATCGTGGGATCATCCCGTCAGTACTGCGCAACGGCAGGGGGAGCAATGGCCGAGCCCGGCAGCGGAATGTCAGCCGACATCGCCGAGCAGCCCGAGACGTACGCCCGGCTGCTCGACACCGTGGCCACCGACATCGCGGCGGTGGCCGCGCGGATCGTCGCCTGGGAACCGCGCCACGTGATCTTCACGGCGCGGGGAACCTCGGACCACGCCGCGCTCTACGGGGCGTACCTGACCGAGATCCGCCTCGGCATCCCTGCTGGGCTCGCCTCGCCCTCGGCCATCACCGTCTACGGCGCCCGCCCCGACCTGCGCGGCTCGCTGGTCATCGGGGTCAGCCAGAGCGGCGGCTCGCCGGACCTGGTGGAGGTCGTCCGGGTCGCCCGCGAGCAGGGGGCGCACACGCTCGCCATCACCAACAACCCGTCCTCCCCGCTGGCCCTCGCCGCGGAGCTGTCCATCGACCTCGGCGCCGGCACCGAGCGCGCGGTCGCCGCCACGAAGACCTATACCGCCGAGCTGCTCGCGCTCCTGTTGCTCGTCGAGGGAGTACGCACGGGAAGCGGCGCCCCCTCGGCGGATGAGCGGGCGGCGCTCGCCCAGCTGCCGATGCACGCCACGGACGTGCTGGCCGACCCGACCGCTGTCGAGCTGGCCCCGCGGTACCGGTTCGCCGCCACGGTGGTCACTACGGGTCGGGGGTACGCCTACCCGACCGCCCGCGAGGCCGCGCTCAAGCTCATGGAGACCTCATACCTGGCGGCGCTCGCATTCTCCGGTGCCGACCTGCTGCACGGCCCCCTCGCCATGGCCGACCCCGACGTGCCGGTGCTCGCCGTGGCCGGGGCCGGTCCCGGCGGGCGCGCCATGCGCGACGTGCTGGCCCGGCTCGGCGAGCGGCGGGCCGATGTCGTCGCCGTTGGACCGTCCGATGTGGAGGGTGCACACCTGCGCATCCCGACACCCGAGGTCGACGAGCGGTACGCACCGCTGCTGGACATCCTGCCGTTGCAGCGCCTCGCGCTGGCGCTGGCGCTGCACCGGGGCGAGAACCCCGACGCCCCGCGCGGCCTGGAGAAGGTCACCAGCACGCTCTAGTGTCCGCATGGCAGGCTTTACCCGTGTCCACGCTGCGCGACCTCGTGGAGGAGCACACCCGCCTCGACCCGGCCGACGTTGAGCATCTGCACCGGCTCGCCGGTGACTGGCAGCTGGTCTCCGACCTGTCCTTCGCCGACCTGCTGATGTGGGTGCCGCTCAGCGCGCCAGTCAGCGGCCGCACCCAGTTCCTGTGCGTGGCACAGGTGCGCCCCACGACGGCCCCGACGGCGTACCAGGACGATCAGGTCGGGCGGATCGCGGGCGGTCCCGAGGTGGCGCACCTGGCCATCGCGCGCAGCCAGGCCCGGATCTGGCGGGAGGGGGACCCGGTCTGGTACGGCGACACCCCCGCCCGCCACGAGGCGATCCCGGTGCACCGGCCCGGGAACCCCAACGTCATCGCGATCGTCGGGCGGGACACCAACCTGTCCACCGCCCGTACGCCGAGCCAGCTCGAGCTCAACTACCTCAACACCGCCGACGACCTCGCTCAGATGATCGCCGACGGGACGTTCCCGCCGCAGCGGCACGCGGGCGAGATGACCAGCGCGCCCCGGGTCGGCGACGGGCTGATCCGGCTCGACGCCGGTGGCAAGGTGACCTACGCCAGCCCGAACGCCCAGTCGGCGTACCGGCGCCTGGGGTTGGCGGCCCACCTGGTGGGCGAGGACCTCGCCGCGCTGACCGGCCGGCTGGCCGACGACCCGCTCGAAGGCAGCGACACCACCGAGCGGATGCTCTCGGCGCTGCGCGGCCTCGCCCCCGCTCGCAAGGAGATCGAGGCGCGCGGCGCGACCGTGCTGATGCGAGCGCTGCCCCTGATGCCGGCCGGCGTGCCGATCGGCGCGCTGGTACTGGTACGCGACGTGACCGAGGTGCGCCGCCGGGACCGGGCGCTGATGACCAAGGACGCCACCATCCGCGAGATCCACCACCGGGTGAAGAACAACCTGCAGACCGTCGCCGCGCTGCTGCGGCTGCAGGCGCGCCGGGTCGGCGTACCGGCCGCCCAGGTCGCGCTGGAGGAGTCGGTACGCCGGGTCGCCTCGATCGCGCTGGTCCACGAGACGCTGTCGATGTCCTCGGACGAGGCGGTCGAGTTCGACGGCATCGTGGACCGGGTCGCCGCGGTCGCCCGCGAGGTGGCCTCGCCGGAGACCCGCGTGGTCCTGCGCCGCGAGGGCACCTTCGGCGTGCTGCCGGCCGAGATCGCCACGCCGCTGGTCATGGTGCTCAACGAGCTGCTGCAGAACGCCCTGAAACACGCGTTCGCCCCGGGTACCACCGGCGAGGTCGTCGTGTCGGCGCACCGCTTCCGCCGGCAGCTGCACGTGACGGTCGCCGACACCGGGTGCGGGCTGCCGCCGGGCTTCGCGCTGGAGGCCAGCGAGCGGCTGGGGCTGCAGATCGTGCGTACGCTCGCGACGGGTGAGCTGCGGGGCTCGATCGAGCTGCGGTCGAGGGCCGACGGGGGCACGGAGGCCGTGCTGGTCGTCCCGCTGACGAAACATTGACTCGTCACATGCTGAGACGAGGCTCACTCGGCCATGGCGTAAGGACCGCCGGTCGTGGGACGATTCTCGCTATGCATGCAGCGCGGTTGCGGCTCGTAAGCCGCCGGCACGTCGACTACGGTCGCGTCCGCAGCGCCATGTGTCCGGCCATCTGACGCCGCCCCGCTTTTCCCTTGCGGGCGCGCTGAGCGCCGGCTCTTTCATGTTGACACTGACGTCATCCGGTGCGTCTGCGCGTCCCCGTGCCGAGGAGGACGCCCCACATGACGATAACCACGCCGAGGCCGGCGCCAGTTCGCCGCGCCCGTGGCGAGGGGCAGTGGGCGGTCGGGCACCGGGAGCCGCTCAACCCTAACGAGCGTACGAAGAAGGACGACCCGCCGCTCAACGTTCGCCGCCGCATCGAGAGCATCTACGCCCATCACGGCTTCGCCAGCATTGACCCCGCCGACCTGCGCGGCCGGTTCCGCTGGTGGGGCCTGTACACCCAGCGCAAGCCGGGCATCGACGGCGGTCGCACCGCCATCCTGGAGCCGCACGAGCTCGAAGACGAGTACTTCATGCTGCGCGTGCGCATCGACGGCGGACAGCTGAGCCTGGCGCAGCTGCGGACGGTGGCCTCCATCTCGCAGCGCTACGCCCGCGACACCGCCGACGTGACCGACCGGCAAAACGTGCAGCTGCACTGGGTCCGCATCGAGGACATGCCCACCATCTGGGAAGCGCTCGAAGGCGTCGGGCTGACCACGGCTGAGGCGTGCGGCGACACGCCGCGGGTCATCATCGGCAGCCCGGTGGCCGGCGTGGCCGCCGCCGAGGTGCTCGACGGGACACCGGCGATCCGCGCCATCGCCGCCCGTTACATCGGCGACCCCGAGCTCGCCAACCTGCCCCGCAAGTACAAGTCGTCGATCTCCTGGCTGCCCGACACGCCCTACGAGGCCAACGACATCGCGTTCGTCGGCGTGGTCCACCCGGTGCACGGCCCGGGCTTCGACCTGTGGGTCGGCGGCGGGCTGTCCACCAACCCGATGCTGGCCAAGCGCCTGGGCGCCTGGGTGCCGCTCGACGAGGTGCCCGAGGTGTGGGCCGGGGTCACCCGGCTGTTCCGCGACTACGGGTACCGCCGGCTGCGCACCCGTGCGCGGCTGAAGTTCCTCCTCGCCGACTGGGGCGTGACCCGGTTCCGCGAGGTGCTTGAGCAGGAGTACCTCAAGCGGTCGCTGGTCGACGGCCCGTCCCCGGACCTGCCGGAGAAGCCGATCGACCACGTCGGCGTGCACGCGCAGGCCGACGGGCGGTGCTACGTCGGCGTGACACCGGTTGCCGGGCGGGTTTCCGGCTCGATGCTCGGGGGCCTGGCCGACGCCGCCGAGGCGCACGGCAGCGGGCGGGTGCGCACCACGCCGTACCAGAAGCTGCTGGTGCTGGACGTGCCACCGTCCCAAGTGGACTCGCTGGTGGTGGCGCTGCGGGCGATCGGGCTGGAGGCGGCGCCCTCGGCGTGGCGGCGCGGGACCATCGCATGCACCGGCATCGAGTACTGCAAGCTCGCCATCGTCGAGACCAAGGCGCGCGCTGCGTCCCTTGTCGCAGCCCTCGAGGAGCGTCTGGCCGAGTTCGACGCCGACATCTCGATCCACCTCAACGGCTGCCCGAACGCCTGCGCGCGCACGCAGATCGCTGACATCGGGCTCAAGGGCATGCTGGTGCCCGGTCCCGGAGGCGAGCTGGTCGAGGGGTTTCAGGTGCATCTCGGCGGCGGGCTGGGGCTGGCCGCCGGCCAGACCGCGGGCCTGGGCCGGAAGCTGCGCGGCCTGAAGACCACGTCGGCGGAGCTGCCCTCGTACGTCGAGCGCCTGGCTCGCCGGTACCTGGCCGGGCGCAAGGACGACGAGTCCTTCGCGCAGTGGGTCGGGCGCGCCCCGGAGGAGGACCTGCGATGAGCGAGCGAAGCGAGGAGCCGGCATGAGCGAAGGCCACGCGGTGCTGCTCTATTGCCCGTACTGCGGCGAAGAGGATCTGCGTCCCCATGAGGACACACATGGCGCCTGGGAGTGCCGCTCCTGCGCCCGCGTGTTCTCGGTGAAGCTGCTCGGACTGTCCACTGTGGTCAAGGAGGTATCCCGGTGACTGTGACCGCGATCCGCACTCAGAAGGAGCTGGCCGACCTCGCGGCGCGGGCCGCGGTCGAGCTGGAGGACGCCACCGCCGAGGAGATCATCGGCTGGGCGGTGGAGACGTTCGGATCCCGGTTCTGTCTGACCAGCTCGTTCGCTGACGCGGTCCTCGTTCACGTGGCGTCCCGGGTGGCGCCAGGCATCGATGTCGTGTTCCTCGATACCGGCCTGCACTTCGCGGAGACCCTCCAGGTACGAGACCAGGTGCGGCGCACGCTTCCGGTGACCGTGCTGTCGGTGCAGCCGAAGATCACGGTCGGCCAGCAGGACGGCCTCTACGGGCCGCGGCTTTTCGGCCGCGACCCCGACGAGTGCTGCGCGATCCGCAAGGTGGAACCCTTGGAGCGGGCGCTGTCGCGCTACGACGCATGGGCCGCTGGGCTGCGCCGCGACGAGGGACCCACGCGGGCCCGCACCGCGGTGGTGGCCTACGAGCCGAGCCGGGGCAAGGTGAAGGTGGCGCCCCTGGCCCGCTGGACCCAGGCCGACGTGGACGCCTACATCGCCAAGCACAACGTGCCCGTCAACGACCTGATCCGCCAGGGGTACGCCTCGGTCGGCTGCTGGCCGTGCACCCGGCGTACCCAGCCGGGGGAGGACCCTAGGTCGGGCCGCTGGCCGCTGTTCGACAAGACCGAATGCGGGATTCACCGGTGAGGTTGCCGGTCGTACTGGTGGCACACGGCAGCCGCGACCCGCGCGCGGCGGCCACCACGCGGGCGCTCGCCCGGGTCGTGGCGCGTCTGAGCCCCGGCAGTCCGGTACGGGTGGCCTTCCTCGACCACGCCGGCCCCAGGGTCGGTGAGGCGCTGCGCCCGTTCGGGGCCGACGAGGTGGCGGTGGTGCCGCTGCTGCTGACCGCCGCGTACCACGGACGGGTCGACCTGCCGGCCGCGCTCGCCGAAGCCCGGGCGGCTGGCATCGGCACCGGCGCGATGCTGACCGACGCCCTCGGTCCGACCAGCTCGCTGGTGCCGGCCGCCTTGTTGGCTGGGCTGCGCCGGCGGCTCGCCGAACGAGGTCCGGGCTACGACGCGCTCGTGCTCGCCGCCGCCGGTACCCGCGACCGGGCGGCACTGTCTACTGTGGACCAGGTGGCGACCGCGCTGGGCGCCGCCCTTGGCGTTCCGTGCCGTTCGGGGTACGCCTCGGCGGCAGCGCCCACCGCTGGCGAGGCGGTACGCGAGCTTCGCACGGCCGGCGCTCGCCGGGTCGCTGTCGCCGCGTACTTCCTCGCCACCGGGCGGCTGTACGGCAGCGCGGCGGACTCGGCGCTCGCCGCGGGCGCGGTCGCCGTGGCCGAGCCGCTGGGCGACGCACCCGAGCTGGCCCGCCTGGTCCTCGACCGGGTGGCGCAGGCCCGCACCCGAAGCCTGGTGGGCGCCGCCCGGTAAGCTGCCGCGCTCGGTGCCGGCGTTGCCGCATTACGATGCGTTCGAAGGGCTGCCCCTCGGGCCTGCCGGGCAGTTGGCGGTGCTCGCCGGCGCGATGGTGGAAGACGGCGCCGACCCCGCTCGACTCGTCGAGCACGTCGTGGCGGGCGCCGGCATGGCGTCGGAGACCGCGGCCGAGTTCGTCACCGCCTGGCGAGAGCTGGTCGGGGAACAGGCCGCGCTGCCGGAACCCGTCGAGGAGCAGGAGGCGTTCAACGCGGCACAGGCGGCCCTGGTCCGGCCTCCCGGACGGTCGCCTTGGCGGCGCGGGCCGGAAGGCGTGTCAGAGGAGGAGGCGTACCTGCTGGCCGAGGGCTGGTTCTCGCTCAGCGCGTGGGCCTTGCCGCTGAACACGTTGCTCCAACTGAAGGAGGTCCGGGTCGCGTTGCCGCTGCGGCAACAGCTCACCGAGGCCATCGGTGCGGTCGCCCCGCTGCGAAGCGATCTCGCGTGTGCCGTCGGGCTGCTCGCCGTGCTCGACGACGAACGGTTGGTCGTCCTGCACCGGCCAACGGCGCGCGGCTTCGAGGTGACCATCAGCGGCATCGGGGACAACTTCCAGCTGCACACCCTGCTCGCCGCGGCGTTGAGCGGCCCGGCCGCCGAGGGGTTGCTGGAAGGCGTCCGTCCCGACCCGAGCTGGGTCGCCGCGGCAACCGACGGTCCGTTCGAGCCGCCTGGCGGCCCGATCGCCGGCCAGTTCAACCTGGTCGACGCGTACGGACAATGGATCTGGAACGAAGGGCGGCCCGCCGACATCCCAACCCTGGAGGGGCGCCTTGTCGTGGTCCTCGACCCCCCGCCGTACGAGCGGACGTGGAACATCGGGCGCACCTATCCGATGATGCGTCCATACATACACCTGGATCGGATCATGCCGGCGGACGAGGCGGCCGGCTGGCTGGGCCGGGTCGCCACGCCGGCACCGCCGGCGGCCCGGTCATCCTCACGGCGCCCTAGCAAGCCTGTTGACACGGGCAGGTAGGCCGGGGGCTGTCCTGGCATCTCTGCCTGGCCGGGCCTGCGCGGCGGTTGGCTGGAGCGGCTTCGTCCTGGGTCTGGTATGAGCCGGCGTCGAACAGGTCCGCGCGAAACTCTAGGAATCGCGGCGGTGCAGGTCGAGGATGAGGTCGACTACCAGTGCGGTCCAGCCCGTCTGGTGCGCCGCGCCGAGCCCGGCGCCGGTCTCGCCGTGGAAGAACTCGTAGAACTGCAGCAGGTCATGCCAGGCCGGGTCGCGCTGGAACAGCTCGTACCCGCCGAAGGACGGGCGCCGGCCGTCCGGACCGTCGAGGAACAGGGAGACCAGCCGGCGGGAGAGGTCATCGGCGACCTCGGACAGGCTCCGCTTGTCGCCACCGGTTGGATGCTCCACCAGCAGGTCGTCGCCGAAGAAGTCGCCGAAGCGGCGCAGCGCCTCGATCAGGATGTAGTTGACCGGGAACCAGATCGGGCCGCGCCAGTTGGAGTTGCCGCCGAACAAGCCGCTGGTCGACTCGCCCGGCTCGTACCCGACGGTGTAGTCGTGGCCGCCCAACGAGACCGTGAAAGGCTCGGCGCTGTGTTGGCGTGACAGCGAGCGCAGCCCGTACGGCGAAAGGAACTCCTCCTCGGACAGCATCCGGCGCAGGATCCGGATCAGCTGGTCGGCGCCGACCATCGACAGCAGGCGCAGCTGGTGCCCGCCCCTGGTTCGCTTGGCGCCGATCACATCGCCGTACTCCGGCTTGTTGGTCAGGAACCAGCGCAGGCGCGCCGCGACGTCGGGCAGCCGGCGCAGCGTCCGGGAGCTGACGACGGTGGCCGCGGCCAGCGGCAGCAGCCCAACCACCGACCGCACCTTCAACGGGATCGTCGTACCGTCCTCCACGCGCAGCACGTCGTAGAAGAACGAGTCCTCCTCGTCCCACAGGCCGTGCTGGTAGCTGGCGAACGCGATGTACGCGAAATGCTCCAGGAACTTCGTCGCGACGTCCTCGTACACCTGGTGGTGGTCGGCCAGCAGCAGCGCCATCTCCAGCAGGTTCAAGGCGTACATCGCCATCCACGCGGTGCCGTCGCTCTGGTCCAGGCACCCACCGACCGGCAGCGCCGCCGAACGGTCGAACGGGCCGACGTTGTCCAGCCCCAGGAAGCCGCCCTCGAAAAGGTTGTTGCCGGTGGAGTCCTTGCGGTTGACCCACCAGGTGAAGTTGATGAGCAGCTTGTGCATCACCCGTTCGAGGAACTCGTAGTCCCGTGAGCCGTCCAGGTGGAACACCCGAAGCGCGGCCCAGGCGTGGACCGGTGGGTTCACGTCGCTGAACGCCCACTCGTAGGCGGGGATCTGGCCGTTGGGATGCATGTACCACTCGCGCAGCAGCAACAGCAGCTGTGACTTGGCGAACTCCGGGTCGACGCGGGCGATGGTCACGCACTGGAACGCCAGGTCCCAGGCGGCGTACCAGGGGTACTCCCACGGGTCCGGCATGGAGATGATGTCGAAGCTGTTCATGTGCGACCAGGCGCTGTTGCGCCCGTGCTTGCGGCCGGCCGGCGGCGACTCGGACGCCGGGTCACCCTCCAGCCAGCGGGACACGTCGAAGTGGAAGAGCTGCTTGCCCCACATCAGGCCGGCGATGGCCTGGCGGATCACGGCGGCTTCCTCCGTGCTTGCGGCGGCCGGCACCAGCGAGGCGAAGTACTCGTCAGCCTCGCGGCTGCGGGCCGCCATCACCGCGTCGAACTCCCGGTCGAGGTCGAGCCGCGCCTCGGACACCGCGTCAACGGCGTCGAGGGTCAGGCGTACCCGGATCTCGACCTGCTCGCCCGGGTTCACCGCCACCAGGTAATGCAGCGCCGCCTTCGTGCCCACCTGGTCCGGGTTGACCGTCTCGGCACCGTGGACCAGGTAGTCGTTGATGCCGTCCTTCGGGTACGGCGTACGGCTCACCTTGCCCCACAGCCGCTCCGCGTTGCTGTCGTTGTCGCAGAACAGCGACGTTGGCGAGCCGCTGCCGGTGACGGTGAGCCGGCCGAGCAGCTTGTGCTCGGCCACGAGCGACGATCCCTTGCCCCGGATCGTGGGGACGTAGTCGCGGCGCGGTAGCCCCCAGGCCCACGTGTTGCGAAACCACAGCGTCGGCAGCACGTGCAGCGCGGCCGGTTCCGGCCCGTGGTTGCGGGCCGTGATCCGTACGCACATGTCGGTCGGCCCCGCTTTGGCGTAGTCGACGGTCACCGCCCAGTACCGGTCCTCGTCGAACACGCCGGTGTCGACCAGCTCGTACTCCGGCTCGTCGCGCCCCCGCCGGCCGTTCTCGATGTCCAGCTCGGTGTACGGGAACTCGCGCTGCGGGTAGTGGTAGCGCCAGCGCATCCAGGAGTGGGTGGGCGTGGAGTCCAGGTACCACCAGTACTCCTTGACGTCCTCGCCGTGGTTGCCGCCCTCGCCGGACAGCCCGAACATCCGTTCCTTGATGATCGGGTCCTTCCCGTTCCACAGGGCCAGGGCGAAGCAGAACGTCTGCCACTCGTCGCAGATGGCGGCCATGCCGTCCTCGTTCCACCGGTAGGACCGGGAGCGCGCGTGGTCATGCGGGAAGTAGTCCCACGCGGTGCCGTAGTCGCTGTAGTCCTCCCGGACGGTGCCCCAGGCGCGCTCGGAGACGTACGGTCCCCAGGCGCGCCACGATTGCTCCCCGGCGTCGGCCTGAGCAAGGCGATCGCGTTCCATCACACTGAGGATTGTCGCCACGAGGTGTTTCGGCTGCGAATCCAGCCAACGCAAACAGGGAAATGAATCACATGTCACTCGTCTTCGGTACACAGACCTGCGGCAGCCTGGCGGAGGGCGCGCAGCGTGAGTGGCTGGTGCCCGACGGTCGCGGCGGCTACGCCATGGGTACGGTCTGTGGCCTGCGCACCCGCCGGTACCACGCGCTGCTCGTGGTCAGCGGGGAGACCCCGGCCGCCCGGCACGTGGGCCTGGTCTCGTTGGACCCGGTGCTCACCCTGCCCTCGGGCGCCACCGTGCGGCTCGGGGTGCACGAGTGGTCCTCCGGGGCGGTCGAGCCGCGCGGGCACCGGCTGCTGGAACGGTTCGACCTGGTCGATGGGCTGCCGCGGTGGCGCTGGCGGATCGGCGGGATCGTCGTCGAGCGCGAGCTGGCGATGGCGTACGGGCAACCGTCGCTCGCCGTGGTCCACCGCCTCGTCGAGGCGCCCGAACCGGTCACGCTCGCCCTGGAGGCGCTGTGCACCTGGCGCGACGCCCACGGCGAGCGCCACGCGGGCGCCGGCCCGTTGCGGATGACCCCGGCGGCGGACGGCGCCGTCATCGAGGACGCGTACCGCCTCGCCGGCCCCGGGTGGCAGCCGGTCGGCGAGTGGTACCTCGGCGCATACGCCCGGGAAGAGGCTGATCGGGGCCTGAACCCGGTCGAGGACCTGTGGTGTTCGGGCCGCTTCGCGGCCCGGATGTCGCGAGGACAGTGCCTGGAAGTTTCCGCATGGGCGGGCGATCTCGGGACCCGGCCGGCGCCGGCCACTGCCATCGTCGAGCGCAGCCGCCGCCGCGTCCGTGCCCTCGTCGCCGCCGCGCCGGACCCCGTGCTCGCCGTGGCCGCCGACGCGTTCGTGATCGGCGGCCCTTCCGGGCCTGAGGTCGTCGCCGGCTACCCCTGGTTCGGCGCCTGGTCCCGCGACACGATGATCTCCTACGAGGGCCTGTTCCTGTCCACGGGCCGCGTGGACGAGGGGCGTGCGCTGCTCCGCGCCTATGCCGCCACGCTGTCGGAGGGCATGCTCGCCAACACCGCCGACACCGGGCGGACCGAGTACAACACGGTCGACGCGACCCTGTGGTTCGTGCACGCGGTCGACCGGCACGTCACCCTGACCGGCGACACCGACCTCGGCGTCGAGCTGCTCGCGGCGCTCGACGGGGTGGTGGCCGCACACGTCGCCGGGTGCCGGTTCAACATCGGGACCGACACCGACGGCCTGCTCACCCAGGGCGCCGACGGGCACGCGCTGACCTGGATGGACGCCCGGGTGGACGGGGTGGCCGTGACCCCGCGGGCTGGCAAGCCCGTCGAGGTCAACGCGTTGTGGATCAACGGGCTGGCCGCGGTGGCGGCGCTGCGCGCCCGGATGGGGCGGGACAACGACGATCTCGTCGCGCTGCATGACACCGCCAAGGCCAGCTTCGCCAAGCGGTTCCCCACGCCGAGCGGGTGGCTCCACGACGTTGTCGACCCGGATGACCCGGCGCTTCGGCCCAACCAACTGCTGGCGTACTCCCTGCCGTACGCCCCGCTCGCGCCGGACCCTGGCGTGCTGCGCGCCGTGGGCGAGGCCCTGCTCACGCCGCTCGGCCTGCGCACGCTCGCGCCGGGCGACCCGGCGTACCGCGGCCGCCACCGCGGCGGCCCGGCCGACCGCGATCGGGCCTACCACCAGGGCACGGTGTGGCCGTGGCTGATCGGGCCGTACGCCGACGCAATAAGGAAGGCCGGCCCGCCGAGGTCCGGCGTGCTGGCCAGCCTGCTCGACGGCCTGCTCGACGGCCTGCTCGACGGCTTGGAAGCCCACCTCGGCGAGTGGGGGCTGGGCTCGGTGAGCGAGACCGCGGACGGCGATCCTCCGCACCAGGCGACGGGCTGCCCCTTCCAGGCCTGGTCGGTGGCCGAGACGCTAAGGGTTCGCCGCGGCGTTACATCCTGGAAATGAGATTTGCCCCCGCGGTAACGCGTAACCGGCAGGATGGACGGCAGATCCCCGGACCCATCTCACCAGCGTCGCCACCCGGCGCGGCGATGAGGCGTGCCCGGAGCGGGTGAAAGGGGGCTGCGGTGGGCGCACCTGTCGTCAGGCCGCATGTCGACAAGCCGTTGCGCGTGCTGATGTTGTCGTGGGAGTACCCACCGGTCCTGGTGGGCGGGCTCGGCCGCCATGTCAGCGCGCTGTCGACCGCGCTGGTGGCCGCCGGCCACGAGGTCACCGTCGTCACCCGGCATGCGCCAGGCGCGCCGCTGGAGGAGCACCGCGAGGGGGTACGCGTGCTGCGCGCCCCCGAGGACCCGCCGACGTTCCCCCTGGCCACCCCGACCCTGCTCGCCTGGACCATGGCGTTCAACCACGCCGTGACCCGCACCGGCCTGCGCGCCGCCGCCACCGGCGAGTACGACCTGATCCACGCCTACGACTGGCTGGTCACGCACACCGCGATCACCCTCAAGGAGCATCTCGACCTGCCGCTGGTCGCCACGGTCCACGCCACCGAGGCCGGCCGCCACCAGGGCTGGCTGCCCGACGAGATGAACAAGTGCATCCACTCCATCGAGCGGTGGCTCGGCCACGAGGCCTGCCGGGTGCTGGTCTGCTCGGAGTACATGCGCTTGGAGGTCACCCGCCTGCTGGACCTGCCCGCCGGTCGGGTGGAGGTGGTACCCAACGGCGTGGACAGCGGCGCGTGGCACGCCGCGCCGCGCGCGATCTCCGCCGCCCGGTCGCGCTTCGCCGGTGAGGGGCCGCTGATCGGGTACGCCGGCCGCCTGGTCTACGAGAAGGGCGTTCAGGACCTGGTGCACGCCGTTCCGCAGCTGCGCGAGCGCCATCCCGGCCTGCGCGTGGTGATCGCCGGTGACGGCCCGCACCGCCCGGAGCTGCAGCACGAAGCGCGCAAGCTCAAGCTGTACCGCGCGATCAGCTTCGCCGGCTTCCTGGGCGAGGCGGAGCTGGCGGCCGTTCTGGCGGCCAGCGACGCGGTGGTGGTACCGAGCATCTACGAGCCCTTCGGCATGGTGGCGCTGGAGGCGGCCGCGGCCGGCGCACCGCTCGCCGTAGCGTCAACCGGCGGGCTGAACGAGATCGTCGAGCCGGGCGTGACCGGCGTGGCGTTCCCGGCGAAGGACCCGCGCGGCCTCGCCGACGCCGTGGGCAACCTGCTGTCCGACGAGGTGCTCGCGCGCCGGGTGGCCTGCAAGGCGCGGAGCATGGTCGCCGAGCGCTTCTCGTGGGGCACGGTCGCCGCCCGAACGGCGGCCGCCTACCGGACGGCGGTACGCCAGGCGTCCGGGTACGAGGCGCACCAAGCCGAGCTGGTCACAACCTGAGCTGGTTACAACCTGAGCTGGTCACAACCTGAGGCAGAGACAGTGACGCCCCGGTGGGCCGTACCCCCGGGGCGTCTGGTCTTGGCCGAAGGCGACTAGACGGAGTGAGCGCGGACCCGCAGGCCTCCGCGACGCTTGATGGCACGCCGCTCTTCTTCGCTCATCCCGCCCCAGATGCCGGCGTCCTGACCGGAGTCGAGAGCCCACTGGAGGCATTCGTCGATCACCGAGCAGCGCCGGCAGACCGCCTTCGCCTGCTCCACCTGCAGCAGGGCCGGGCCGGACGTCCCAATTGGGAAGAACAGCTCCGGGTCCTCATCGCGGCAAGCGGCATCGTGGCGCCAGTCCATGGCGGCAACACTCCTTGATTCTTCGCGGATCGGTGGCGGTGATGCGTTCTGATCTCTCTCATTTATGCATCTCGCGGTGCCATTCGGGGCGATCGGGCCCGACCCGAACGACAGCGCGTGAGCAGGCAAACCTGGTCTCGCTTGTGAATGCTTTCACGAACACTCGCGATGTCAAGGGGTGGCGTTTGAAAAAACTGTGAGGGGTGACCAACGCCACACGCTATTTGTCCGTTCCCTCCCGAGTTCCGAGCCGTTCTGCTGACGGGCTGTAACCAAGGCAGTACCCTTCGCGGAGGGTGGCCACCATTTCGATTTGGTGTCGCGCCGCGCACCGTTCAGCACACGACGCGTAACGCTGCCGGCACAGCGGCGAATTCTACCTTGTCCCGCTCGCCAAGGAATTCCCCGTCGACCTGAAATCCCAACGGCTGGTGCGTCCGGAGGCTGAAGCCGGCGAGGTCGTGCAGCCGCAGAATCCGCTTGCCGTGCGGGTCGGGCCGCCGCGACAGGATCTGCGCCACCGTGCGCAGGGTGCTGGGCAGGTGCAGTGCCCGCATGGCCATGACGTCGAGCCCGGTTTCGAACGAGGCGTCCGGTGACGGGTTGATGGGCCGGTCGCGGAGGTAGGTCCACGGGGCGGTGTTCTGCACGATCACGGCCGCCAGGTCCGGCTCGGCGGGCTCGTCACCCCGCTCCAGGATGATCGCGTGCGTGCGCCATTCGGTCTCTAGGAAGTACTGCGCGAGCGCGGCGCGGAAGTAGAGGTTCAGTGTGGACCGGCGCCCGCGCAGCCGGGCCCGCTCCACCCGGCGCACGACCTCGGCATCCATGCCGAGCCCCGCGCAGAATGTGAAGTACCGGTCGTCGGCGCGCCCGAGCCCGATCGTGCGGCAGCGCGGGCCGTCGGGTCCGTCGCGCAGTGCCTCCAGGATCACGCCGGTGCCATCGGCCCAGTCCTTGGGCAGGCCCATGGCGCGGGCGAACACGTTCGTCGAGCCCCCGGGGACGACCGCGAGCGCCGGCCGGTCTGCCGCATCGGCCGACGGCTTGGCCCGCAGGATGCCGTTGACGGCCTCGTTGACCGTGCCGTCGCCGCCGACCGCGATCACGATGTCGACGCCGTCGTTGGTGGCCTCGGCGGCGAGCGTGGCCGCGTGTCCCCGGCGGCGGGTATACGCGACGGTCAGGCTCACCTCGCTGCGCAGCGCGCGGACCAGAACGTCGCGCCCGCGCTCGCTCGTGGTCGTGGCCTTCGGGTTGACCACGAGTAGCGCTCGCATGGCGGGGACTTTACCCGTTGCTGCCGGAACCTACCGGCCTCGATGGGGTGATCCGGCCTCGATAGGGTGATCCGCGTGACCACCCCAACGGCGATGCCGGGGGTTCTCCGCTGGGCGATCGCCGTCTTCGCGGTGGAGACCATCGGCGTATGGGCGTACGTGGCGTTCCTGATCTACGCCGATCTCACTCGCGCAGACGTGGCCGGACGCGGCGCCGCGGTCACGGTCTACTTCGGGTTGTACGCCCTGGCGTTCGCCGCGATCGGCTGGGCGCTGGTCCGGCGCAGGTCCTGGGCGCGTGGCCCGGCGATCGTGCTGCAGCTGATGCTCGCCGCGATCGGCTACTACATGATCCAGGGCGGGCTGACCGTCGTTGGCGTACTCGTGTTGTTGCTCGCAGTGATCGGCATCGGCCTGCTGCTCATGCCCGCCTCGCGCGAGGGTCTCGGGGTGCGCTGAACGATCCAGGCCCGCGGGGCGCCCTGAGGCCCTAGGCTGTCTCCCCGTGGGTGCAGGGCTTGCAGACCGGTTGCCGGCGTACCAACAGCTCGCCGAGCAGCTGCGGAGTCAGATCACCACGGGGTCGCTGCGGCCGGGCGAGCGCCTGCCGACCGAACCGCAGCTGTGCGCCAGCTCCGGGCTGTCCCGGTCGACGGTCCGGGAGGCGTTGCGGCTGCTGGCCAGCCAGCATCTGATCGTGACCACGCGAGGTGTGACCGGCGGCAGCTTCGTGGCGCACCCCAGCCCGGCGCAGCTCGGCGAGATCCTGTCGACGGGCATGCGGCTGCTGCTGTCGACCGGAGCGATCCGCCCGATCCAGCTGATCGAGGTACGCGAGATGCTGGAGGCGCCAGCCGCGGCGCTCGCCGCGTCGAGGCGTACCGAGGCACACCTCGCCGCCCTGCGGGCCGCCCTGTTCGACCCGTCGCGCGATCCGCGGGAGCGGATGTTCGAGGCGTACCGGGACTTCCACGCGGCGCTGGCCGTGGCGGCGGGCAACCCGCTGTGCGAGCTGGTCACCACCCCGCTGTACTGGGTGGGCAACTGGGTGGGCCATGCCGGCGACGCGGTACCGGCCGACTTCTGGCAGCGCATCGACGCCGATCACCGGAAGATCGAGCAGGCGGTGACCGCCCGCGACGGTGCGGCGGCCCGCGAGGCCACCCTGTCGCACCTGGCCCACTTGCGGACGGTCATCCGCTAGCGGGGCGCCGTTTCGTCAGGCGGATCGTGGCCCGCTTGCCGCTCACGTCGGCCGAGACCTCGTCGGCCAGGGCGCTGAGCACCTGCCAGGCGAACGACTCGCCGGTCGGCATGCGTACCGGGTTGCCTGACGCCGGCACCGACGCCTCGACCTTCAAGGTGTTGCCGGTGACGG
>Ga0137367_10000261_pt1 | contig 36754 bp, 37 predicted proteins | sample SagtaG_14_FD_104939 | JGI IMG/M metagenome (GOLD analysis project Ga0137367, IMG submission 104939) | Vadose zone soil microbial communities from Sagehorn Ranch, Mendocino, California, USA - Sage1_L_80_16 metaG | ecosystem: Environmental > Terrestrial > Soil > Vadose zone | place: USA... | reverse complement strand
GGGGGTGGTCGCCGAGACGGCACAGCGGGTCGCGGTGATGTATGCCGGCAAGGTGGTCGAGGAAGCGCCAGTCGGTGAGCTCTTCGCGCAACCGCGACACCCCTATACGCAGGGGCTGATCCGATCGATCCCGCGGATCGACCGGGCGGCAACCCACAGATCCCGCCTCGAATCGATCGCTGGCGTTGTGCCGAGCCTGGTCGATCCCATGCCGGGCTGCCGGTTTGCGCCGCGCTGCCCGTTCGCCCGGGCAGCCTGCCGCGAGGCGGTGCCGCCGCTGCGCGAGATCGCGGCCGGCCACAAGGTTGCATGCGTCTTGTACGGACCGAACGCGCCATGACCGAACCGATGCTGCGCGTGAAAAATCTGGTGAAGCATTTCGTCATCGGCGGCGGCGTCTTTTCCCGCGCGGTGGAGCGGGTCCACGCCGTCAATGACGTGAGCTTTGATCTTGACGCCGGCGAAACCCTGGGGGTGGTGGGGGAATCCGGCTGCGGTAAGTCGACCACGGGGCGCTGCATCCTGCGGCTCATCGAACCGACCTCGGGTGAGGTGTGGTTCAAGGGCGTAAACGTCACGGCGCTAAAAAAGGCGGATCTGCGCGTCTTGCGCCGAGAGATGCAGATCGTCTTTCAGGACCCTTATGCGTCGCTCAATCCACGCATGACAGTCGGCGCCATCATCGGCGAGTCTCTCATCATTCATGGTTTGGCGAAGAGCCGGCGGGAGTTCGAGGACCGGATCGTCGAGCTGCTCGAAACCGTGGGGCTGCGTGCCGATCACATGCGGCGATACCCGCATGAGTTCTCCGGCGGGCAGCGACAGCGGATCGGAATTGCGCGCGCGCTCGCGGTATCGCCTGACCTGATCGTTTGCGATGAGCCGGTATCGGCGCTCGACGTGTCCATCCAGGCGCAGGTCATCAATCTGTTGGAGGAGCTGCAACAGCAGTTCCGCCTGACCTACATCTTCATCGCCCACGACCTCTCGGTCGTCGAGCACATCAGCACCCGCGTCGCGGTGATGTATCTCGGCAAGGTCGTCGAGATCGCCACTGCGCGCGACCTCTATACCGCACCGCTGCATCCCTACACCGAGGCACTGATGGCGGCGGTGCCGATCCCCGACCCGGTCGTCAAGCGTCGGCGCACCGTGTTGCAGGGCGACGTCCCGAGCCCGATTCGGCCGCCGTCCGGCTGCCCGTTCCACACCAGGTGTCCAATCCGCCAGCTTCCGCTGTGCGCGCAGGAGACGCCAGTGCTCAAGCGAGGCAGCGACGGGCATTGGGTGGCGTGTCACCTGCGCGGCTAGACGAACTGCGGCGGCGGCGCGCCGAGGACATCGCGCCCGCCTTCGGGGCGCTCCAGGGCCGTGCGGATGCACTTTATGTCGCTGCCGACCCGCTCCTAAATACGAACCGCATTCGCGTCAGCACCTTGGCGCCCGGGGCGCGACTGCCGACGATGCACGGCATTCGGGAGTATGTCGAAGCGGGTGGGCTGATGTCCTATGGACCAAACGTCGTGGACCAACATCGCCGCGCCGCTGAAAGCACCAATGTGGCCGCCCGGACGCTTGGGCTGCACACTCATGTCATCCATGCAAGCACCGAACGCAACTTCGATGCAGCCTTTGCAACCTTGCTCCAAGTCGACGCGGGCGCGCTGCCCCCGATCGTTCTTCCTCAGTCAGCGCGATCAGCTCGCCACACTGGCGGTCCAACATGGAGTTCCCGCGAGTTATAACCTGCGTGAGTTCGCGAAAGCCGGTGGTCTGATGAGCTATGGTACTAGCGTTACCGAGGCAAGTCGGGAGGCCGGCCTGTTCGCGCGGCTGGGTTCCGCTCACGAAAACGCTCGCGGCATCGTTCCGCGTCCCTCACTCCAACCGCTCCATCAAGCCCTGCAGCAGCCGGGTGCGCGGCTCGATCGAAGAGAAGAGCATGTATTCATGATTCGTGTGTGCGCCCGCGCCGTCGACGCCGAGTCCATCGAGCGTTGGGATCCCCATCGCGACCGTGAAATTGCCGTCCGATCCGCCGCCGACGAGCCGCGCCCTCTCTAGCTGGAAGCCAATCTCCTTTGCAATGGCCGCGGCTTTGTCGAACAGGAGATCGACGCCCCGTCCACGCACGAACGGTGGGCGTGTGATCTTGCCCGTCACCGTCGTTTCGATGTCGGGTCGCGACGATTTCAGGGCCTTGATCTTTGCTTCCATCTCGCTTGCACTTGTGCGGTCGCAGAAACGCAGGTCCACCTCGATCATGCATTCTTCCGCGACCGTATTTCGAGCGGTGCCACCAACGACCAATCCGACATTTGTCGTGATGCCGCGCGTATGGTCACCTAACCCAGCGATCGCAAGCACGATCTCCGCCATGGCGACGATGGCGCTGCGACCCTTGTCAGGGTCGTGGCCGGCGTGCGCGGACCTGCCCCTGGTGCGGATAACGAAGACGCCGACGCCCTTGCGCTCGGTCACGACCTTCCCGCCTTCGCGCGACGGCTCGGTGACGAGGACGTAACGTTGGCCGCGCGCCTCGCGTTCGATGACGCTACGTGAGACCGAGCTGCTCAGCTCTTCGTCCGGGGTGAACAGGAACGTGATCGGCAATTTCGTGCGCCGCCTCGCCAGGGCAATCCGGCGGAACGCCGCGACACCGAGCACCAGCCCTCCCTTCATGTCGTAAATGCCTGGCCCGTAGACCCGGTCGCCCTCGCGACGATAGGTGAGCTTGCCGGTCAGTGTGCCGACCGGATGCACGGTATCCATGTGGCTCAGCACCAGAATGCCCGGCTCGTTGCGCGTCGGATCACAGCGCACGAGCAGAATGTCGCCAAACGAATCAGTGGTTAGCTCACGCTCCCACGCGGCGCCGGTTCCCTCGAACAACCTTGCGATCGTTTCGAGCACGCGGTTGACGCCCGGAGCGCTGCGCGAAGGGCTCTCGATTTCTACGATGCTGCGGATGTCCTCGAGGATTGCGTCGCTATCGACTCGGTCGTCGAGAAAGGAGGGCATGGTCGTCCTTGCGGCTTGCCCAGCGGATTTTCGATCGCATGAGAACAAAGCATCGACGGCATGAGAATAGTGCAGTGTTAGAATATTGTCAGAAGAATAGATTCGTACCTTACACCCCCGCCCACGCTTCTCGCGACCGCCGATGAGGTGGTCGGATAAGCAAGCCGCGTGCGTGGTGGCTGAGGTGCCTCAGTCCGCTTTGGCACAAAGCGGACATACCGAGATGTCTGCTATTTTGTCCGCTTTCGGGGGCAAAGCGGACATCAGCCAGCGATTGATTTTTCGGCGCGGGCCGGAAACCTCACAATGTGCTGCCCGTCGCCGTGCTTCTCACGATTGATCAGCAGTTGAACGTGTTTGCCCCACAGATCGAGCGCGGCCCGCTTTTCTGCGGCGTAGCTCGATCGGTTATAGACGCCAGCGACGCCAGCCTTGTGGCCGCTGATGTGGTTGAGCACAGCTTCGATGACGTGCGGCTGCACGCCAAGTTCGGCCATGCGGGTAGCGACACTGCGCCTTACATCATGCAGCCGCCATGAACCGATGGCCGCTTGCTTATCGAGTGCGGCCTTGGATTTCGACCATCCCTGAAAGCCGCTCTGCCGATCGCTGCCGGTGCGAGGGCCATTACCGAATATGGAATCTCGGCCGGCGCGGGCAGGGCGCGATTTCAAGATTGCGAATGCGGGTTTGGATAGTGGGACTTCATGGGGCCGACTGTTCTTGGTGCGCGCGGGCGGTAGTTTAATTATACGCTCTTCCAGGTCGACCTCCGACCAGCGCAAGGCACCGATCTCCTCGCGCCGTTGCCCAGTAAGCATCAGCAGTCTTACGATCTCGCCGTAGTCCGAATCGGGCAGGGTGCGCCAGATGAGCGCCAGTTCGCGATCGGCAAGCACGCGCTCGCGCGACTTCGCGCCATCAAAATGCTTGTTGGTTCCGATCACTGGGTTCATGTCGCAGAGGCCTTCGCCGATGACCCATGTGAAGAATGATGACAGCGCGGCGCGCGCCCGATCGGCGGATACCGGACCATGCTCGTCGGCGATCTTACCAAGACGTGCGGCCACCGTGGCGCGGCTGATCCTTGCAAGATGAAGGCTGTGCAGCGGTTTCCAGTACTGCTCGAGATAGCGCTTGGCATCGACATAGCTGCGCGGCCGCAGCCGACCCTCCTGGCGTGCTAGAAAGCGGCCGATGACGTCGCCTAGTAGTTCATCCGATGCCCGCACACGAGCCTCCGCTCGATCGGCAGCAGGATCGTGGCCGAGCCGGACCTTCGCGAGCAGATTTCCCGCCGTCTGCCGTGCCTTCGCCGGATCCAGGATCTTGGCCGCACCAATTGTCATGCGGCGCTGCCTGCCGCCGAGCGCGTATTGCACGATGAAGGTGCGGGAGCCGCCTGCCCTTAGCCGCAGGCCGAAGCCGGGCACGTCGTCATCGAAGAAAATCGCTTCGCTTTTGCCAGGCGGCAGCGTGAGCCGTTCGATGCTGGGTTTTGTAAGTTTCATCTGTCTTGCTTTTTAGCGAAGACCCGCTGACTTCTGGCGCCCGGTTACTGGGAAGACCATGGGAAGATCACTCTTACATACTCTTGCCGGCAGCGGACAGAGGGTATACCGCGATAAATGCAGATTTCAAGCCATTTCTAACGCTTTCCCACTACTGCTGCACATTGATGCTACCGAGTACCCTGTTTCTCTTAATCAGCGGGTCCCAGGTTCGAGTCCTGGTGCGCCCACCATTGATATCAGTGTGTTAGATGGCGTCCCTGTCAGACCCAAATTTTGGGGCAAGCAGCGGGTAAGCCTCAAATTCTAATGCTCGTCCTGTGCTGGTTGTCGTTCGCGGGGAACGGCGTCGGCGCCCATTCCCCACACGGACGTATGCGTCGCCGCCTCATCGTCCGCCGCAATCGCGTCGGTTAGGACGAATGTAGAGACGAGAGCGATACCGATACGCACTAAAGACTGACATTCCATCTAGTAGGGCGTGTACTCATAAATGCGCAGATCGGAGGACTGCTTTCGGGAGCAAATCGGAAAACATTTGCTCAGTCTGAGCTTTACCGGTTCTGACCCATTCCGGACCAAGCTATTGTGCAAGCTGGCGCTAACCATCGTTATTGTCTTGCGGCGATGTGGTCGGCAATGAAAGTCGCGTCGTTGCCGACGCCTGCCAGCAGTGCGGAGCTCAGGGCGTAGGTGCGTCTTAAACCCAGGAAGTGATCGTGCCGGACGAGAAGGTGCGAGACGAAGCGCGGGCAATGGCCTGCCTGTTTGCGACGACGTCGCGGACAACGATGCGGCTGGAACGCGCTGCTTTCCTGCGTGCCAACGGTGACCGGCGCGGCATTGCCGACGTCGCCGCGGCCGCTGACGCTCAGCAGACAGGCAGGTGCAAACGCTTGACCGGTGTTGCGCCGCGAGCGATCTGGGCAACCCTGTGGATGCAGTCGTCGTGGGGTGGCAAACCGCACCGCTGCCAGCGATCGCAGTCTCCGCAGGTGAAGCCAGATCTCCGCGCCCACGAGGTGCGAGCTATCCTTCTGGGGAATAGCCGCTGAATGATGTGGAGTGTGCGCATCGCTGTCCTCCCATGGACATGCATTGGATTCCTTTGCCGAATATTCGACGGCTATCATCAGCGGCATTGATCAAGATCAAATCAAACGGCGCTCGGTGAAACAACGAGGGGTATTTGGGACGTCCAAAGGAGCAGATCTGCTATGATGAATTGCAACCCGGATGCGGCGAGAGTTGATCTTGATCAATTTTGATCGGATCTCCTGAGCTAACCTATACTGGTGAACTGGTGGAGGAACTACCGAATGAAACCACCGAAGGTCGTGCCACGATGACCGCTGATGCATGCGTTCGGGCTTCAGCGCAGTGGCCGCTCACGAACGGGTATGCCGGGAGCCGTCTCGCGGGTCGCATCAGTCAGGCAAGACCCCAATTTGACCGCTCCCGGCGTTCGCTTTTCAAGGAGACGATGATCGATCTTGCTCGCGTGAGTCCGCAGATAGTTCGTAGGATGGGTTGTTAAGGGCGTATACGCCCGTCTTCGCGGGCTATGGCGAAACGCATCGCCTGTGCCGCGGGGCGGAGAGGCCAAATCAAGCGCGAACCTGGCCAACCCGAGCCATGCATCCGGCCGGCGAACGCCTTCCGAGCCCGGCGAAAGAACTCTTGCAGAAGAGAACGTCACTGCACGGCGAGATGGTCCCGCTTCACCCAGACCTTGCACCCTGTTTTCGATCTGATCGGCAGCGCCCGTCCCGGCGGGAAGCGCAGCCATGTGCCCTCCTCGCATACGTAATCCCCATAAAGAAGACCGCCTTCCAGGACGAGAAACTCCTCGCCTTTATGCGTCGCCCGATCGAGCCATTGCGCACCCGGCGCATAGGTCTCGACCGCGACGGTTTCGCCTGTTTCAGATTCGAACAGCGTCGTTCGCGTAACGCCCGCAACGGAAGTCGGCGCGCCTTTCATGTCAAGGGTCCGCACGACGAGCGCCTCTTTCGTCGAGGCGGGCATCTGGCGGAGCTTTACGAAGATGATGCAGCCGTCCTTCGTAAATGGCGCGTGCGTGCTTCCAGGCGGATTGCGCACATAGGTGCCCTTTCCGAAATCGCCACGCTCATCCGAGAAAACGCCGTTCAAGACGAGATATTCCTCTCCCTTATCGTGCACATGACGGGGAAACGCGCTTCCCGGCGCGTAACGCACGATCGATGACGCGCGCGCGACCTCGCCGCCATCGCGTTCAAGGAAACGGCGCTCGACGCCGGGCGTCTGCGACGGCGTCCATGGCAGGCTGTTGGAGTGAACCAGGGCCGGCTTGCTCAAGTCGGCGTTCAGCTTTTCTGGTACGAGATAGTGCATGAACAGCTCCTAAAACTTCTCGACTGAGGGGCGCAGATCAAACTCATGCGTCCAGGCGCAGGAGGGCTGCTCAATCAACTGAAGATAGATTTTTGCGATCGCCTCAGGTTCGAGGCAATTTTCGCGCTTCACGTTGAAGCGTTGCCGCGACTGCGGCCCCCAGATAATCCCGTCGATGATCGCATGGACCACATGAACGCCCTGCGGGCCGAATTCGCGCGCAAGCGATTGCGCCAGGCCTCTAAGAGCAAATTTTGCGGAGGCGAATGCGGCGAAGCGGGCGCTCGCTTTGATTGAGGCAGTTGCGCCCGTGAAGATCATCGTTCCGCCGCCGCGCGAAAGCATACCGGGGAGAGCCGCCTGCGCCGTGACCATGGCGCCGAAGCAGGTCGAACGCCATGATTGCTCGAAGTCTTCCGGCGTGAGTTCCGCGAACGGCTTCGCAACAAGCTGCATGGCGTTGTAGATGAGGACGCTCGGTGCGCTGTGCGCGATCTCAATCTCCTTGAAGGTATGCGCGACCTGGTCCGCGTTGCCGAGATTGCAGGCATAGTCCCGATACGGGCTTCCAGAGTGGCCGATCTCCTGCGCGAGATCGCTTACCTTTGCGGCCGTGCGCGAGAGCCCGGCGACCGCATATCCCGCCTGCGACAGTTCCCGGGCGAGCGTCTCGCCAAAACCTGCCGCCATGCCGGCAATGACCGCGACGTTCCTCTTGTCGTTCTCATTTGTCATGACGTCTGTCTCCGGGCGATCTCGCATCAAGCCTTGGCGCTTGGCCGCGCGGACACGCGCGCATGCCACTCATTAAGAGCGCCGCAGTCGCTGGGCATGCTGACGCCAAGGGCATGGGCGAAATCAATCCCGCATAGCGCCGTGATGTCGACGATGGTGAAGGCTTCGCCGGCGATGAAGCGGCGCGTCGCAAGTTCCTTATCAAGCCAGCGCATGGTTTCGATCGCTCGCTGCTTGTTGGCTTCGCCCCAGTCGGCGTTGCGGTACCGGTCCGGCTCACCGAGTCCAGGGGTCGCGTGATGGAAGTAGTGCTGTGCGGCGTAAAGCAGCCCGTCTTCAACGCGCCGCTGCCACATGGAAATATACGCCTGCTCTCGGGGCGTCTTGCCCATGAGCGGCGGCTGCGGCTGTTGCCCTTCGATATACCTGGAGATCGCAGTCGACTCGCTAATCACGACGCCGTCATCGAGTTCGCAGCCGACCTTGTCCAACGGCATTGCGCTCCTGGAAGAAGAATTCGGAGGTCAACTCTTTGCGCGCACGACACGGCGTGTCGATCTGACGCCCTTCGGGACGCAGCTTCTCCCGCTGATAGAGGCCGTTCTGCAGGCGCAAGCGGAGCTCGAAGCCGGTGTGAGGACTTTTCATAACCCGGCTCACAAGATCGTGCGGATCGGGCTTTCGCCACTAATTGATGCGCGGCTGTTGACGCAGGTGCTCGAGCCATACAAGGCGGCGCATTCCGGTGTCGAAATCTTCTACAAAAAATGCTTTCTCGGCGACCTTGAAGAGCGCCTCGACAGGGAACAGACGGATATCATCCTCCGCGCCTTACTGCCGGATGAGAAGCCCTCGCGCGCGCTGTCACGCAGGCTTTTTTACGAAGAGGATCTCTTCTACATGCCTAAACAGGCGAGCGCGCAGGTGATCGCCGAAGGCGGCTCTGTTTTGCTGAAGTCCGTCGCGCGGGAAACTTTCGTGCTTTCCTACGACGGCTGCGGGCTCGCGATCGCGACACGCCGCCTGTTCGAAGATGCGGGATTTAAGATCAGGGAATATACGGGACATACGCTCAGCTATCAGGTGATGCAGGAATGGGCCGATATCGGGATTGGCGCGACGATCCTGCCGCGCTCGAAGATTACGTCGGAGTACAGGGACAAAGCGCAGCGCCTGATGATCGATGCGAAAAATCCCGCCCGGCTGAGATATGAAGCCTTCTGGAAAAAATCGGCAGCTTACCCTGACCACGTTGCAGCCTTTCACCGACATTTCCGCGACACCGTGCCGAAGCTCGTGGCAGGGCAGTCAGTGCAGTCACCTCGACATTGACACTCTCGCCCGAACGCACCGCTCGAAAATCGAAGTCTTCGCCTTTGACACCAGTCTCAGAACGAGCATGGACTGCAAAGCCAGCTCTGAAGAATTGCTTCGTTCCAGCATTTCAAAATATGCTGACCGTGCGACGGCGCATGTCTCAGACGCAATTCAGTTAGGCATTGACCTAAGTATCATTGTCGCTCTACGGTTAGGCATATGCCTAACCAACAAATGCACCTCGACCGGGTCTTTCGCGCGCTGGGCGATCCCACGCGGCGGGCGGTGCTGAGCCGGCTCTGCACCGGCCCCGCGCCGGTCAGCGAGTTAGCTCGCTCTTTCGACATGGCGCTCCCTTCATTCGTGCAACATCTCGACGTTCTCGAACAGTGCGGGCTGGTGCGCTCGCGAAAGATGGGGCGAGTGCGCACCTATCGGCTCGTGCCGCAGCCGCTGCGAGCGGCAGAGCGCTGGATGGCGCAACAGCGCGCGCTCTGGGAGCGCCGCCTCGATCAACTCGACAATTATCTGCTGCAGCTCAAGGAGGAGATGAAGTGACCGCCACTGTACAACACGATCCCCGGCTTGACTTGGTTCTGGAGCGTGTCGTCGACATTCCGCCCGAGCTTGTCTGGGCGGCGTGGACCATGCCTGAGCACATCAAGAAATGGTTCACGCCGGCGCCCTGGAAAACCGTCGATTGCGAGATCGACCTGCGCCCCGGCGGGATCTTCCGCACCGTGATGCGCTCGCCGGAAGGTGAAGACATCAACAATGTCGGCTGCTTCCTCGAGATCGTGCCGAACCGCAAGCTGGTGTGGACCGTCGCGCTCGCGCCTGGCTACCGGCCCTCCAATCCCACCTTCGATGTTCCGGCCTTTACCGCGATCATCATGATGGAGCCGCAGGGAAAGGGAACGAAATACACCGCCCTCGCCATGCACAAGGATGAGGAGAGTCGGAATACGCACGACCGAATGGGGTTCAGCGAGGGATGGGGCAAGGCGCTCGATCAGCTCGTGGCCCAGGCGAAGGCAATGTAGGGCACAATCGGCGGTCGCTCGACCCCGCCATCTCCGGCAGTCGTTGCGCTTGATTCACGAGATTCGTCCGGGCGGACTGCCATCCCGTCATGAACGATCTTGAGCCTCGGACACCGCCGAGCGGGCATACGCGTGCCTGAAATCTCAGCGTTGCTGTGGCACGACGACGCAAGAGGTTTAACCATCGCCTCAACGCATGCCCCCCGCCGCAAATTGATGCTTGTGCCAGCTCGGTAAATTGGGCACATGAGCCGCTTTGGCGCCGCACCCAAGGCCTGGGCTGCGGCGCGCGACTGGAGACGGGAATGAGACTGGGCTACTTCACCATGCCGGTGCACCCCATGCACCGTAATTGGGTCGAGACGCTCAAGGAGGACCGCGAGGCCGTCATTCTCGCCGATCAGCTCGGGTTCTACGACGCCTTCATGGGCGAGCATCTCACCGACGCCTGCGAGACCATCACCAACAGCATGATGTTTCAGGCCTCGCTGATCCCGGCGACCAAGCGGATCAAGCTCGCGACCGGGACCTCGAACCTCACGCAGATGCATCCCGTGCTGATCGCGGTGCAGGCGGCGATGTTCGATCACTTGGCCGAGGGCCGCTTCATCCTCGGCGTGAGCCCCGGCGCGCTGACCTCGGACGCGGAGGCACTCGGCATCCTCGACGAGGATCGCAATAAGATATTCGCCGAGGCGATCGACGTCATTCTCGCCATTTGGGAGCGCGAACCGCCCTATGACATCGACTTTCCCGATAACCGCTACAAGGTCACGACCGCGCGCACCATGACGCTCGATCTCGGCATCGGCTACATGGCCAAGCCGTATCAGAAGCCGTGGCCGGAGATCGTGGGCACCGTGGTGGCGCCGTTCTCGCCCGGTGTCGTGCAAATGGGAAAACGCGACTTTCATCCGCTGTCGGCCAACTTTCTCTTGTCCAAGCACCTCAAATCGCATTGGGAGAATTACTGCAAAGGCAAGGCCGAGGTCGGCGCGGAAGCCAATGTCGCGGACTGGCGGGTGGCACGCGCGATCTGCGTGCTCGACGACGACAAGGCTGCGGCGCGCTACGGCCGCGACGACCCGAAAAGCCCGTACCTATTCTATTACGAGCAGATGCGCGCCAAGATGAAGCGCGGCAAGCGGCTCTACGTGTTCAAGTCGCACAAGGAGCAGCCGGACGAGGAGATCACCCTCGACTACGTGATGGATCACTGCGTGATCCACGGCAGCGTCAACAAGGTGGTCGACCAAATTCTCGCGCTGCGCGAGGAGATCGGCGACTTCGGCGAGTTGGTTTACGCCGGTATGGATTGGGTCGAGCCGGCGCTCAACAAGCGCTCGATGCAGCTGATGGCCGAAGAGGTCATGCCGCGCGTCAATGCGGCGATCGGCAAATCGGCCGCCGCCGCGTGACGGGATCTCTCGTGTCCCGGGCGAGCGGAGCGAGACCCGGGACCCAGTAAATTGCAACGCGTCATTGCGAAGCCGTGTCGTGTGGAGCCCTGGGTCCCGGATCTTCGCTCGTGCTTACGCACTCGCTCGTCCGGGACACACGAGGCTGATACTCACGCCGTGCTCTCCGTCGGCGGCGGGAACGCAACCCACCTGCGCTCCTGCATGCTGCGATTGCAGGCTTCGGCGAAGGCGATGTCGCGAATGCCGGCTGCAAAATCGCACGCAGGCGGCTCGCCGGCCGCGACATGGCGCAAGAACGCTTCCCACCCGACGCGGTAAGGGTTGCGATAGCAGGAGAGAGGCGGTGCTTGTGTCCATCCCTCGCGGTAATCCGCGCCGATATCCTGCATCACGCTGAAATGCGCGATCGCCGGGGTCTGCGCGCTCGATTGCACCTGGCAGCGATGCAGGCCCGCGACCGCCGAGCCTTTCGTGCCATCCACCTGCAGCGTCAGCAGGTCGTCGCGGCGCACGCGCGTCGCCCAAGAACTCCCGACGCTGCCGAAGACGCCGCCTTCGATTTCGACGAGGGTCGCAGCCGAATCCTCGACTGCCACGCGATAGCGCTGGCCGCGCTCGTCGATGCGCTCGGGCGTGGCGGTCCAGGCGCTCGAGGCGACGGCGACGATGCGGCCGATGATGCTTTCGATCACGTACCGCCAGTGCGGGTACATATCCAGAATGATGCCGCCGCCGCCCGCGCGATAATTCCAGCTCGGCCGCTGGCAGGGCTGCTCGCTGCCGTCGAACACCCACCAACCGAAATCGAGGCGGAATCCAATAATGCGTCCGAGCTGGCCGCTCCTCGTGAGCGCGGCGAGCTTTTGCAGGCCGGGGAGATAGATTTTGTCCTCGACGACGCCGTGCTTGAGGCCGCGGCTCTGCGCCTGGCGCAGCAATGTAAGGGCCTGCGCGCCGGTGGATGCCACCGGCTTTTCGCAATAGACGTGTTTGCCGGCGGCGATCGCCTTTTCGAGAACGGCGACGCGTTGTTGCGTCGCGGCCGCATCGAAGAAGATCGCGTAGGCGGGATCGGCGAGCGCCGCGTCGAGGTCGGTGGTCCAATCCGCGAGCTTGTGGCGGCGCGCGACGGCGGCCACGCGATCCGCGTCGCGGCCGACGAGCAGCAAACGTGGAAGCAAACGGTCCTTGCCGAGCGCCAGGCCGCCTTCCTCGATGATCGGGATCAAGGCGTTCGCCAGATGCTGGGTCGAGCCGATGCGGCCGGTGGCGCCATTGACAATGATGCCGATCGTTTGGCTCGCCATCGTGAATTCCGAGGCCGGCAGGTGAGGGGAGATCGTTGCGGGACTATGCTATGCCAATTGCGCCCGTGTCCACGTGCGGGAGAGCAAAGTGCCGCGCCACATCGTCTGCTTGACCTTCGACTTCGACACGCAGTCGGGGTTCATCGCGCGCGGGATGACCACACCGACCGCGCTCTCGCGTGGGGAGTTCGGCCTCGTCGGCGCGCAGCGCATCCTCGACTTGCTCAAGGCGCACGGCATCCGCGCGACCTGGTTCGTTCCCGGATTTACCATCGAGAGCCATCCGCGCGCCTGCGAGGCGGTGGTGCGGGACGGCCACGAAGTGGCGCATCACAGCTGGGCGCACATCCCGCCGGCGCAACAGACCCGCGCGGAGGAGGAGGCGGATCTCGTCCGCGCCAATGATGCAATAGTCAAATTGACCGGCCGCAAGGCGCGTGGCTACCGCTCGCCCTCGTGGGACTTGAGCGACAACACGATCGATCTCCTGCTCGCGCACGAATTCCTCTACGACTCGAGCCTGATGGGTGCCGACTATTGGCCCTACCGCGCACGGCGCGGGGATCGTGCCGAACTGGGCAAGCCGTATCGCTTCGGTGAGGAAACGACGCTGATCGAAATGCCGATCAGCTGGTCGCTCGATGACCATCCGCACTTCGAGTTCCTGCGCACGCCGACGTCGGTAATGCCGGGCCTGCAGTCGGCGCGCACCGTGATGGAGAATTGGCTCGATGAGTTCCGCTATATGCAGCAGACCGTCGACTGGGGCGTGCTCACCTATACGATGCATCCTTACGTGATCGGGCGTGGTTATCGGATGCTGGCGCTGGAAGGGCTGTTGAAGGATTTGACGGCCGCCGGCGCGGTGTTCATGACTATGGAGGAGGCCGCAGCCGAGGCGCAGGCGCGGTTTGCGCCACCTTCATCTTGAGGCGGCGCCGCCCCCAATCCGAGGAGACCGCGTGATTCGAGGCCCGCGCTCGTCTGAGCAGCGAGGTCCCGCGAAGCGAATCGAGAGCCAGCGGCGTGGCAGAAGGGAGGAATCCCTCATCGCCAGCACCACTTTTCGCCAATCTCCAGAAAATCTCCAGAAAAATTCCCACTAAACCGAAGCGTTCCTGCAAGCCCGTCCCTCCTGTGGCGGCTAGACACCCACGTGCTGCGCGTCGCCGCGTCGACCGCCGTGTCGCGAAGCCGTTCAACCCGCCAGCCCTGGAGGGGCGACCATGTTCAAAAAAGACAATTTCATCCCGCCGCTCTCGTCCTTCGAACTCCGCCGGCAGGCCTCGATCGAGCGCAATCTCGCGATCCAGGCCTGCATGCGCGCCGCCGTGCGCGCGTCTGCGAAGTGGCTGCGCATGCTGCTCCAGCGCAGCATGCGACTGGCGCGTGACCTGACCGCGGAACGACGCCGGCGCAGCGCCATTCGCGAGCTGCATCGGCTCGACGACCGTACGCCCGCGCGTCGACTTTGGGCCGCAGCGATCGTTTGCTTCGCGACGGCCGGTGCAGCGGCGGCGGAAACCAGGACCGGTCCGCCCCGGGTCTGTGTGGCAGCGGACCTCAAGCTAATGACGCTGATCGAGGCGCACGGCGAAGCTCGGGATGTCGCCCCCGAGGTCTTGGCGCAGGCATTCTTCACCGTGCTGGAAGCGCGCAAGGCCTGCAATCAGGGGCAGGTCGAAGCGGGGATGAAATTTTATGAAAGCATCCCACTGCTCCCGGTTATCTCCGAGACAGATTAGAGACTAAACGCCACATACTCGTTCGCGCAGGGCGGGCCGTTGGCGACGTGCATGATCCGCGCCTCGAGGTCGATGAGGACGGCGCCGACGGTCATGGTGCGCTTCTCGCCGGGCTCCCGCGCATCGGGATGGCGACAGATGGCATAGGGCGCGCCGAAGTGGTCGGCGGCGGCCGCGCGCATGTGCTCGAAGGAAAGCGCGCCGCGATGCACCTGCAGCAGCGCGCGCATGCGATCGACGCGATACAGCGTGTTTGGGGAAATCTTCTCCAACAGCGAGTCCCCGTGCCCCTCTGCCAGGAAATGGTTGGAATGGGTGATGATGCCGTCTTGCGGATCAAGCCGGCTGACGTGATCCGGGCTCGATTCGATGTCGACGATCTTGCCGCCGGCCGCGCCGATCACGAAATTCGCCGAGCACGTGCGAGCGGAATCGGTCACCGGTCGCGCCGCCTCCTCGAATCGCTCCGCGTCCAGCACCTCCCGGCAGCGCACGTGGAACGGCTTCTCATACGGGTTGCGACCGTCGTGGGTCGAGGCGAGGCCGTTTTCGACGACGCCGATCCCGCATTCGTTGACGCCCATCTTCCCGCCGGCGATCCCAGCCTCGGTGAGGCAGACGAAGCTCGGCTGCGTCGTCCGCCGCGCGTGCAATACGAAGGTGCGGCCATGCACGCCTTCGAGCCAGTCCCAGTTCTGGCCGAGCCAGCTGTGGCGATCGGCGGTCGCTTCGGGCAAGAGGCCGAACGTGGTGCAGCCATCCGGTGCGACCAGCTCTGCAGCCGCGACGGAAGCCCGCGCCTCTTGGCCGAACAGCGTGAAGGCGAGTTCATAGCGCGCATTGAGAAGCGCGATGGTGTCTTCGCTCTGCCCGGATCCCTCGGCGATCCCCCGCATCTCCTCCGCATAGGCGTCACTGTGCACGGCGATCGCCTTGCGCCAGCGCGCGGCCTCGGCGAAGGCCGCGTCCCGATCAAGACCCGAGGCGGCGAAGCGGCGCAGATAAGTCGCGACATTGTCGGCGATCTCTTGCGCAAATCGCCGACCATGGGTGAGGCCGCACGCGTGCGCGCCGCCTTCGGTGGTCAGGAGGGGAATGCGGGTCATGGCTTGCTCGCCTGCCGCAAATCCTTCACTCGCACGGCCTTGCCCTGCGAGCGCGGAATCTCGCCCGGCGGCTTGAGCACAACTTCGCAAGTCACACCCACCATCGCCTTGACGTGGTGGCGAACATCGGCGGCCATTTTCGCGGCGCGCGGCGCATCGTGCGGTGCAGGGGTCGCGAGCTCGACCTCGATGGTGATGGCATCCATCGGGCCCTCGCGGGTGAGTACGAGCTGATAATGCGGCGCGAGCCCGGGAAAGCCGACCAGCACCGCCTCGACCTGCGACGGATAGACATTGATCCCGCGGATGATCAGCATGTCGTCGCTGCGCCCGGTGACCCGCATCATGCGGCGATGGGTGCGCCCGCAGGCGCACGGCTCTTCGATCAGCCGGGTGATGTCGCGCGTGCGGTAGCGCAGCATCGGCAGCGCCTCTTTGGTGAGCGTAGTGAGTACGAGTTCTCCGGCTTCCCCCAGCGGCAACGGCTCGGTGGTCTCGGGATCGATCACCTCGCACAAGAAATGATCCTCCCAGATGTGCAGCCCATTCTGCGCCTGATGGCATTCGCTGGCGACGCCCGGGCCGATGATCTCGGAGAGCCCATAGGTATCCATGGCCTTGATGCCGAATTTGTCCTCGAGCTCGCGACGCATCGCCTCGCTCCAAGGCTCGGCGCCGAAGCATCCGTAGCGCAGCGGCAGCTGGCGCAGGTCGACGCCCATGCCTGCCGCGACCTCGGCGATGTTGAGCGCATAGGACGGGGTCGCGCCGAGCATATGCGCGCCGAAATCTTGGATCAGCATCACCTGCCGTTCGGTCGCGCCGCCCGAGACCGGCACCGTGGTCATGCCGAGCCGCTCGACGCCGTAATGAAAGCCGAGCCCGCCGGTGAACAGCCCGTATCCGTAGGCGTTGTGGAACACGTCGCCGGGCTTGCCGCCCATGCAGGCGATCGATCGCGCCATCAGCTCCGACCACAGGTCGAGATCGGCGCGGGTATAGCCGACGACGGTCGGCTTGCCGGTGGTTCCCGAGGAGGCGTGCAGCCGCAGCACGCTTTCGCGCGGCACCGCGAACAGGCCGAAGGGGTAATTGTCGCGCAGCTCCGCCTTGACGGTGAAGGGAAAGCGCGCGATGTCGGCGAGCGTCTTGAGATCGTCCGGCTTGATGCCGGCCGCATCGAGCTTGCGCCGGAACGGCGCAACCTTGGCGTAGCCGCGCGCGATCGTTTGCTTGAGGCGATGAAGCTGCAGCGCCTCGAGCTCCTCGCGCGGCATGGTCTCGGCCGCGCGATCGAACATGTAGGTCTCGCTGCGCATCGCGCCCGTCATTGGGCTTGTCCCGATTGGGCGGCGAGCCGTGCGGCCTTCGCTTTGAGCCGCTCGAAGGTCTTGGCTTTCTCGACGACGAACCGGGTATGGGTGCCGGCGCCGACCTGGTCGAGCTCGTCCTTGACCGTTGCTTCGAACGACACCTTGCGTCCGTCCACCGCGATCACGCGCACCGCAATCTCGACGGTCATTCCCATGAGCGTCGGCGCCAGATGCTTCACGGCGACTTCCATGCCGACCGAATCCTCGCCGGGATCGGCATGCTCGACAATCAGATCGCGGCAGGTGTACTCGATGTCGCGGATCATCGCGGGCGTGGCATAGGTGCGCGCCTGCTCGCCCATGAAGCCGATGGTGCGCTCACGGTCGATCGTGATGCGGTTGACGCGGGACAGGCCCGGGCGGAGGCTTGGCTTCATCGGTCTGCTCCCTCAATGGTACTGGATTGAAATGGGTTGTCGGCGGTCGCGCAAGCCGCGCGAAGGGCTTCTTCGCAACGAGTTCTGAGGATAATCGGGCAGGAGCATTGAGGTGCGTGGGATGAGACATTAGACTCCAGACAACATCCATTCCTTCCAGCTGCCCCATATCCTCCATGATCAGCCCATCCACGCTCGCTCCCTACGCGCACCACACGTTATCCGACGCCGTCATTCCCGAGCTTCCAGGCCATTACCGCGGGAAGGTGCGCGAGAACTATGATCTTCGGAACGGCACGCGCATCCTGATCGCCACAGACCGGGTGAGCGCCTTCGACCGCAACCTCGCGGTGATTCCGCTCAAAGGTCAGGTGCTGACGCAGACCGCGCGCTTTTGGTTCGAGGCCACCCGAAACATCTGCCCCAACCACGTCATCGAATATCCCGATCCCAACGTGCTCGTGAGCAAGCGCCTCACCATGATGCCGGTGGAGATCGTGGTGCGCGATTATCTCGCCGGCAGCACCTCCACGTCGATCCTGCAGATGTACAAGAACGGCGCTCGCGAGATGTACGGCCATCGTTTCCCGGATGGGCTGCGCGACAATCAGAAACTTCCGCGCACGATCATTACTCCCACCACCAAGGCTGAACAGGGCGCGCACGATGCGCCGCTCAGTGCCGAGGAGATCATCGCGCGCAAGCTGCTCACCGAAAAGCAGTGGCGGGAAGTTTCCGAGAAGGCGCTCGCCTTGTTCGCCTGCGGCCGCGAGATGGCGGCGCGGCAGGGGCTGATCCTGGTCGACACCAAGTACGAATTCGGTTTCGACGCCAAGGGGTCGATCGTGCTCGCCGACGAGGTGCACACGCCCGACAGCAGCCGCTATTGGCTTGCCGCGACCTATCCCGAGCGGTTTGCTGCCGGCGCGCTGCCGGACACGCTGGACAAGGATTTCATCCGCCGCTGGGTGTCCGCGCGCTGCGATCCCTACAAGGATCCGGTTCCCGAAATCCCGCAGGACGTCATCTTGCAGGCGGCCGCTACCTACATCGACGTCTTTGAAAAAGTCACGGGCCGGGAATTTGCGTTGCCGGACCTCTCCATCCCGCCGCTCGCGCGGGTGCGCGCCAACCTGCGCAAATATTTCGACAAGGCGGCGTAGCGGGAAATCGCCTTCCGCTCATTCCCGCGCAAGCGGGAATCCAGGGGCCGGGGTCCGTAGCCCTGCCCCCCGCTTTCGCGCATGGGCGTTAAACTAAGCTACGTGTCCCGGGTGCGGTGCAGCGCGAAGCGAAGTCAAGCGGTGCACTGCTGACCCGGGACCGCTACGGACCGGAACGGTCCACGCAAGTCGGGCTTGCCCGACTTGCGCACATTTGGTCGCCGATCTCGGGTAAACCCGAGATCGGTGTCTGCAGCGCACCACTTCGCTTTCGCTTGTGCTGCGCTGCGTCCGGGACACCGGACACTTAATTCGCCGCGAAGCAGTAGATCAGGCCGGCGCCCCCCGAAGCCTTCAGGTTGTCCTGGCTGCAGCCGCGCGAGCCATGCGAGGAGTTCCAGGAATTCATGTGCCGCGTGTCTTTGAGTCCAGCACGATCATGATGCCCCACGATCGCGGAGCCCTCACCGCTCTTCGTCCAGTTTCCGCAAGTGGTGTCGCCACCAGCGGTGGAGAAGAGGCCCTGCGGGTCCGAGCCGGTCAGAATGTCGTGCGTGTTGACCGCGTCGCCCCGGCCGCTGACCGTCTCGCCTTTCTCGGTCAAAGCCGTCTGCTTGGTGACATTGTTCGAATCCGAGTGGAGATCGTCCACGCTCTTCGCCACGACCACGCCCTTGGCGTTCTGCCATGGTCCCTTGCCGATGCGGTCGCGCGCGTTAACCCCGGCGGCGCCGCCCGGCTCGGTCGTGCTCAGATAGGCGCGCCAGTTGGTGTTGGTGGAGCCTGCGGCCCTGGCGAGCGCTTGGCAGTGGGCATCGGCGCCGGCAATCCCGCCGAGATCGGCGCCATTACCCTTGCCCACGCTGGTAACGAAGAATGTCATCGCCTGTTGCGCCTGCGCCGGACCCGCCATGGCGAGCCCTGTCAACGCAACAGCAGCCAAGAGCGGAAGTCCGATTCCGGACGTCATGGAGATCCTCCCAATTCGTTTGATTGCATTCGGATAAGTCGCGCCGCGTCAAAAGCGCCGCGTCGATGATTTTAGCACCCATGTGTTGGCGGAACCAGCGGTCAGGTTGATGCTGCCGCGGTCAGCACCCATGCTTTCGCCGGACCGAGGGTTTCGTTAGTGTCGTGTGCCGTGACATTTGCGCGCACAATTGATGCAACCGACTGCCTCGCCGCGGCGGGCCTGCCGGCCGCGGACGTCGATGCGTGGCTGCGGACGGAACCGGGCGAAGCTACCGATTTTGCCGCCGATCGTGCGAGATTCTCGGCCTATTGGCAGGCATCGGCGCGCATGCTGGGCCGGCTACCGCACAAACCGGGCCGCAACGCGCGCGAGCACGCGGCGGCGACGCTCATTCAGGACAAAGCGCGGAACGCGCGGGTGTCGTTCCTTCGCCGCCATGGCGACGCCGTTTATGACGCGGTGACGCAGCAGCGCTCGCGTTTCGTGCGGGTCGAGGAGCTGGTGATCCGCGCCGCGGACGTGGTGCCCGGCCTCGTCCCAACGCAACAGGACCTCGCCGCCGAGGATGGCTTGATCCAGCGCGACAAGAGCGGGCTCGAGATCGACCAGGGGCTGTTCCTGTCAGCCGTGCTCGGCAGCGAGCGCTGCGGGCGGCATCTCTGCCACGCCATGCTGCTGCCGCGCGCGGAGGCGCAAGCCTTGCTGCCGCAGTTCCAGCGGGACGGAGTGATCGAACTGAGCGGCGCGTCGGTTCGCCGTGCGGGCAAGGCCGCGGTGGTGACGCAGAACAATCCGCGCTTTCTCAATGCGGAAGATCAAGGCTCGCTCGACGGCGCCGAGATTTGCGTCGATCTCGCGCTGCTCGATCCTGCGAGCGAGATCGCCGTCATGCGCGGCGCCGTCGTGGAGCATCCGAAATACAAGGGGCGCCATGTCTTCGGCGCCGGCATCAATCTCACCCATCTCTACCACGGGCGCATCCCGTTCGTTTGGTATCTCAAGCGCGACCTCGGCTACGTCAACAAGATCTACCGCGGGCTCGCCTTCGCCGACGACGCGCCGCCCGACGAGTTCGGCGGCGACACGATCGAGAAGCCCTGGATCGCCGCGGTCGAATCGTTCGCCATCGGCGGCCATTGTCAAATCTTGCTGGTGATGGACTACGTGCTCGCCGAGCGCGGCGCGTTCCTCACTCTTCCCGCCCGCAAGGAGGGCATCATCCCCGGCGCCGCCAATATGCGCCTGCCGCGCTTCACCGGCGACCGCATTGCCCGCCAAGCGATCCAGTACGAGCGCCGGCTCGACTGCGACAGCGTGGAAGGGCGCCTCATCTGCGACGAGATCGTCCCAACTGGCGAGATGGACGCAGCCATCGAGCGTGTGGTCAAGGGACTGACCAATTCGGGCGTGGTCAGCGCCGCGAGCAACCGGCGCGCCTTTCGCATCACGCAGGAGCCGCTCGATACGTTCCGCGCCTATTGCGCCGTCTACGCGCGCGAGCAGGCCTATTGCCATTTCAGCCCGGCGTTGATCGCCAATCTCGAGCGCTACTGGAACGCGCAGAGCCGCAAGCCTTGATGCAAGGGCACTAAGCGGCGGCAGGCTCGATCTGCTCCCTCTCCCCAAACGGGGAGAGGGAGCGCACCGAGATCGCGGCTACCGCTTGATGCGGTCGAGATTGGCCGTCATCCGCGCGATCACGCGTCGGAACCGCAGGAGGTCACCGCGGCTGATGCCGGCCTCCGCTTCCTCGGTGATGCCGCGGGCGAGCGCCAGCAACGCCTTGCGCATGCGCTGCGCCTTCGTCGTGAGCCACACGTGCGACCTGCGCTTATCGTCGGTGCTGCGCAGCCTGCGGATCAGGCCGGACTTTTCCATGCCGCGGAGCGCGATCACGGTGGTCGGCTCCATCATGCCGACCCGCGCGGAAAGCTCGCGTTGCGTGAGGCCGTCCTCGTTCCACAACACGCGCAGGAAATACCACTGGCCGCGCGTGACGCCATAGGCCGCGATGCGCCGTTCCAACAGGCGCTGAAAAGCGCGGTGGGCGTCGCGAACCAGATAGCCCGAGCTTTCGCTGGGCGGGAACTCCGACCTCCGAGATGGCTGGCGCTTCGAACTTCGGCGCGAACCCACGCGGCTCCCCCTGCGAGCTGCAACGGCGGCTCTAATTGGTTTTGATGCACTGCCGCGACGCATTCGAGCGATGGCGAGTTACGGACGTTGACACGGTTTTCGTCCCCGGCCCATAATACTTAGAATTCTATGCATTGGAACCCGGGCGCCCGGACGTAGCAACCGGCGCGGCGGTTCTAACATTCACAAACCCGGGCAGGCGGCCGCGGATCATGCCGCCGTTACACGATGGAGCCTCAGAACCATGCAAAAAACGCTGCGCAAGGAAAAGCTCTCCCCCGCCAAGCAGCACCATGCGTCTGACCTGCGCAGCACGCTCGAGTGGCTGCGCGCGCAGGGAGACCTGATCGAGACCGACAAGCCGGTCGATCCGGATCTCGAAATCACCGGCCTCCAGAAGCACATGGACGGCGGCTGCCCGGTGCTGTTCAACAAGGTCAAAGGCAAGCCCGGTCACCGCGTGCTCACCAACCTGTTCGGCGACATCAAGGTGATCAACAAGATGTTCGGCTGGAAGGACGACGCCGAGCGGGTGAAGAAGCTCGCCTACGCGCTGAGGCATCCGCTCAAGCCGGTCGAAATTCCGCAGCACGAGGCGCCGTGCCAGGAGCACGTGATCAAGTCGCCGAAGGACGTGAACGAGTACGTGGTGGCGATCCGGCACACGACGTACGAGCCCGAGCTGACGGTTGGTTCGGCGATCCGCTGTGTCACCGGTCCGCAATTCGATGGCGGCTCCGACCTCGGCTACAACCGCATGAATTTCCGCTGGGGCAACGTGGGCACGTTCCAAATCTCGCCCGGATCGCACATGTGGCAGGTTGTCAACAAATATTACAAATCGAAGGAGCGGGTCCCCATCACCATGTGTTTCGGGGTGCCGCCGGCCTGCACTTTGCTCGCCGGCGCGGGCTTCGATTACGCGGTGCTGCCGATGGGCTGCGACGAGATCGGCGTCGCCGGCGCCGTGCAGGGCGCGCCGATCCGGCTGGTCAAGGCGTGCACCGTCGACGCCATGGCGATCGCCGATTCCGAGCTCGTGCTGGAAGGTTACGTCGACCCGCGCGACCGCCGCTTCGAGACGAAGGAATCGGAGGACGCCGGCATCCAGGGCCGGTTCCACTTCCATCCGGAGTGGGCGGGCTACATGGGCAAGGCCTATAAGGCGCCGGTGTTCCACGTGACCGCGGTCACCATGCGTGACCCCAAGACCAAGCCGATCATCTTCGCGCTCGGCGTGCACACGCTGGACGACCACAACATCGACACGACGGTGCGCGAAGCGGCGCTCTACGAGCTGTGCGAGCGGCTGCAGCCCGGCATCGTGCAGAACGTGGTGATCCCCTACTGCATGACCGACTGGGGCGGCTGTATCATCCAGGTGAAGAAACGCCATCAGATCGACGAAGGCTGGCAGCGCAACTTCCTGGCCGCGGCGCTCTCCTGCTCGCAAGGGATGCGGCTGGCGATCGCGGTGAGCGAGGATGTCGATCCGTACTCCATGGACGACATCATGTGGTGCCTCACCACGCGGGTGAATCCACGCACCGATATTCTCAACCCGATTCCCGGCGGCCGCGGTCAGACCTTCATGCCGGCCGAGCGCATGACCGCGGGCGAGAAGCAGTGGACGGCCTCGAATACGCAGTTCGAGGGCGGCATGGGCATCGATGCGACGGTGCCGTTCGGGTACGAAAGCGACTTCCTGCGTCCGGTCTATCCGGTGGATCGGGTCAAGCCGGAGGACTTCTTCAGCAAGAAGGATATCGAGAACGCACGTTCGCGCATGGTGGGATGGGTCCACTCGCTCGCCCGCACCGGGCGCTGAGGGATGCGGCGTAGCCTTCGTAGCTTGGGCCGACCGCTTGCGAGTCCCCAAGATGGGCCGCACGGTGCGCAACGATCATTGTTGCGTCTCGTGAAGAGCTCGACGTTCTCGCGTGTCCCGTTTAAATGTGCGCAAGTCGGGTAAACCCGACTTGCGTGGACCGCTCCGGTCTGTGGCGGTCCCGGATCAGCGGTGCACCACTCGCGTTATGCGCTCGCGCTGCACCGCATCCGGGACGCGCGCAATAGACGTAGGTCTACGATGCTGCTGTCGGATGTCTTGATCATCGACGCGACGGACCGGCTCGGCTGGCTCGCCGGCCGGCTGCTGGCCGACCTCGGCGCGGACGTCATCAAGCTCGAGCCGCCCGAGACTGACCGCAGCCGTTCGGAGTGGCGTGCATTCAACGTCAACAAACGGATTGTCGAGTTCGACCCGCAAACCGCGGCCGATCGCACACGTGTCGAGGAGTTGCTGCGCACCGCCGACATCTGCTTGCTCACGCCGGGATCGTCCGGCGCGTATCTCGATCCGTCCGCGCTGCGCCGAAAGTATCCGCGCCTGGTGGTGGTGGCGATCCGGCCGTTCGGCGACGTCGGCCCGCGCAGCGCATGGAAAGCGAGCGACATCGAGCTCATGGCCGCGGGCGGTGCCATGGCGCTGGCGGGCGAGCCCGATGGCATGCCGGTGCGGGTGAGCGAGCCGCAATCCTACGGCTGGGCTGGCGCGAAGGCCGCTATCGGTGCGCTCGTGGCGCTGTTTCGCCGCGAGGCGACAGGCCGCGGCGATCTCGTCGACGTGTCCGCCCAGGCGTCGGTCATTGCCGCGCTGTCGCACGCGCCGGCTTTCGCCGATCTCATCGGGATCGAACCCACGCGCGCCGGCGCTTTCATGACCGGCCGCTCCATCAAGGGCGCGCGCTATCGCGTGTTCTGGCCATGCCGCGATGGTTACATCAACTTCATCTTCTACGGCGGTGTGGCGGGGCGGCGCACCAACGAGCAGCTCGTGGCCTGGATGCGCGAATGCGGCGCCGACCTCGGCGCGCTCGCCGCGATCGACTGGAAAACCTGGGATCCCACCAAGGCCGACCAAGCCGAGGTCGATGCCATCGAGGCGCCGGTCGCGAAATTCTTCGCTGGCCTGACCAAACGCGAATTCCTCAACGAAGGACACCGGCGCGAGATGCTGGGCTATCCAGTTGCAACCGTCGCGGATATCGCCAGCGATCCCCAACTCGAGGCGCGCGGCTTCTTCCAGGCCGTCGCCGGCTCGGCCGAGCGCTTCTGCGGCAATTTCGCCGTGATCGATGGGAAACGCCCGCCGCTGCGTCACCATCCCGACGCGCCGTTCGCGCCAGCAACGCCGCCACTGGCTGTGCCGGCGGCCGCGCTCGCCGAGCCGTTCGAGGTGACCGCTGCGCCGCCTGCACGTCCTTGCACGACGGGAACGCGCCCTGGAGGGAAGCCGTGACCGCCGTCGCGCAGGCGCTCTGCGGGCTCAAGGTGCTCGAGTTCGGCGGCTATGCCGCGGGCCCCCACATCGGCAAGGTGCTGGCGAATTTCGGCGCCCGGACGATTCACATGGAGTCGAGAGAGCGCCCCGACGGCTTCCGCATCCAATATCCGCCGTTCAAGGACAATCGTCCCGGCTACAACCGCAGCGGCTGCTTCGCCTTCTTCAACGACTCGAAGTACAGCGTCACCGTCGATCTCAAAAAACCCGCGGGCGTGGCGCTCGCCCGCCGCATGGCGCAATGGTGCGACCTCATCATCGAGAACATGCGGCCGGGCGTGATGGAGCGCCTCGGCCTCGGCTTCACCGCGCTCGCCGAGCTCAACCCGCGGCTGGTGATGCTCTCGACCTGCAATATGGGACAGACCGGCCCGCGTGCGGATCAGCCCGGCTTCGGCTCGCAGCTCTCCGCGCTCGCCGGCATGTGCGAGCTGACCGGCGTTCCGGAAGGTCCGCCGATGCTGCTCTATGGGCCCTATATCGACTACATCGCCTCGCTGCTCGGCAGCTCGGCCGCGCTCGCGGGCGTGATCCGCAGCCGGCGCACCGGCAAGGGCGCGCTGATCGATCTATCGCAATACGAATGCGGCCTCGTGTTCATGGGCGCGGCGCTGCGCGAGTTCTTCGCCAGCGGCCGCATTCCAGCGCGCTGCGGGAATGATGATCCCGTCGCCGTGCCGCACGGCGCGTTCCCGTGTCTTGATCGCGAATGGGTCGCGCTGTCGTGCTGGTCGGATGCGGATTTTGCGGCGCTGGCGCACGCAATCGGCGAGGAGGAGCTCGCGAGCGCGGCGCGCTTTGCGACCGCGCCGGCACGGCGGGCGAACAGCAAGGCGCTCGATGCCATCATCTCGGCGTGGACCGCGCAGCGCAACGCCGACGCCGCGGCCACAGCCTTGCAGGCGGCCGGCGTTGCGGCCTACCCGGTCGTGACCATGGCCGGGCTATTCGCGGATCCGCAACTTTGCGCGCGCCGACAATTCCGGGTGCGGCGCCATCCGGAGATGGGCGATCACGCCTACTGCTATCCCGGCTTCGATCTCGCAGAGGCGCCCGGCGACATCGTGGGGCCGGCGCCCTGCGTTGGCGCCGATAACAATTTCGTGTTCCGGGACCTTATCGGATTGAGCGAAGCGGAATACGAGTCGTACCGGCAGCAAGGCGTATTCGACTGAGGCACTTAAACGTGCAGTTTCTATTCCGCTCTCGGGGAAGACTGGAAGATTATTGACTCCCCGAGCCCCCCAATCGGCCCCCGCTCAGATCAATTCAGAACAATTCAGGTCTTCCTCAACGACCTGGCATTCGCCCGGTGGTAAGCTGAGAATGCGGTAAATCGACCCGACTGCTTCGTCGTTGCTGGCGGTCACTCCTGGGCGGGGAGGAAGATCATGGCCTACGTGAAACGACGCGATGTCATAACACTGCTCGGGGGCGCAGCGGCCGCATGCCCGTTCGCCTGGCCGTTGTCGCTGAGGGCCCAGCAACCGAAAAGAATGTTCCGGATCGGCATCCTGAGCGGCCGCCGGCCCGAAACAATCCTGCGCGAGGCATTGACGCGGCTCGGCTACATCGAGGGACAGAACACGACCTACGAGGTGCGCAATGCGCAGGCGCAGATGGAGCGCATCGGACCCTATGCGGTCGAGTTGGTCGACCTCAAGGTCGACGTGATCGTCGCGCTCGGCGGACCCGCGGCCGAGGCTGCGAAACGTGCTACTTCCACGATTCCGATCGTGCTGTGGGGCGTTGGCGATCCGGTCGGGCTCGGCCTCATCACCAACGTCGCGCGGCCGGGCGGCAATATTACCGGCGTCACCGAGCTCTCGACCGAATTGACGCCCAAGCGGCTTCAGTTGCTCAAGGAGCTCGTCCCGGACGCCGCGCGCATTGCCATCGTGTGGAATTCGAACGACCGCGCCATGGACCTGCGCGCCAAGGAATTTGCCACCACCGCGGCTCGGCTCGGCGTCACCATGGTCCCGGTGCCGATCCGAGAGAGCGGCGATATCGATGGAGCGCTCGCCGGGCTCGCCGGCAATCGTCCCGACGCCATCATGATCGTAACCGATCCAGTGATGGGTAGCCGGGAGGCGGCGACGCTCGAATTTCTGGCGACGCACGGCCTACCGGCGATGTACGAGTTCGGGGACTCGGCACGGAAAGGCGCGCTCCTTTCCTATGGCCCGAGCCTCACCGACTTGGCGCCGCGCGCCGCCGAGTACGTCGATCGCATCCTCAGGGGCGCCAAGCCGGGCGACCTGCCGCTGGAAGGACCGACCCGCTACTACCTGACCGTCAATCTCAAGACCGCGAAGACGCTCGGCATAGAGGTGCCCACGTCGATCTTGCTGCGCGCCGACGAGGTGATCGAATAACCCGGCAGACGCCGGTCGCACGAATCAAAGGAGATCATGATGAGTGTGCTTCCCCGCACCCTGTCGCGAACGCTCGCAACGGTGCTGCTGCTGTCGGCAGCGGAGACGGCGGCCGCGCAGGTGCCGGCGCCGCCGCCGCTCGCCTATCCGCCGCCGCTGCTGACGCTGGCCGAAGCGCGAGCCGTCATCGAGGGCGCCACCGCCTATGCTCGTGAGAGCAACATGCGCATGGCCGTCGCCGTGGTTGACCACGCCGGAAATGTCGTGTCCTCGGACCGCATGGACGGCGCGGCTTTGCAGAACATTCGTTTTGCCGAAGGCAAGGCGTTCGCCTCCGCTCTTTACCGGCAAACCACGCAAGCGCTGGGGGAGCTGTACAAGACTCGGCCCGACCGATACTTCGGCATCATGAACATGTATCCCGGAAAGATTTATCTCGTCGGCGGCGGAGTGCCGCTTGCCCTCGAGGGTGCAGTCATCGGCGGGGTTGGTGTCGCAGGCTTGCCTGAAGGTGTGGACGAGAAATCGGCGCGGGCGGGGATCGAGGCCTGGATGAAATTCCGCGAAACAATGAAGAAGTAGGTCCGAACTAAAGCCAAATCGGGGACGGAGGAAATGGCTATCGGCGCCGGATTGAGTTCATGAGCGGTACACCGGAGCAGCCCGGTCCAACTCGCGTCGAGACGGCGCGACCGAGCATCCCGATGGGCCTGCGAATATTGGCCTTCGTCCTTCGCGCGCTGTTTATCGGCGCGCTCGTCGCAATCACCGTTCGCGTGAGCAGTCCCCAGAGCGAAAGCCTTGCGTCCGTCTACGAGACTCCCGGCGATCTGATTAGGCTTGCGCTGGGATTAGCGGTGTGTGTGTGGGTCGTGTTCCATCTGTTCATGCTTCCCAGGACCGCCGAGGGATATAGGACATGGGTCTACCTCGGCCTGGTGGTCGCCCCGCTCGCCTGGGCGATCGCCATCATCATCTGGTGATGCGCTCGCACGAGTTGGTACGGTTCGGCACATGCAATGCTGAGGAAAATTCCGGGAGGATGTCTGTGACGATCATGCGATTGCGCGCAGCGGTCATTGCCGTCGCTGCCAGCGTCGGCTTCGCCGCCCCTCATGCGCTGCACGCCCAAAGCTACCCGGCCCGCACCGTGACACTGATCGTGCCCTCCGCCGCCGGCGGCGGGACCGACACGATCGCCCGTCTAATCGGTGATCAGCTGGCAAAGCAGCTCGGCCAGGCATTCACGGTCGAAAATCGCACCGGCGGCGGCATGCTGGTCGGCACGACGGCCGCGGCCAAGGCCGCGCCCGACGGCTACACCCTGCTGGTCGGGCTCACCGGCAACATGTCGGTCAATCCCAGCCTGTTCGCCAAGCTGCCCTACGATCCGCTTGCGGATTTCACGCCGGTGGCGATGCTCGCCAACTACCCCTTCCTGGTCGTCGTGAACAACGATCTGCCGGCCAAATCGATCAAGGAGCTCATCGCTCTGTTGAAATCACGGCCCGGTCAGATCGACTACGCCTCGGCCGGCAATGGCACGGGACAGCATCTCGCCCCCGAGCTGTTCAAGATGATGACCGGCACGGAGATGGGACACGTACCCTATCGCGGTGCGCAACCGGCCTATCAGGACGTGATCTCCGGGCGGGTACCGGTATTCTTCGATAACATGTCGACGGCGATGAGCCTTGCGAAGAGCGGCAAGGTGCGCGCGCTTGCCGTCACGTCCAAGCAACGCTCGGCGCTGATGCCCGAATTGCCGACGGTCGATGAAGCCGGCGTGCCCGGCTACGAGTATTACACGTGGTTTGGTTTGTGGGCGCCCAAGGGCACGCCGCAGCCAATCGTCGAGAAGCTCTATGCCGAAGTCCGGACGGCGCTCGTCGATCCTACGCTGACGCAGCGGATCGCCGATACCGCAGGCGAGCCGTCCCACATGGCACGCGAGCACATCGAGCCGTTCGTGAGAGCCGAGATCGTCAAATGGGCCGAGGTGGTCAAGCGCGCGGGAATAAAAGTCGAATAGCCTTCGGCGTCGTCGAGATCGCTTTGTCACTTGCTGATTGAAGGGCACAAGCGGGAGAGCATGATGAAATCTCTAGCCTTCCTGCTCGTCACGCTGGCCGCAGGCGTCTTCAGCGCGACACCTGCCGGGGCCCAAACCTATCCGAGCAAGCCCGTGCGGATCATTACCGCCAACAGTCCCGGCGGGACCAGCGACATCTTTGTCCGCGCGCTCGGAGATGAGCTGCAGAAGCGGTGGGGCCAACCGGTGATCATCGAGAATCGCTCCGGGGGAGGGATGAACATCGCCGGTCGTGCGTGTGCCGATGCGCCGAATGACGGCTATACGATCTGCATTTTGCCCAACGAAACGCTCACGCTGAACCAATTCACCTATAAATCGATCCCCTTTGATCCGGCGAAGGACTTCGAGCCCATCACCAACGCCTTCATCAACACCCAAGTCTTGGTGGTGAGCGCGGCGCTCAATGTCAGCTCGCTCGACGAGCTCGCGGCGCTTTCCAAGGCCAAGCCCGGGACCTTGAGTTACAGTGCGCTGGCCATTCCCATGCAGATCACCATGGAGAGGTGGAAGCAGAAAACCGGGGCCGATCTCGTCAGCGTTCCCTCTCGCGGCGGCGGCGATATCGTGACCGGGCTGCTGACCGGGACGACGCCGGTGGCGATCGTTGGCTTGCCCAACTTCATCACCCACATCCGCAGCGGGGCGGTCAAAGCGCTCGCCGTCGACTCAGAGACCCGCTCTGCGCTCTTTCCCGACGTGCCTACACTGAACGAGCTTGGCTTTCCCAATCTGGCGCCGGTTTACTTCGGGTTCGTTGCCCCGGCCGGCACTCCCAAGCCGATCATTGAGAAATTGCATGAGGAGATCAGTCGCATCGGCACTGAGCCGTCGTTCCGTCAAAAACGACTCATCGACATCGGGATTCAACCCGTTTTCGATACGCCCGAACAATTTGCCCGCTACTTGGAGGAGCAGAGAACCAACGCGGCGCGGCTGATTCAAGAATCCGGCTTCCAGGCCCGTTAATCGCTGCCTAATCGCTTGAGAAATTTCACCCGCACATAGATCCCGGTGAAACTCACGTTCAGACCGCCGCACCCCCGATTGTCCTCGACCACCAGATACCGACCATAGAGCTCAAGCTTCGCGGCGCAGTCCTCCGGCGCTGCATCCTTCGCGGACGGGAAGGCTGTTTGATCGGGATCATAACCGATGGCTAGCACCTGACCCCGTGGTCTGCCTTTCCCGTTGAGCTCGCCGACGTGAATTGCGCCCCTCTTGACGCGCTGCGGGTCGTAGCTGCCCCATAGCGCATTGCCCGAGACCTCCACGTCATCCTGGTGGGATGTGATGACGATCTGCGCTTCTCGGTCGCGTCGCCATTTGCCGTCCCATTGCCGAGCGGGCGCTGGCTGCGGCGGCACGATTTGGAGCGCCGCGCGCGGCAACCAGCCTCTCGTCTCGGTGCCGCCTTCTGACTTGAAGAATGTGCACACAAAGGGAGCGTCCGTCGCGTCCACGAGAACCTCGTCTCCCGGCACGACATAGGCCCTCAGCCTGCAGGCGCTCTCGGCGGACGGACAGGCGGACATTCGCTTGCTCGGGCTGGCGATGAAGTTAACGCGCGCTTCTTTGCCGACGACGCGCGCAAGCGTGACCTTATTCAGCTCGCAACCGACCGGACTTGCGTGCGCCGCGACCGCGCAACACGTTAAGAACATCGCCGGGAGGGAGAGGGCCGGAAGGACGCGCGTTAAGGAAGGCATCGGCATGAATCCCGGTTGGCTGCGGCTTCCGCCCGATGTCCATCCCCATCGGCCGTTGTACAAACCTCAGCAATGTTTCCTGCTGCAAGTTACGTTCTTGCATGCGAAACGCTGGACCGCGAGAGGATGCGCGCGGCCGACCCCGCGTGTAAGCTCCCTGCCTGGAGGACGTGATGTCCGCACAACCTGATCCCGCGCCCGCTGCGACTGCCGCCGGGCCTGCCTCCGATCCTGGGGCACGCTCGAATATCGAGCCGCGGCTTGTCTACGATGACCTGCGGCAATGGCTGGAGCAAGCGCGCAAGCTCGGCGAAGTCAAGGAGGTGAGTGGGCTTACCTGGGAGCAGGACATCGGCGTGGTCGCGGGCGTGGCAACGCACGACGACAGCGCGCCCTGCTTCGTATTCGGTGAGGTGCCGGGAACGATCAAAGGTAGCCGTGTGCTGGTCAACTTCTTCGGCGGCAAGCGCAAGAACATGACGCTCGGCTTTCCCACCGAGTTGAGCAAGCTCGAGCTCAGCGAAGGGGCCCGGACCAGTTTCTTGGGCCCGATGCCGCGCATCGCGCCCAAATACGTCGACGACGGTCCGATCTTCGAAAACGTCATGCGCGAAGACGACGTCGACATCACAATGTTCCCCGCACCCAAATGGCACTCGGGCGATGGCGGCCGCTATATCGGCACCGGCAGTTTCAACATCACCCGCGATCCCGACGAGGGCTGGGTCAACTGTGGAACCTACCGGGTGATGATCCACGACGCCAAGACCGCGGGCTTCTACATCTCGCCGGGAAAGCACGGCCGCCAGATGCGCGATAAGTACCAGGCACGCGGCGCGCCGATGCCGGTCGCCGTGGTCTGCGGCGGCGACCCCATGACGTTCCTGATGGCCTCGAGCGAAGTGCCTTACGGGGTGAGCGAATACGAGATCGTAGGCGGCGTGCGGGGAAAGCCCGTCGAGGTCATCGAGGCTCCCGTCACCGGTCTGCCGATCCCGGCCAATGCGGAGATCGTGATCGAAGGCTTCGTCGAGCCCGGCAACGAGCGGATTGAAGGGCCGTTCGGCGAGTGGACCGGCTATTACGCGAGCGACGTGCGCCCCGAACCGGTGCTCGATATCAAGGCCGTCTACTATCGCAACAATCCGATCCTGCTCGGCTGCGTGCCCCAGCGTCCGCCGGACGAGATCTGTCGCTATCGGGCCGTGGTTCGCTCGGCGCTGTTGCGCGAGAACATCGAGAAGGCGGGTGTGCCCGGCGTCACTGCCGCCTGGGCACACGAGGTCGGCAACGCGCGGCTCCTGCTCGCGGTCGCCGTCAACCAGCGCTATCCGGGCCACGCCAAGCAGGCCGGCCACATGGCCGCCATGTGTCACGTCGGCGCCTATTGCGGGCGCTACGTCATCGTCGTCGACGACGATATCGACGTGTCCGATCTCGAAGAGGTGGTGTGGGCCATGCTCACACGCTCGGACCCCGCGACCTCGATCGACATTATCCGCAACGCCTGGTCGACGCCGCTCGATCCGCGCATCGAGCCCGAGCGCAAGGCGGCCGGCGACTACACCAACAGCCGCGCGGTCATCGATGCGTGTCGTCCCTGGCACTGGCGCGACAAATTTCCCAAGGTGAACGTGCCGACGCCGGAGGAGCGGCGCATGGCGCAGGAGAAGTTCGGGCATCTGTTCAAGGACTGATTCAGCCTATACAACGACTTCTCCGGTCGTCCCCTCGCGGGGACGACAAGGAAGCGAGGGACTGCATGCGGCGGCTCATTATCGGCATGACCGGCTCGACCGGGGCCATTTTCGGCGTGCGGATGCTCGAGGCGCTCAAGGGAAGCGAGGTCGAAACCCACCTCATCATCAGCAAGTGGGCGCAGCGCACCCTCGAGCACGAGACCCGCTACACCGTAGAAGACGTGCGGTTGCTCGCCAGCGTCGTGCATAGCGCCGGCGATATGGGAGCGGAGATCTCGTCCGGCTCCTTCAAGACCGACGGCATGGCGGTCATGCCGTGTTCGGTGCATACGCTCGCGGGCATCGCCAACGGCTACGGCGAACACCTCGTCCACCGCGCCGCCGACGTGGTGCTCAAGGAGCGCCGGCGCCTCGTTCTTGTCGTGCGCGAGACTCCGCTTTCCGAGGTGCATCTCGAGAACATGCTCAAGCTCGCGCGTATGGGGGTGACGATCGTGCCCCCGGTGCCGGCGTTCTACAACCATCCGCAGACGATCGACGACATCGTCAATCACATCGTCGCGCGCGTGCTGGACCAGTTTGATTTGCCCGCACCGTTTGCCAAGCGCTGGGACGGTCACCTGCATACCGCGACCAAGATCGCGACCGTGCCGGGAAGCTCGGCGGCGAAGAGCGGGACGTGATCGTAGCCCGGATGAGCGCAGCGAAATCCGGGTCACCCGCGCGATCCAGTCTAGGAATCCCCGGATGTCGCTAACGCTCATCCGGGCTACATTTACTGGAATTTCTATCTTTCAGGGCGCATACTCGTTGCGGTCCATGGAGGCGCCCATATGCCTCTCACAGCACCAAACCCAGGCGGCCGGACATTCTTTTGTCCCCACTGTGGGGCGCTTTACTCGGTGACGCATTCGCGGCTTGCCAAGAGCGAAAGCAACGTCGCAAAGTGCGTCGTTTGCCTGCAAATCATGGACAAGTGGGATTCTACCAACGTTCCCGTCTACAAACTCATTCAGCGGCCTGAAGATGCTTGATCGCGTGAAACGCGAACCCGCTTAGAACTTCCTCGAGCGTGACAGGCAATGGAGGTCCCCCGATGGCGCGACCCTTCGAAGGCATACGTGTGATCGACGTCACGCATGTTCTGGCGGGGCCGTTTGCGACCTATCAATTGGCCGTGCTCGGGGCCGACGTGATCAAGGTCGAGCATCCCGAGGAGCCCGATCAGAGCCGCTCCAGCGGCACGGACAAGGCGCTCAACCGCCGCAACATGGGCACCTCGTTCCTCACGCAAGCCTCCAACAAGCGCGCCATCACGCTCGATCTGAAGACGCCGGCGGATCGCGACACTCTCAAGAAGCTCGTCGCCACAGCCGACATCTTCGTGGAGAATTATCGGCCCGGCGCGTTCGAAGCATTGGGGCTGGGCTACGAGGCGCTCTCCGCGATCAATCCGCGCCTGATCTACGCCTCGTTCTCTGCCTTCGGGCAACATGGTCCGCGCGGGCGGCAAACCGCCTACGACCACGTGATCCAGGCTTCCTCCGGCATTATGGCGATGACCGGGACCAAGGACGTACATCCGATCAAGTTCGGTGCCCCCGCGATCGACTATGCGACCGGCATGACCGGTGCTTTCGCCTTGGCCTCGGCGCTGTTTCAGCGCGAGCGCACGGGACGCGGTCAGCACATCGACATGGCCATGCTCGACGTGGCCATGATCCTGATGAGCTCGCATCTGACCGGGTACCTGCGCAACGGCGTGCACCCCAAGCCGCACGGCAACCGCCATCCGCATGCGACCAACGGCGCCTATGCGACCAAGCACGGCCTGGTGATGCTCGGTGCTAGCAATTTGCGGCAGCAGCGCCGGCTGTGGACCGTGCTGGGGCGGCCGGACATGATCAAGCGCAGCAACGACGAGCGCGACGCGGATCACGACCGCGAGGTCGCGGTGCTGTCGCAGATCATGCTCACGCGCAGCGCAGACGAATGGGAGGAATTTCTGCAGGCGCGCCACGTGCCGGCCGCCCGCGTGCGTAGCATGAGTGAGGCGCTGGCCGACCCGCAACTCGCGACCCGCGGCGTCATTCACCGCCACCCGGCGGCGGCGGGAATGGAGGGCGGCTTCGGCGTGCCGCTCGCGCCCTTCATGTTTGCCCATGGCGGGCCGCGCATCGATACGCCGCCGCCCACGCTCGGCCAGCACAACGAGGAGATTTTCGCCGAACTCGGATTGGCCGACCATACGACGCCGGCAGCGACCAACGAGGAGAAGAGGGCGCCCGTCGAGCAAGCGTAGCCCGCATGAGCGAAGCGATATGCGGGCCTTCACCCAATGACGAGGTGTCGCCTGAGATTTCGCTTCGCTCATCCGGGCTACGGTTTACTGCGATTTCGCCGGCGTTTCATTCCGGCTACGCTGGCGCGGCAACACAGGAGGGAGACCGGCAATGGCCACGTACACCTGGGACCACATCCATTTGCGTACCCCCAATCCCGAAGCGACCGCCCAGTGGTACGAGCGCATGCTCGGCGCCGAGGTGATCCGCAGCCTGCAGCAGGGCAAGCCGCGCATTGACCTCAAGCTCGGCGGCGCCAATATCTTCATCGCGCCGGTCGAGCCGGGCGATGGCGTCAATCCGCCCCCGCTCACGCCTTACCAGGGCCTCGATCATTTCGGGCTCACGGTCGACGGCATCGATGCGCTCGTTGCCGAACTCAAGGCGAAGGGCGTCGAGTTCACCCGGGGGCCGACGACGGTGCGGCCGGGCGTGCGCGTTGCCTTCCTGCGCGCGCCGGAAGGCGTTTCGATCGAATTGCTCGAGCGCAAGCCCGTTTAAGGGTCGAGCTTCGAGGAGGAGTTGAGACGATGGAAACCACGCAGTTTCCGGTCACCCGCACGGACGAGGAGTGGCGCCGTCTGCTCACGCCCGAGCAATATCAGGTGATGCGCCGGCACGGGACCGAGGCGCCCGGCAGCTGCGCATTGAACTACGAGAAGCGCCACGGCAGGTTCGTCTGCGCCGGATGCGGTCAGCCCCTGTTCGTGTCGAAGACGAAGTTCGAGAGCGGCACCGGCTGGCCGAGCTTCAACGATCCGGTGCCGGGCGCCGTCGAAACCTCGACCGACCGCACCTATGGCATGGTGCGCACGGAGGTGCACTGCAGCCGTTGTGGCAGCCATCTCGGCCACGTGTTCGAGGACGGGCCGCCGCCGACGCATTTGCGCTACTGCATCAACGGCGTGGCGATGAACTTCGAGCCGGAATGAGTCCGTGTCTGTGGCCGAACGCCTTGCGGTGAAATCGCCATGCGGACCATTCGTGCTTTTCTCACGGCGCTTCCTTTCCTGACGGTCGCGGCCCCCTTGCCGGCAACTGCAGAGGCCGGGCCGTGCCTGCCCGACCAGGCCGGCGGCCTGACCTGCGGGGAGGGCCCAGGCGCGGCCCGCGTCGTCGAGGGAACGCTATCGCCTTCCAAGCGCCTCGCATTCGCATGGCGCGTTCCCGGCCGCCCGCTGGCGGAAGCGCCCGATGCGGAGAGCTTGCTGATCCGGCTCTCCGACGGTGCCGTTCTGTCGAGCGCGCCAGGCCAGTATTGGCGCACGGGCGGCGCGATGGCGAACCATATCGATGAAGGCGCGGTCTGGTCCCCAAACAGCCGCTTCGCCATCGAGGTGACGGATGCCAAGTGGAGCACGGAGGATCTTCGTCTTTACGCGATCGGGGCAGACGACAAGGTGCTCGTTCTCGATTTGAAGGCGATCATCGAGCCGGCTGTCCGCAAGCGGGTCCGGCGGCTCGTCAAGAACGAGTCGACATATACTTTTTCAGCGTTTGGCCTCGCGGTCGACAATCGCGGCCTGGTTGAGGCACCGGTCCTGATGCAGATCCCCAAGCAAGAACGCGACATCGCGTTTACCGTC
>Ga0137367_10000250_pt1 | contig 37511 bp, 42 predicted proteins | sample SagtaG_14_FD_104939 | JGI IMG/M metagenome (GOLD analysis project Ga0137367, IMG submission 104939) | Vadose zone soil microbial communities from Sagehorn Ranch, Mendocino, California, USA - Sage1_L_80_16 metaG | ecosystem: Environmental > Terrestrial > Soil > Vadose zone | place: USA... | reverse complement strand
TGGGAATTTCGCCATCAGACGGTTACACCTGCTTCTGCAATGAATGCTTCCAAAACAGGGGTATCCGTTTCAAGAACTTCCACGCCGAAGGTCTCGATATGAAACTGAATAGCAGATTTGACATCCGCGAGCGCGTCTTCGTATGTGTCTCCTTCACCGACTACAATACCTTTTAACCCTAATGGGTAAGCGACATAACCATCCGAATGTTTTTCAACGATAACCTTAAATTGTTTGGTCATAGTGTCAGCCTTTCAAATCTTTGAGAATATTATACCTTTATCTGTAAGTAGTCGAAAAACGGTCTCGGACCGGTCTCAATGAGACTGTTTCAACGAGGCCGTTTTTATATTTAACTTCACGCCTTTCATGCTGATGGGGCAGTAGGAAAACCAAACACTGAGTTAACGCAAGAGCTTGTGATTTTACTCGTCCACGCTCACATTGACCGGTGTGGCTCTGGCGATTGGAATCAAGACATTGTATGTAGAACCAACGCCGAGTTCAGTATCCACCCAAATTTTGCCGTGTTGTGCTTCCGTAAGAGTCTTTGCAACGAAGAGTCCCATCCCTGTATCGCCCACGCCCCGGGCTGGCACATCCTCGGCACGGTACAAAGGGGTAAATACGCGCCCGAGATCTTCAGGAGGAATACCTCCACCTGTATCACTGACTTGAATAAACAAAGCTTCCTTTTCACCTTCTGTTTTTATTTGGACTCGTAATTGTATTGTTCCTTGCAATGGAGAGACGGCTCCCGCGTTCGAAAGGAGGCGGATCAAAATCTGTCCCAGGGCTTTACGGTCGGCATAGACAGATGCTACATTCTCTGGCAGTTCGACCTTCAGTGAGAGACGCTTTGCACGAACTTCACTGCTTGTATCGTCGATCACATCCTGAATGATTGAATTCAAGTCCACAGGTTCGTGCGCAAGGATGTGCGAATCTGCTTTGAAAGTTGTGACTTGAATAAAATCCTCGATTACATTCCTCAGGCGCGTTGTAGAAGCCTTGATCGTTTCCACGAAATTGCGTTGCATCGCGTTGAGAGTTCCAACAGATTCACCCAATAATAGATCGGTGTATTGAAGAGTGGAAGACAGCGTCTGGCGAAGTTCCTGCGGAAAAGCTGTGATCCCCTCCGCTTCCACCTCGATGAGACGCATATTTGATTCTGCAAGCTGGTTTTGCAAGCGAGCCACTTCTTCCAGAGTGATCCGTAAATCCTGTTCGATCTGCGCAGAGTTTGTGGAAGTTGTATTCTCCCTGAGGCTGTTTGCGAGGCGCAATTCTTTGTGGTCTTTCTTGAGATTTTCAATGACCTTCTCTGATTCCTGCTGCAAAGCCGTCAGTGCCACTAGGCGCTCTTCGCTTTGTGCTAGTCTTTTCCGATCCTCTTCAATTTGCTTGAGCAGATCGTAGTTGTGCCTTCTCAGGCTAGTTGTCAAATTTTCCCGCGCGTATCCAAATTGTCGATTCGAGGCTTGGGACAAAATCAGTAACTCTTTTCCTGCGTCAGTTTCTGACAATTCTTCTTTATCAATCTCTGCAATATCATTGTAGAGTGCAGTTCTTTCTTCCTCGACTTTATCCCGGAACCTCAAATGAGTTCTCAAATTGTTTCGATAGAGAATGATGCCTCCAATAAACGCGCCAATCAGTCCAGCGATTACGCCAGCCAGCAAAAAAAGATACGTTTCAATCATGAGGAAGATTACTTTCTAGGTTCTCCAATCTCTTTGAGATTTGGTCAATTAAATTGTCTTTTCCTCTCTTTTCCATTTCCAGCTTATGTTGAAGCAGCAATTCTCGTTGCTTCGCAATATTCTCCAGCTTTTGGAGGTATTCCAATTCATCATGTTTCAACCAGTAATTAAACATAGCATGAATAGGAATCGTAAGCAGACCGCCAAAAAAGCCCATTAATCCTCCGAGCAGTATTCCAGTTGTAGTTTCATTCATGGTGGGACTCTTTTCAGATTGCGTTTTATTCTGAATAATTATATATCAGTTGCCCTCCAAGGAAGTGTCGGATGCAGAACGATAAAAAACGGTCTCGGACGGAATGTCAACAACCCCCATCCACCCTTTCCCCTTGGGGCGACTGCGGGGTAGAAAATCAAGATTGGTAGGGACGAATCCTAATGTTATCCACATAATACTACTCAGATTACATAGTACAATAAATTCAGATCGCCACATGGCGAAAGAGTTTGACAATTTTGTTTCTATGTGAGCAAACGGCCAGTCGCTTGTAAACGAAATCATGAAAACTCCCAATAATTCACAAACCTAAAAAGCGCTACTGTGAGGAGGAACGCATTATGATAAACAAAACGATATTCGAAGAAAATTGGAAACTGATTAGAGCTCAATCCACTGAACGGTGGAGTCTAATGGCTGACTATGATCTGAATAAAGTGGACAAGGCGGAAGTGAAATTCGATAAATTTGTCACCATGCTCCGAGTGAAATATGGATACACTCAGGAGAAAGCTCGTGAAGAAATTGGCAGATTTTGGGCGGAATATGAAGCGAAAGCCAAATACAATAATATGGCGAATGAAACAGGACGTTAATAAATCCAAAATACTTGAAGCCGAATTGAATAGAGAGTTCGCTAATAGGAAGTAGATATGAAACGGTCTCGGACGGAATGTCAACGGGGCCGTTTTTGTTTTGGACCTAATCCCAGTGCCTTTCACGCCTCGGCTGCGGCCACCAGGTTTCTTCCTCTCTCCTATCGGGGCTGCGGGGCGCGAGAAAGTGGAGTCTACTTATGAGGTCATCAATATTGTTTCAGCAGACTCGAGATAAGAATACACCGGAATCATTGATGGGATGCCCGTTATTTCCAGCACATTTTGCACTTCAGGGATTGGATTCAACAATACCATTTTTCCCCCGCGGCTGGCAACCGATTTGGCAGTCAGCGTGATAAGCCGAATGCCAATCGAGGCGAGGAAATCCACTTCAGATAAATCTACAATCTGCCAACCAATTTGATTAAGCGGATGCCGTTTTTCAGTTCGCTGTATTGAAGTTCCATGTTGCTCTCCTGTTTATGCGAGATAGGATGATTATATTAAACACAAGGAAAAATCAGGTTAACAACAAGTTATGGTTTTTTGGCAGTAAATTGCATCTCTAAATAGAATCGGCTAGAATTCGACGCGATGGACAAGATCTTCCAAAAATTAATCGACAGCAACTTTTCTGATTTAAAAGGGCTTTCAGTTGATGCAACAGTTCCTGTACCTCAATACCTTGTCAATGAAATCCTTGCAGCCGCGCTCGAAGGGAATAAGAATATCGAGTCCTGTCAGGTTTCTATTCATGAACAAAACCGGGTTTCTGCGAACGTGAAAACAACCTTGTTGCCCTGGTCTTTAAATTTGAAGCTGAAACTGGACAAGTCAGTTGATTTTGCAAGTTTTTCTTCTCCAAAAATCAGGGCTTGGCTGGAAAATAATATCTTGTTAGGCAGACTCGGGTCATTTTTCAACGCATTGCCAGAGGGCATTAAACTATATGGTAGTCAAATCGTTATTGATATAACATCTTTTCTTCAAACTCCAGATCAGAGAAGAATGCTGGATTTAGTCAAGTCTGTTGAGATTCAAACGGAAGAGGGTAAAGTGATTCTCGATGCGAAAATTGAAATTGATTAATATTGCTCTAATAAAGCTCAAGCCGCCGTCCCCGGTGGCGCAGAATGACAGTGCTATACTATCCATCTGAAATACCAGCTTAATTTGACTCCTGAATTATTCAATCACCCGTAGAGCAAGTCATGACGAACAACCACTCTGTCACAACGTCCCTAATCACATTATTGACAATCATTGCTATCACCATAAGTGGATTTTTTATTGGTAGAGTTGACAATCAAATCAGCAGTGTTGGAAATCCATTGAACTTATATGCCAACATCGAGACCATTGGTGTGACCGTAAGCGGCATCAACCTGCCAAAGACAGCAGATTTGATGTATCGGCAGAGCAGCGAAACAACATGGCATACGGGACATCCGTTGATTCGAATTGACGATGGTCGTCTTGTCGGAAGTCTATTTGGGCTTTCGCCAGCGACCTCGTATGAGGTCAAGGTACTTAATGGGTCCGCAGAGATGAGTGGCTCCGTCATTACACAGTCAGATGAGCTGGAGGTCACGCCTTCTGTTATCCTGCGCGTCAATGATGATGCGCCTGCTGGTGGTGATGGCTCTGCGGGAGCGCCGTTTCGAACCATACAAGAAGGACTCAACCACGCTAGTCCAGGAACACAAGTGTTGGTTGCCGATGGCATTTATCATGAAGCGGTTACTTTTCCAACTTCAGGGAATGTCAACCAGTGGATACAAGTTAAGGCTGAAGGAAGTGGTGCCATTCTGGATGGTTCCGAGACTCTTACAGGAAAAATCTGGACGCCTCATTCATCGAAGGCGCATGTGTGGTTTATCAAAATGGGATCTCCTATCGGATACTTGGCGCGTGATAAATTCCGTTTCTATAAGTATGATGATCTCTCTGGCCTGATCCAAAGTCGCGGTCATGGCAAGGTCACCATCAATGAAGGCTGGTATTTTGATCCAATCAGTTTAAGACTCTATGTGCGCAGCCAAGATGATCCGTCTCAGCATACCTGGCAAGTCCCTCATTTTAACCATGCGTTTGACGCGAATGGTCGCGATTGGTTATGGATCGAAGGGTTTGAAATGCGGTTCTATGGCATACGCACAGATGGCTGTGGTGTATGTACGCTCAATGCCTCTCATGTGGTGATTCGTAAAAATAAAATCCACAACATGCAGTTGGGAATCTTCATCAATTGGAATGGCAGTCTGAACCAGGGCAACGACACGCGCATCGAAGATAACGAAATCTTCGATCCGCTGGTCAATGAATTTCCCTGGCAGGCACTCAAAGGAAGTTCCATGGAAGGAACCGGGATTGTGATCCGAGGTCATATCGGCGCGATTGTTCGCAACAATGAGATACACAATTATTTTAATGGCATCTACGTAGGTACGTCAGCTTCGGGTGCTATTCAGAATCCAGCCATTGCGTTTGATGGCGATATCTACAACAACTATATCCACGATATTAGCGATGATGGATTGGAGCCCGAAGGGGCTTGTGTCAATCAACGTTTTCGGAACAACACGATTGATAAAATGTTGATTGGCATTTCACTGGCTCCGATCACGCAGGGACCTACCTGGGTATTGCGTTCGACCTTCACCAACTTCACAAGCAGTCCCATCAAATGGGCTTCAAAATCTGATGGGGTTGTGTTCTTCTACCACAATACAAGTTGGACCAATGCAACGAATCTGAATGGGATGAGCATGATCACACCAGTCCATAACGCGGTGATGCGTAACAACATTTTTCAGGGGAATCGATATGCTTTCGAGGAACCTTTCACTGGTTCGACCGGACACGATTGGAACAATGATAATTGGAATACCACCCGTGCAGTTGGCAACCCTCACTTCAAGTGGGAGAACGTAAACTATAACATCATCGCACAGTTATGCAGAGCAACCGGTTTGGAGTGTAACGGATATGAAGATGCTCCAGGATTAAGCAATCCGAGCGGAGGTGATTTCACGCTGCTTTCATCGAGCCCGAACATAGATCGAGGTGTCGTTATTCCCGGCATCAATGACGATTTCAAGGGGAATGCACCGGACGTCGGTGCGTATGAATTTGCACTTGAACCTTCTTTCAAGGTTTCATCAATCGTGCGCGCGGATGCGAATCCCACCAACGCGGCTGAGGTAAATTTCACCGTTACCTTCTCGGAAGCTGTAACCGGTGTAGATATTGCCTCACCGTTCAATGACTTTGGACTCGTTGCCAGTTCAGGCATCACGGGCGCGTCCATTACGAGTGTGGCTCCTGTTTCAGAAACAACATATACAGTCCGAGTAAATACCGGCTCTGGCAATGGGACTCTCCGCCTCGATGTCAGCGATGACGACAGTATCATCGACTTAACGGGTCAGCCGTTGGGTGGAGCGGGGGCAGGAAATGGAAATTTCACTACTGGTGAGATATATACAATAAATAAATCAATTGCAACCACAGTTTCTGCAAGCTTTAAGTCTGTGGGAGTTTATGATGGTTGGATTCTGGAATCAGGTGAGAATACTAATGCAGGAGGCACGCTCGATAGGACTGCTACAACTTTCAACGCGGGTGATGATCAGAAAGATAGGCAGTATAGAAGTATCCTTTCATTTGATACGAGTTCCCTACCAGATAAGGCGGTCATCGTCTCTGCTCAGTTGAAAATCAAGAGACAGGATGTGGTTGGGACAGACCCTTTTGGGACACATGGCGCTCTCATATCAGAAACTCGCAACGGCTCATTTAGTAGCAGTGCTGTATTGCAGACCGCGGACTTTTCTGCACCAACCAATCCAGGCGCTCTTCGAGATCAATTTGCTGGTCTAACGTCCAGTTGGTATGCCGCTCAACTCAGCAATGCAAACCTCCTCTTGATCAACAAGGTTGGTGTAACTCAATTTCGTGTGTTCTTCAGCAAGGATGACAACGATGATCTGAGTCCCGACTACATGAAATTCTTTTCCGGTAATTCAGAGGACGTCAATAAGCCAGAATTACTCATCACATATTACATGCCATAGGCTGTCAAAGAAATTTTCAAGGATATATCTTTCGAAGTTACTTTGAATCACTGGTAAAATCGCACAGATGAAATGCTTGAGGAGGTTAGAGTGGCGAGAAGAATCATTGGTCCCGATGTAAGTTTTTATCAGGATGACCCGAACACGCCGCAAGAAATCAATTTCGAGCGGATGAACCAAGCCGCAGATTTTGTCGTCATTCGTGCGGGGCAAAACCTGTGGGTCGATTCTGATTTCAAAAATAATTGGCGCAGGGCAAAGGAAGCGACTCTACCGCGCGGGTCATATTGGTTCTATGACAGCCGCGCCGACCCAAAGCAACAGGCTGAGTTGTGGTTTAATCTGTTGAGCGGCGATCTGGGGGAACTGCCTCTTTTCCTTGACCTCGAAGAAGATTATCGCGGTCCCTTCACGGGTTGGCAACACTGGAAGACTTTCTTGGATCGCATCAAAGCATTGGTGGGTTCAAAAGATGTTGGGATTTACACGGCTTACTATTACTGGAACAATCATGCTCCGTTTAGCCAGTCAAGTGATCTGGAATACTTCCATCGCTATCCGTTATGGATTGCAAATTATGGTGTGTCTGAACCCCTCGTTCCCAAGCCCTGGGGAGCAAATGAATGGTTGTTCTGGCAGTTTACAGCCAGTGGAGATGGTCCAGCGTATGGGGCAGAAAGCCTGGAGATCGATCTGGATTATTTCAACGGGGATGCAGAAGCATTCGCCCAGCGCTTTAACGTTCCGGTACCAGGAGACCCCATCCCTCCGAACCCAGCCGGGAACCGCTACCGCGTCAACGCTGGAACTCTCTACGTCCGCGAAGGACCCGGTACAAACTACAAATCGATCGGCTTTTTACGAAGGAATGAGGTTGTGGAGGCGCTTGAATCCAATGTAGATGGGAGTTGGCTGCGCGTCCGTTGGATCAGTGATGGCTTGACTGGTTGGGCTTCAAGCACTTTTCTGGTCCGCGTCACGAATCCACCTCCACCGCCGCCGATTCCAACGGGTGAACGCTATCGTGTCACAGCCGGGACTTTGTATGTCCGCGAAGGACCGGGTGGGAACTACAAATCCATTGGCTTTTTACAAAGGAATGATATTGTTGAAGCGCTTGAATTCAATGCGGATAAAAGCTGGATACGTGTCCGTCGCCCTACAGATGGATTAACCGGCTGGGCGTCGAGTACGTTTCTTGAAAAGGTTGGTACGATGCCTCCGCCACCTCCACCTCCAACGGGAGATAAATATCGAGTCACGGCAAGCAGGCTGTTCATCCGCGAAGGACCCGGAACAGAATTTCCATCGCTTGGATATGTTGACTTCAATGAAGTGGTCACTTCCATTGGAGTCAATGCAGATGGGACCTGGAGACAAATCCGCCGAAGTGATGGGCTGACGGGTTGGTCTTCCGCGAGGTATTTAGTTCCCGTTACCCCTCCGCCGCCGCCTGATCCGAATGAACCTCCTCCTGATAATGTTACCGGAAACTGGTATCGGCTTACAGGCCGAATCAGTGCACGTGAAGGACCTGGCACAAACTTCAACGCATTAGGCTTTCTCAACACGGATGAAGTAGTGGAAGCCCTAAACGCCAACTCTGATCAAACCTGGATTCGTATTCGTCGTGTGGACGGCTGGGCAGCTTGGGCACCCAGTAGTTCTCTCATCAAGGTAGGAAAGACTCCGAATTCAATTACGCAAAAAGTATTCCAGGGAGTCTCTTACTACAAGTCCACGCGTACAAGCCCGCGCCCGATGACATCGCATGTTCTGGAAATTGATACGCGTTCCACCGAGGCGCTGCGCTTCCTGGTTACCCCTCCGCTGCGGGATACCATTCCACAATTGTGTACGCGCACAACCTCGCAGTTCCTGGATGATAACGATATGCAGATTGCCATCAATGGAGACGAATATTATTATTTGGATCCAAAAGATTTCCCTCCACAGAATTATTGTATGAGCGGCGATCCGGTCAGGCCTGCAAGTTATGCAGCTTCACGGGGTAGAGTCTATTCTCAGAAACAACTGGATCGGCCTGCCCTATATATTAATCAGAATAATGAAATCACTTTTGATATGCCCAAAGGGAAAGTATACAATGCCATCTCTGGCGAGCGCATGTTAGTATCCAAAGGTAAAAAAGTCGCTGGCTTGGATACACAAGACCTTCAACCGCGCACTGCCATTGGGATCAATCAAAATGCTCGCTGGCTCTATTTGATCGTAGTAGATGGTCGCGAAGCCAGTGAGGGTGCAAGCTTCAGTCAATTGGCTGATCTATTGATCTCCTACGGCGTATATACTGCCATGAGTTTTGATGGAGGTGGTTCTTCCACAATCGTGATTGAAGGGGTTGACCGACGCCCGCGTGTGCTGAATACGCCTGTGGATGAAAATACTCCCGGTCGCGAAAGGGCTGTGGCGAATCATCTGGGGATTTCGCTGAAAAAGTAAGCGATATAGAGCAAGGATGGCATCTTGCCCTCCTCACAATATACATCAACAGACTTCGGCGCAAATCCGAGGTCTGTTGGATTCATTTCATGATTTCTGCAACTGCGATATCGAAATCATGAAAAATCGGGATAATCTGTGGAACACCGGCCATTTCCAACACCCGATTCACATCATAGATTGGACCCACTAAGGCCATTTTGCCGCCCCGGTTTACAATCGATCTGGCAGTGTTGATCAGCATTGGGATTCCGATGGAGGAGAGGTAAGTCACTCCAGATAAATCCACCAACACGCGCACATTGTCTCCTGCACAGTAACTTACAAATTGGACCTCTATGCTAAAAGTTCCTTGCATATCTAGTACGCCGATGAGCCTAATGACGCGCGGGCCGTTATCTAATTCATTGTACTGAAGTTCCATAGATGTTTACCTTTATTTGATTTGATTGAAATATTCTATTGAAGTAATGCTGTAACGGCCGTATTCAAACGATAGTAGATTGGAATCACCAATGGAATGCCAGTCAACTCCAGGATGTTTGCAACAGCGTTTTGCGGGTTGAGCAAAGCCATTTTTCCACCCTGCCTGGCAACCGATTTGGCTGAGTTGATCAGCAAAGGGATTCCAATAGAGGAAATGTAATTCACCTTGGATAAATCCACTAACACCCGTACATTTTCTCCCGCGCATCGGCGTACGAATTCAACCTCTACATTATAAGTCCCGTTCGCGTCCAACGTGCCGTTAAGTTTGATCAAACGGATTCCATTCTCTAGTTCGCTGTATTGAAGCCGCATAGATGATTTGCCTCTAAATAGAGAATTTTATATCTTCCCTGCGACGTAATCCAGCACATCTATCTTCGTCAGGATGCCAATAGGTTTGCTATTCTCAATAACAATCAAGGCATAGCCTGCTGTCAGAGAAGGCATGGTTTCTTCAATGGATGTATCAGGTGGAAAGACCGCACCTGCGTTTTGTACGAGTGAATCAATTGGCTCTTCATGGCTGTGGTTGTGTTTTTCCAGCATATGATTAAGTAGATCTACCTCTTCAATCATGCCTACGAGTTCGCCACCCAATCCAACCACCGGTGTCTGCGAGATTCCATTTTGATGCATGGTTGTCACCACGTTGCGGATCGAATCCCCTAAGGTGGATACATGCAGAGCCTTGTTCGGTTTAGCCCTTAACAGGTCCCCAAGTGTCGTTTCACCCAGTTCTGTTGAGAGGAAGCCAAACTCGCGCATCCATTTGTCATCGTAAAATTTCGAAAGATAGCGTGCACCCGAATCAGGAAAGATCACGACCGGCAGACGCTCTGCGCTTAACCTGCGACAGAACTTCATCGCGCCTGCCAAAGCGGAACCGGATGAACCACCCGCGAAAATTCCTTCCTGACGTACCAGTTGTCGGGCCCATAAGAACGACTCGCGATCTCCGGCGCGCTCGATCCAATCTACAACGGAGATGTCAGTGGTCGACGGCAGGAAGTCCTCACCAATCCCTTCTACCTTGTAGGTTTTTGGATAAGCCCCTTCGGGAATTTTTCCTTTATTCTGCCAGATCTCGGTCAGGATCGATCCTTCAATATCCACGCCCACGATCTTAATATTTGGATTCATTCTTTTCAAATAGTGACCAATTCCTGAAATCGTTCCGCCCGTTCCCATGCCGATGATCACGTCGGTCACGCGCCCATCGGTCTGTTCCCACAATTCGGGTCCAGTGGTCTTCTCGTGCGTCAGGGGATTGTCGGGGTTGTGGTATTGATTGGCTAAGATAGCATTGGGAGTTTCTCGTGCGAATTTTTTCGCTACTTCATAATAGGAACGCGGATCGTCCGGCGCGACTGCAGTTGGCGTGATGATGACTTTTGCTCCGTAGGCGCGCAGTAGCAAAATCTTTTCATTGCTCATCTTATCCGGCATGACAAAGATGGTCTTATAGCCCTTGAGCGCCGCAGGGATCGCAAGTCCCACACCGGTGTTGCCGCTGGTCGCCTCCACAATAGTTCCGCCCGGCTTCAACTCCCCGCGTTTTTCAGCTTGCTCGATGATATACGCCCCGACGCGGTCCTTCACGGAGCCGCCCGGATTCATAAATTCCAATTTTGCATAAAGCGGTATTGGCAAATCCCGCCCAATGCGACCTAACTTAACAAGCGGAGTATCTCCAATTGCGCCCAGAATACTATCGAAGACTCGTTTTTCCTGTGAAACAGGTAACCCTGTCATTCTCTCTCCTTTGGTATTAACCTATTTTATGTAATTATACTCGCACCAAAAATAGCAAAATTTACTCTTGACATGATATCCAAGATATTGCATAATGGTTCCAAAATGGAACCGCGAGGAAAGATGGTCACAATAACGATAAAAAATATTCCTGAACAAGTCTATGAACGAATCAAGGCTCAAGCCAAAGTCAATCACCGCAGCATAAATGGTGAGATTTTGTCTATCCTTGATCAGGCAGTCGCCCTGCCACCTATTGATGTGCAAGCAACCCTTGAACGCGCGCGTAAAGTGCGTGAACTCACTGCAAAGTATACAGTCACTGCTGATGAAATTGAAAAGATGATCAATGAGGGCAGAGAATGATCGTCGCTGATACCAATTTGATCGTCTATTTATTTATCACAGGCGATCAAACATCGCTGGCACAAGAGGTTCTCCATAGTGATCCACAATGGATTATGCCTCCATTATGGCAAAGTGAATTCCGAAACGTACTTGCAGCATATATACGCCGCGGAATGACCTTGCCACAAGCGAAAAAGATCATGGAGAATGCATTACAAACCTTGGAAAATCGACAAATCATTCCGTCTTATGAAAAAATATTGGACTTGATCGCAGAGAGCGATTGCACCGCATACGACTGTGAATTTGTTGCACTCGCCAGGCAATTGAGTATCCAGCTTGTAACAGCGGATAAACAATTACTCAAGCAATTTCCTGATAGTGCAATATCTCTAGAAGAATTCGTAAAGTAGAAAAACTCCTGTCAGAAAATGACGGGAGTTTTATACTACGAGTAAATCAATTTCACTTGCTATTGGCCTCTTTTATATGAAAGCCTCTTTTTGATTAAAGAGAAATCTCGCAACCAGTACACTAGCGGTAAAAATTCCAACATATAGGAACAAGATAATGATTGTGCCTGTGGAAAAATTTCCCGCGACTCGAATCAAATATCGGAAGGCTCCAAATCCCGTTACAAGAATAAAAAATCCCGAAAGGACCAGACCCAGAATGCGTCCCCATTTTTTGTATTGACTGACACCCCAGGCTGCCACGCCAAGCGCGATAGGAAAGATCAGCGCGATGCTTAATGCAATCAGCGCATTCGAATTTCCTTGAATCGACTGTGCTACGATACTGATCACGGAAAGCGCTCCATAAACCACTCCCAGAACAGTGAAATAAATTATAGGAAGGGCTAGATTTGGTTTTCTCGGAATCTGATCGTTTGTTGCGTTATCAGTATCATCCATGGTATTCCTCCAACCTTTGTCATTGATGAGGGTATTTTACCAGCGTTCAGTTACAGACGTCACTTGACGAGGGGAACCACACAGGCTATAAAACGCTTGATAAATGAAGGAATATACTGTGAAAAAAAAGGTTGTTCTTGTCCTGCTTGCTTTGGTAGCCCTCCTGATCTTCGGTGTATTGGGCTATTCGATTAGCTCACCAATCATTAGACAATCTGAATTAACAAACAACATTCCTGATACGCTCGAAGCAAAAGAAATTATGAAAACAGTTGAAAGAGCTTATGATATTCAAGCAGAAGCTGCCTATACTTTTGATCTTAAGAAATTTCCGGCCGTTTTCATCAATGACCCTCGCTTTCCTTTGCCATCCTCTACCCTTCAAGTCGTCAGGGAAATGACAGATAACCCCTCGCTGGAATCAGCTGGATATTTAGACTATAAAATGGCTTATTATTCTTGGTGGAGAGACGGGGTACTTCATCAGGAAGCGATAAAAGCAAAAGCCAAGTCCGAAAACCGCGCCCTCACAGATGAAGAAAAACGCTCGCTTATGGATAAATATGGGCGAAGTGCGCCTGCGCGTGCTGAGGGAACTAGAACCACCAGAGAATTTCCCGTGGAATTCATATCCATGGAAATAAATGATGATATTTCCCAAGTGGTGATAGATGATGGCCCCAGAACGGTTAAACTGATCCTCGTTTTAGTTGATAAGCAATGGTATATAGCAGGGATCAAGGGGATATCGATTCATCCGTAACAAATTTCGATATTGGTGTGCTTAAGAAATGCACATAAATCAAACACACGGCTGCAAACCGCGTGTTTGATTTTGTTTATAGCTCTTCTTGTCTTGGGTTTCTGTTTCTTAGTAAATCGGCAAACTCTTATCCACTTCTCTTGCCCAGGCGTTGATGCCGCCTTTTAGGTTCTTCACCTTCTTGAAGCCTGCACTGGTGAGAAGTTCCAGGCCGCGTGCAGAACGACTGCCCGATTTGCAGAAAATTACCATCTCTTCGGCAGAGTCCAATTCGGAAAGCCGGGCTGCCAATTGCCCCAACGGAATATTGACAGCATTGGGCAATCTTGAAATTTCCAATTCGTGAGGTTCACGCACATCCACGAGTTTGAGATGATTGTGTTGTACGCGTTCAGCAAGTTCAGTCGCGGTGATGTCCCAGTTCGCGCCAGCCGAGCCTTCCTCATGATCATGGCTTGGCACACCGCAAAACTCTTCGTAGTCGATCAGTTCTTTGATATCAGCATTTGGTCCGCACACGCGGCAGTTGGGATTCTTTTTTAATTTCACAAAATCAAACGACATGTCCAGCGCGTTGTAGAGGAGAAGCTTTCCGATCAAAGGCTCACCAATCCCAAGTAAAACCTTTAACGCTTCGGTTGCCTGGATAGTTCCAATCGTGCCGGGCAAAACGCCGAGCACACCACCCTCCGCGCAGGAAGGGACAAGTCCGGGCGGCGGTGGCTCAGGGAAGAGACAGCGGTAGCAAGGTCCTTCTTTGGCGTAGAACACGCTCACCTGTCCATCAAAGCGGTAGATGGAGGCGTAAACATTAGGCTTGTCAAGGAACACAGCCACATCATTAGTGAGATAGCGCGTTGGGAAGTTATCAGTCCCATCGAGGATAATGTCATAATCCTTCGCGATGTGCAGAGCGTTTTCAGAGGTATATGGCTCGTTATAAACATCCACTTGAATATCAGGATTCAGATCCAGTAATTTGGCACGCGCGCTTTCCACTTTCAATTTGCCAACCGTGGACGTCCCATGGATCACCTGACGCTGTAAATTGGATGAGTCGACCGTATCGTAATCTACGAGTCCAATGCGACCGATACCTGCCGCCGCCAAATAGAGTGCGACCGGCGAACCGAGTCCACCCGTGCCAATGATCAGAGCCGATGAGTTCTTGAGCTTCCGCTGTCCCTCTAATCCTACTTCTGGAATTAATAAATGACGTGAGTAACGCAGAATTTCATCGCGTGAAAGTTCAGGAAGTGACATATTAACCTCCTCCGAAGAGAAGATTGCTTCCCGAAGGCTCGCAACGACATCCACCTGCAATGGATGGGATCAACATAATCTTTTCGCCATTAGTAATCGGCGTGTTGACCCCCTGCAAATCCTTAATGTTGTTTTCACCCACAAATAGATTGACAAACGGACGCAGGTCACCACCCTCATTGAACAGATGCGGCTTGAGCGCGGGATATTGAGTGGTTAGATCTGAGAGCGCGTCAGAAATATTCGAACCGTTGACATTCACTTCACTTTGTCCGTTGGTGTATGCGCGCAAAGGTGTAGGGATTCGTAAAACGGGCATGTATATTCTCCTATTTTTTAACACGAAGGGCACGAAGCACACAAAGAAGGAAGAACATGAATTTAATTTTCCCTTCGTGACCTTTGTGTTTAAGAATTTATAAAGTCTGTATCTGTTCCAACAATTTTTCTGCGCGGGCAACGCCGTTATTGACATAGCGTGCTTCACCGCGCGAGTCGAGCACGAATGTGGTTGGGACGCTCATCACGCCCCAAGTTTTGGCAAGATCAGGCCGTTCAGCAGCGTCGATCTCGACAACTTCTAATTTCTCGCCAAGTAAATTCGATATCCGATCAATTGCGGGCCGCTGGACGGTTTTGCACGGTGCGCAATCCGGTGTTGTGAAATAAACAAGCACCGGCTTGTTCGGTAATTTGTTGAACAATGTAAAAACGTTGTTCCGTGCTCGTGTCAGCAAGCGTTGGTTGATCAGCCAATATGCAAACGCGCCTAGCCCAATAATACCGACTGCCAGCATAAAACGCAACAAGATTTCCGCGGTTTCCGCGTTCATTGACTGGCTCCTACTCTTGGTTTCATCCCAGGGAACGTGCCAGCAGGCGGTTGCTTTGTGAAGCCAGGCAAATTAAATCTACTTAGCCAGTAATAGACAGCGCAGCCAACGCAGAATCCACCAAAGGCATTCAATGAGGCGAGGGCAACCACCAACCAGACCAGACTCCAGCCTAGGACGCTCGCGCCCAGGAATAACGCGATCGGACCAGCAGTCATGAACGCGAAGCCAAGAATTTGAGAGAAGCGATGCGGCTCAGGGTTATCGTCTAAGACATCGGGTTTCATCCAACCGCGCGGCTTGAGAAAATTTTTGTATACAAATCCAAACCCGGGGGTTCTCAACGCGGAGCCAATTCCCATCACCAATGCAACCAACGCCGCGAGAATCGGCAGATTCAAAATAAACGCCAATACGTTCAGCGAAATGATCATCAGTTGATGCGCTTTTAAAAGAGAGTGATCTACTTTTTGAAGAGTTTGAGATTTCATATAAATATCCTATATTTTTATAAAGCCACAGAATTCTCTCTACCACTAAATATTCTCAAGCTCTCTGCGATCTCTGTGGCTCAGACAATTGAATCATTTCTTCCTCGAACTTCGAACGATCTTCCAGTAATCTCCACGAGCGGCTTTCGATTGCCTTTCCTTCATTCACAGTTGTAATAATGTAAGAGAAGAAAGGCTGTGCCCACTCGCGGTCATATTCAGAGGGACGATTCGGGTGATCTGGGTGCGAATGGAATACACCGATCAGATTCAGCCCGAGCTTGTCCGCCGTTAATTCGGCTTTGAGATAATCCTCAGGCGTGATCAGAAAACGATTGTGACGCGCTCCGTCTTCACGCGCATTGTCCAGAGGCAAGATATTCTCTACTTTGCCATCGTTACCAATGAGAAATCCTGCGCCCTCCTCAGGATAGGCTTCCTCTCCATGCGCGTGGATTTGGTCAAGCAATTCCTTTGAGATGACTAACGTCACTTCGCCTCCCACAAGGATTTATCACTCAGATATTTGTAGCCTGCATCTGGGAAGAGAGTCACAACGATGCCATCATCCAATTCCTCTGCCACGCGCAAAGCCGCGACAGCCGCCGCGCCCGAGGAGATGCCAACAAATAGACCTTCTTCACGTGCAAGACGTAAGACCATTTCATGCGCGTCTTCCGTTCTCACTTCACGCGTTTCATTTGCGAATGACGGGTCATAAATTCCAGGCTTAATCGCAGTCGGCATGTGCTTCAATCCTTCTAGCCCATGGAAGGACGCATCTGGTTGAAACGCGATGATCTTCACATGAGGTAATTGTTCGCGGAGATATTTGCCCGTTCCCATTAGTGTGCCCGATGTGCCGAGACCGGCAACAAAGTGAGTGATTCGTTCATCGGTTTGGCAAAGGATCTCAGGTCCCGTAGACTTGTAATGCGCCTGCCAGTTGGCGTCATTGTTATATTGATTTGCGTACCAATAGAGTTCAGGTTTTTCCGCAGCCAATTGGCGCGCCATCAGAATGGCACCGTCCGAGCCTTCGGTTGGGTCGGTCAATATCAACTCAGCGCCCAACACACGCAGGATAGCAATCCGTTCAGAGCTGGCACTTCCAGGAACTGCCAACGTGACCGGAATTCCCAAGACCACTCCAAACGTAGCATACGAAATGCCCATGTTGCCAGAGGTCGAATCCAGTAAGCGTTTACCGGTTCCCAAATCGCCATTTGCCAGCGCGGTATTGATGATGTTGAGCGCGGGCCGATCCTTGACGGAGCCGCCCGGGTTGAACCATTCAGCTTTGGCAAAAACCTTTACACGCGGAGACAACTTCCGACTGAGTTTTCGAAGCGGAAGAAGCGGTGTATTTCCTACAAGAGCGGTTAAGTCCGCGGCTGAGTCCAAAGCTGATTGGTAAACTTTATAGTCTAGTAAATTCATGGTTCGCTTAAATCAAAAGCAGTCAACAACTGAAATAAAAGAACGGCGACCAAACGCCTCGCGGGAAGAGCAGCGCCGCGAACACGCGCCATCTAGGACACGCGGGAGTCGTCCACCGTTCTGAGTTATTGACTGCGGGTGAGTATCTCAGGCGGTGGTTACGAGCCCCGCCGTTGACACAAGCAATGGTTAAGTGTTTTCATAGTACTTAAGTAAGATGACCGCTATTTTACAGTTCTTACCTGAATTGTCAAGTTAATTTCGGCTACTGTCATTGCGAGGGCGCTAGCCCGAAGCAATCTCACCTAATCTACGTGGAGATTGCTTCGTCAGGAAGAGCACCCTCCTCGCAATGACATATCACTATCCCCCCGCAGCGGACGCCATTAAAATGACCTTATCTTCCTCTTTCAACGGAGTATCCATTCCGTTCAAGTCACGGATGTGCGTGCCGTTGACGAAGATATTAAAATGCCTACGTAAGTTGCCTTCTGTGTCAATCAGATGGAATTTTACAGATGGATATTGCTCGACCACTTTGGTAATTAATTCGTTGACTGTAGTCGCAGGCACTAAAAACTCAGCTTGATTATTGACATAATATTTCATCACAGCGGGAAATCGGACAGCAGGCATAGGGGTATTTTAATACAGTACACAGGTAAATACATATACAAGTAAACAATACTTACGTATAAAAAAGAAGATGGCTTCGAAGACCATCTTCTTTTCACTTTGTACTTCTTATGAGCGCCTTTGGCGCCATCTCGCAGATCCCGCGCCGGCGGGGCCGCTTTGCGGGACTTTTTACTGAACAACTATTCTTCCTTCTTTGCTTCCATTTCCTTCTTATGCGCTTCGATAATTGTAGCCGCGATCTGCGTTGGGACGATATCGTAGTGGTCCAGCCCCATCGTGAAATAGCCACGCCCGCCGGTGATGGAGCGGAGCTGTGTGGTGTAGTGCGTCATCTCAGCCATTGGGACATGAGCGATGATCGTGGTATAGCCGCGCTCCGTTTCGGTGCCTTGTACACGTCCACGGCGGGTATTGAGATCACTCATCACATCGCCCATATTTGAATCAGGGACACTCACACGCACTTCCATGATGGGCTCAAACAACACAGGACCCGCACTTTGCACCGCGAGTTTGAAGGCTTCGCGGCCCGCGATTTCGAATGCCACAGGCTTTGAGTCTACTTCGTGCTCTTTGCCATCGTAAACAATTACTTTCACATTGTTCATTGGGTAGCCCGCGAACGCGCCCCGTTCCATGGTGGATTTGATCCCTTTTTCAATCGGCGGCAGATAGGACTTTGAGAGATTCATGCCAACGAGTTCATCGGTGAATTCGAAATCACCCTCATGATATGGTTCAATGCGCAGGTGTACTTCACCAAATTGACCCGCGCCGCCTGATTGTTTCTTGTGGCGGTATTGTGCACTGGCTTTACGTGTAATTCCCTCGCGATAAGGGATCTTCGGTTCATGGGTAACCAGGCCTACTTGGAATTTCACCTGGGCGCGATGCACAGCTACATCAATGTGCTGGTCCCCCATGCCTTGCAAAACAGTCTCATGTGTGATCGGATCATTCTGCCACGTGAGAGTCATATCTTCTTCGCATAAACGAGTCAGTGTCGGCGAGATCTTTGCTGCATCGGCTTGCGTCTTGGGGGTAATTGCCACCTTATACAGTGCCGCAGGGAATTTCGGTTTTTCAATTGTTAGTGGATGATTCTTATCGCAGAACGTATCGCCTGTTGCAGTTGCAGTTAATTTAGAGACAGCCGCTAGATCACCCGCATGGACGATTTTTGTGGCGATCTGCTCCTTGCCGCGCTGAAAATGCAAGCTGGACATGCGCTCATCCACACCTTTGTTTTGATTCCATACGTGCGCATCTGCCTGGATAGAGCCAGAGAATAGACGGAAGTAAGTAAGCTTGCCAACAAATGGGTCAGCGGTGGTCTTCCATGCATAAGCGGCAAGGGGCTCGACATCAGATGGCTTCAACGCTTCTTCACCATCTTTGCCCTGCGCCAAATGCTTCGATGCATTCAATGGGGAAGGCATCAGGTCAATGATATCGTTGAGCAGCGCGATGATACCAAGTTCACGTCCTCCTGCCGCGCAGAAGACCGGGATAAACTCTCCAGCGTAGACCACATCCTTTAGTCCGCGCACGATCTCTTCATCTGATAGAGAACCGTTTTCCAAATATTTCTCCATCAATTCATCTTCCCCTTCTGCTGCGGCTTCCACGAGCGTGAAATGAGCTTGATCCGCTGCTTCTTTTAACTCCGCGGGTATTTCAGCGATTGTTTTGCCATCTCCCATATAAGCCTTTAGTCCGATGATATCTACCACGCCTTTGAAACTTTGTTTCTCGCCAATTGGCAAATGGACTTTGATCGTACGTTTTCCGTGCACATGTGCAAACTCTTCAAGTGCAGCATAAGTCTTTTCAAAATCGGCGTTATCACGATCCATCTTATTGATCAAGAAAAAGCGTGGGAGCTTGAATTCATCCGCATAACGCCAGGCAAGCTCCGTGCCAACTTCCACGCCTGCGACCGCGTCCACTAAAATGACCGCGCCATCGGCAATACTCAGGGCAGAGATTGCTTCGCCCACGAAGTCATTGTAGCCCGGCGCGTCGATAATATTTATTTTGTGATCGCGATGCTCAACCGGAATCACGCTTGAATAGATTGAAATCTTTCGACGGATCTCCTCTTCATCATAATCCGATGTTGTTGTCCCATCCTCGACCTTGCCAAGGCGAGTCGTTGCCCCGGTTGCGTGCAGAAATGCCTCCGCTAACATTGTTTTCCCCGCGCCTCCATGTGAGACCAGTGCAATGTTGCGAAGAAACTCAGTGGTATACTCTTTCATGAATAAGCCCTTCCTATCATGGTTATGTGTGTTGTAAATCTAGCTGCGTGATTGTAAAAGAACTCAATTGAATTGTCAAAGTGACGCTTTGCGCCTTCGCCTTCTCGAAGTTACATTTTCGACCAGACTCGTAAATAAAAAGTGCAAAACCTGTTTCGCCGCCTCCTTTTTCATTACTGGTATTTTGGCAAGCCGCCCTGGGATACAGGCGTCAGTCCACCCGAATTACTCGATTTCATACAAAAACACCAACCCGGCCGCGCGATTGATATTGGATGCGGCACAGGCACAAATGTAATTACCCTTGCCAAAGCTGGCTGGAAGGTCACTGGGGTGGATTTTGCTCCGCGCGCGATCAAAATCGCCAGGCAAAAAGTCAATAAGTCCGGCATCCAGGCACAGTTACTTGTTGAAGATGCCACAAAACTAAGGGGAATTAGCGGGCCATTTGACTTTGTCTTGGATCTTGGCTGCTTTCATACGATTCCACAGAATGGAAAAATAGAATATTTGAATCAACTGGACCGAATTCTTGCCCCAAATGGATTCTGGCTCATGTATGGATTCCTCAAATCAGACTCGCTTCACGCGGGGCCTGGTCTTATTGAGGCAGATATTGGCTTAATCGCCTCCCAATTGACTCTCCTCTCGCGTCGCGATGGATTCGACGATAAGCGCGAGGGTGCCTCAGCCTGGTTCCTCTTCCAAAAGCAATAGGTGAAACCTTGCGAAGGCCTGCCGTTAGGTGAGGCGGAGCCGAAGGATCTAAACCTTCGCAAGGTTATTACCAAAAGAGATATGATCATGGATGAACACATTGCACTCACGGATCTTTTGACTGAAAACCTGGTGTACGAAATTACAAAAGCGCTTGCGCTGCCTCAAACTCCATTGATTAGAAAGTTCATTGCCTCGCTGACAGGTAATGCAATCAGAGGATTTGCTGAGCTTGCCTCAGACCTCGATTGTGTTGTGGAAAAGGATGGGCTTGCCGGAGGATCGCGCTGGCTCCTCCCGCGATTTGTAAAGGGACATTCTGCCCGAGGCGTTGAAAATATTCCACCAATGGGACCGCTCGTTATTGCCTCGAATCATCCAGCTTCGATTGATTCGGTAGTGATCTCTGCTCACGTACCACGGCGCGACTATAAAATCATCATCGGTGAAATTCCGTTTTTTAAGAATCTGCCGAATATACATAGAAACGCTATCTTTGCGCCTGACCCAACCGACGCGATGGGACGCATGCAGGTGATCCGCGCTGTCATTCGACACTTGAAGAACGATGGTGCAGTCTTGATTTTCCCACGCGGCGAAATTGAACCTGACCCCGCCTGGATGCCGGATCCCGATATCGAATTGTCTCATTGGTCACGAAGCCTTGAAATATTTTTGAAGCAAGTTCCTCAAACACAAGTACTTGTCACAGCAGTGAGCGGTGTGATTTCGAAAGGCGCTATGCATCACCCCATCACATGGTTTCGCAAAGCGAGACCCGATCGGCAACGATTGGCTTTTATGTACCAAATGATCCGACAAATTATCGCAGGAAAAGAATTGTTTGGCCTGGCCCCGCGCGTGACATTCGGAGATTTGCTCAGCGCGGATAACACAAGAGACCGTGAACACATGCTCCAAGTCATTACCCAATCTGCACACCAGGTTTTGAAAACCCATATGGCGGAAGTATGAAACCTGAAATCCGCATCTTCAAGGATTTAGAAGAATTGAGTCAGGCGGCGGCAAACCTTTTTGCTGAGCAAGCCGCGCAATCTATCACAGAACGGAATCATTTTCTAGTTGCGCTCAATGGTGGTAGTACACCCACTCGTCTCTTCGAATTACTTGCAACTGATATTCAACATAAAGTGGATTTGAGCAAGGTGCACATCTTCTGGGGTGACGAACGCTGTGTTCCTCCGGAAGATGCAGGAAGCAGCTATGGCCAGGCCCGGGATGGTTTGTTGAGTCGTGTTCCAATTCCTAACGCAAACATCCATCGTGTCAAAGGTGAACTCGGACCTGTTGAGGCTTCAAAGGATTATGCTCTTACCTTGAAGGGATTTGCCACACCTCCGCTCGAATGGCCATGTTTCGATCTCGTTTATCTTGGCATGGGCGAAGATGGACATACAGCATCTCTATTTCCTGGCTCACCAGTAGATGTATCTAATCCAACGATGCCGGTCACTGCACATTATCAGGATCGTCCCGCCAACCGGGTCACATTGACACCACTTGTTTTCAATAGTGCTCGTATGATTGCTTTTATGGCAACTGGCGAAAATAAAGCAATTACCTTAGCACAAGTGTTGAGTGGCGGATATAATCCAGCACAATATCCAGCTCAGAGGATCAATCCAAAAGATGGAAGATTGATCTGGTTGATCGACGAAGCCGCGGCGAGTAAGTTGCCAAAGGAATTAAGATGAGATAATGTCATTGCGAATGAGCAATCCCCAAATCGATGAGGAGATTGCTTCGTTGGGATTTCGGTGCTGTCGCACCTCAACCCTCCTCGCAATGACATAAAATTATTTGGAGGCATTTATGGAATTGGCAATGATCGGTTTAGGCAAGATGGGATTGAACATGGCAACCCGTCTGGCACGCGGTGGACACCGCGTAATTGGTTACGCGCGAACAGCGGCGACTGTTGATGAAGCTGTGAAGCTGGGTGCGGAGGGAGCGCATTCACTTGAAGAAGTGGTAAGTAAACTCAAACCGCCGCGTATTGCCTGGCTGATGGTTCCAGCGGGTAAAGTGACCGAGGAAACGATCGAGCATTTATCAACTCTTCTTAGTGAAGGTGATATTGTGATCGATGGTGGCAACTCCAATTACAAAGATACAGTGCGACATGCCGCGATGTTAGAGGCGAGAGGCATTGATTTTGTCGATTCTGGTACTAGTGGCGGGATCTGGGGCTTAAAGGAAGGGTATAGCCTGATGATCGGTGGCAAGCCTGAGGTCGTGGAAAAGATCCGTCCTATTTTCGAAACGTTGGCCCCTGACGTAGATAAAGGCTGGGGGCGCGTCGGCCCGCATGGCGCCGGACATTATGTCAAAATGGTCCATAACGGAATTGAGTATGGCATGATGCAGGCATTTGCTGAAGGCTTCAGCATTCTGAAAGCAAAGAAGGAATTTGAGATGGACCTCGCGCAGATCTCGCATATCTGGCAGTATGGAAGTGTGGTCCGCTCGTGGCTTTTAGATCTGGCTGCGCGTGCATTGGATGAAGATACAGAATTAACTGATATCAAACCCTGGGTGGCTGATTCAGGTGAAGGCAGATGGACAGTATTTGAATCCATTGATTTGGATGTGCCTGCACCCGTGATTACATTGTCTTTGCAAATGCGCTTTGCCAGCCGCGATGAAGAGAATTACACGGCGCGTATGTTGGCAGCATTACGCAATCAATTTGGTGGTCATGCGATCAAGAAAGAATAATCAGAGTTATGTCATTGCGAGCCACGCTTTTTGTGGCGAAGCAATCTCCGCATGTGCGATGAGATTGCTTCGTCGCTATCACTCCTCGCAATGACGGGTGCTTAGGTTAATATGAACAACAATTTACCAGTATCAATCATTATCTTTGGTGCCTCAGGTGATTTAACACAGCGCAAGCTTGTGCCATCCCTGTTTAATTTGTATCGCAAGGAGAGAATGCCAAAAGAATTCCGTATTGTGGGATATGGAAACACGGCATTTACAGATGAGCAGTTCCGCGCGCACCTGGCTGAAGGGATGAAAGAATTCGCTTCCTTCAAATATACGGATGAAGAGTGGAATAGCTTTGCCTCAAACCTTGTTTACCAACAGGGCCGTTACACTGATTTAGCTGATTTCAAGAAGCTGGGAAATTTTCTCAAGAGCTGGGAGAGTAGTTCGTGGAATCGAATTTATTACATGGCGACACCGCCCGGCGTTTTTCCCAATATCATTGACTTGCTTGGGCTGACCAATCAACTCGCTGAGAATGGTGGCTGGCGGCGCGTTGTCATCGAGAAGCCATTTGGTACAGACTTGGAATCCGCGCATAGTCTAAATGAACAAATCCATAAAGCATTGAACGAGAGACAAATCTATCGTATTGATCATTATCTCGGCAAAGAGACCGTCCAAAATATTTTGGTCTCGCGTTTTGCCAATACGATCTTTGAACCTTTATGGAATCGAAACTATATTGACCATGTCGAGATTACCGTCGCAGAGCAAGTCGGTGTGGAACATCGCGCACGGTTTTACGATAGTGTGGGTGTATTGCGCGATATGTTCCAGAATCATTTACTTCAACTTGTCTCTTTAGTCGCAATGGAACCACCCGCGTCCTTTGACGCGACTGCCCTTCGCAATGAAAAGGTCAAGGTGTTGAGTGCCATCCGACCGATGAAAGCAGAGGATGTCCAGTATCGAACGGTCCGTGCCCAATATAAAGGTTATTGCGAAGAAGAAGGGGTTGATCCAAAATCAACAATTCCCACATATGCAGCTGTACGCCTGCAAATTGACAATTGGCGCTGGCAAGGAGTGCCATTCTATTTGCGCTCTGGGAAGGCCTTGAAGGAAAAATTGTCGCAGATCACGATTGAATTCAAAGAGCCTCCACATTTGCTCTTCCCCAATTCAGAGAATCATCTGACTCCCAATATGCTTGTCCTTTATTTGCAGCCCGATGAAGGCATCCACTTGCGATTTGAAGCAAAGGTCCCTGACACGGGTTCAAAGATGCGTTCCGTGGATATGGAATTCCATTATGCGGATTCCTTCGGGAAGACGGCGATTCCTGAGGCATATGAGCGGCTCTTGCTGGATGTTCTGACTGGCGATGCTTCCCTGTTCACTCGCGCCGACGAAGTGGAAACCGCCTGGGGATTGATCGATCCTATCCTCCAAGTTTGGGAGGCGCAAAAGCAGCCGCTCGCGTTCTATGATCCTGGGTCATGGGGTCCAGCTGAGGGGGATGAGTTGCTTGCCAAAGAGAACCGGAAGTGGTCTACCTGGGACGGAAGAAAAGAATAAGAAAACAGCCCGACGTTTAAAGTCGGGCTGTTGATTTAATTTGCAGGGGTTTCTCGCCGCGCCGCGAGCTTGTCGCGGGTTTCAGCGTGAGCCTCACGTGTGAGAGGATAGAATCTCGCGAATAAAATCCCACCCAGCAAAAACAATGAGGCGACCGGACCGATCAAAATCCGTATCGCCCAAACTGCCGATTCAGCTTGTTGTGTTGAGTTGGCAACATAACCACTCCAGCCTAAAGCGAGGGCTGTCATTGGAATCGCTATCGAAGAGGCGGCTTTGCGAAACAAAGTGACTAGTGCATAGAACATGCCTTCATGGCGCGCGCCTGATCCTAGTTCATCTACTTCGACCGCGTCAGGAATCATTGCCCAGGTCAGCACATGTGTGGCAGAGACACCAATCCCCGCCAGACATGCCACGCTACAGTGGCAGGAAAACCAAATGACGGATCGAGAAAGATGAGGGTGATCATCACCGCGGACAGGAACAGCATTCCATAGATATAAGATCTGCGCTTATCGGTTTTCTCTGAAGCCCAAACCCAAAACGGCAGGACCGCGATTGCTGTGATGAAGACCGCTCCCGCCACAATATCTGACTGTGCTTCTAATTTCATGCTATATTTCAAGAACAGCAACAACATATTCTGAATGATTTCGATAGCTGTCCATGTGAAGAGGAAAATACCTGCCGCGAACCAAAAAGAGCGATTTCCGCGTACCGCGCGGAGCTGCTCACGTAGGTCAGGTTGAGGCTGCGAAGCGTATTCTTCTTTTTCGCGTGTTCCAAGAAATGTAAACAAGAGAGGTAACGCGCTGACGATCCCAAAAATCACGCCCATCAGAAAGACACGGTCTGCGTTTTCGGGCCGCAACGTTCCAATGATCATCAGAGGTACAACGAATGCAGCTAACCCACCCAACAGCGAGAATGCCATACGATAACTAGTCAGAGACGTCCGTTCATCGTAATCCTGAGTGAGTTCGGGCGTCAACGCGATATAGGGCATCGCGACAAGGGTTACAACTCCATCATAGATGAAATAAGCAAAGGCATAATAACATAAGCGCCCATTGACTCTCGAAAGGCGGGCGATACCACATCATCATAAATGCGAGCCCAAAGGGAATAAAACCGAAAAGCAAATAGGGACGGCGGCGTCCCCAGCGTGTGCGTGTCCGATCTGCGATATAGCCAACGATCGGATCGTTGATGTAATCCCAGGACTTGCCAATGAAGATTGCCAGTGCGGCTTTGCCCGGTTCCAGTCCCACTACATCCAGAAGGAAGATCAAAAATAATACGCCAAGAGTTGTATCGGTCAGGCTGATGCCTGTCTCACCGATTCCATAGGCAATTTTAGTAATGGAGGGGAGGCGGTCTTTAAGGCTTTTCATGTCCCCGCGATTATGGTCCGACAGTGATCAGATCCTTAAGACGCTCGTATGTGCCTGGCCCAATCCCCGAGACATTGATAATATCTTCGGTATTGATGAAGGGACCGTTTTGTTCACGATAATCTATGATCTTTTGTGCAGTTGTAGGACCAATGCCTGGAAGAGTATCCAGTTCAGCTAGGGAGGCGGTGTTGATATTGATCAATTCAGTTGTGACTGCAATAACCGTTGGTCCTGGCGTAGCAAGGATTGGAGAGGCGCCTTGCAGGTAAGGAATATCGAGTTTCTCACCATCTTCGAGCAACGCTGCAAGATTGATTTGCGACTTTTCCGCCTCAGCCAGAAAGCCGCCCGCAGCTGAAATTGCATCTTGAACACGCGCATCTTTGGGGAGTGCATACACTCCCGGGCGTGGGACCGCGCCAGTAATGTAAACAATGACCGGTTTTTCGGTTGGAGCAGGACGAAGGACCACTGCTTCACCACTTGGACTGCGAGCCACAACCCAGATAAGTGCCGCGAGAAATAATCCAAATAATATCCCCGAAGCCAAATAAAGAATTGATTTCAAGTTTTGCATTGGAGTAATTTTACTGCAACTTCATGATAAGCAGACGCTCTTCCCTGCGTGCGAGTGTGGTAACCAACCCTGCCAGTTTGCTCATACGTTGAAAATAGCGTGGCATCTCATCATAGGAAATTGTACGAAAACCAAATTTTTCGTAAAGAGGTCCAAGCGAGGACTGGCACATAAGATATAACGGACGAGGACTCTCTTTCAACAAAGATTCAATGATGGCACGCGCAACACCTTTTCCCTGATGTTCAGGATAGACAGCAATCGAAGCCAACTCCAAGACATCCTGACCGTGAGGCTTTAACTGGCCGCATCCGATCATTTCACCCTGATCATTCACCGCGACAACAAAACGCTTCCAATCCAGACCCATTGAGTTGATCCCGACCAAATAGATCAGGTCTCGTATTTGAGCGGCTTCCGTTTCACGCGCAGGACGGATGTTAGTCATCTTGTCTTCTAGTCTGCTAGTTGTTATATCAATCCTGCTGCGACAATGATAATGAATGTTGCAATAAACCAATGGATCAAAAACGGCCAGACGAAGGACTTCGTTCGATAGGCGATCCACCCAAAAGCAAAGCCACCGAATATGGTGGAAAGGGTTTCGACTTCAGGTTTGCCAATGTGTGCGATTGCAAACGGGACAGCTTGTAGCCACAACGCCTCATGCCCGAATTTGCGCGCATAGCCAAACAGAATCCAGCCACGGAAGAGAAATTCCCAGCCGATAAGATCGAGGAACGTTGTCCATGGCAAGCCAGCGGTATATGGTTTGTAATACTTCTGCATGGATGCATCACCCCGCCCTAAATAATAAATAATCGGAGCCATCAAGAGAATGCCGAAAGCAGTAAGCAGAAGTCCAGCTTTCCAATCGCCGAGAGAAAAGCCAAATTCTTTAGGGTTTTCTCGAAAGAAAAGAACAATAATGATCAATGGAATGAAGAGATAGAGAATGACTCGATCCCAATAAATATTTCGTGTGAATTGATGATAGTAATCTACCATTAGCAGCAGCGTACTGATAATTGTGATGGTGACAACTTTCCAGTCAAAGTGTAGCTTTTCGCCGAGGAGGTATTTCATAGTTATCAGTTTTCAGTGGTCAGTAATCAGTAGGGGAAGTGCGTTTGATTTCCGCTTGGTCCCAATAGCTGGGATATTTTATCCGCGTCGCGGATCAGTTCAAAGCCCCAATTGACTGTCAACAAGAAAGCTGTGAATATCACCAGCGACACAATCAATTTTCCCTGCCATGGTTCATACCATCGCACACGAAGAGGTGCAAAGCCATTGACCCATACCTGCGCCGCAAGAATGGCGATATATGGCACTAGCGCGAGATGAAAGCGATCTTCAGAGAGAATAAATACATGCGGCAGGATATAACCTATAAATAAAAGGATTAACAAGATATGTTCCGGCCTCCAACGAAGGTATGCTAAACCAAACGCGGCGGAGATTGAGATAATCACGAAAGGCAGAAGCAATATTGTCGAAATTGTCAGCAATAATGGACGAGGGATGTATCCGATAAGGTTATTGGAATAGAAATACATTAGCACGCGTTTTTCAAGCCCGAAGAAAAATCCAAGGCGATTGATCGCAAGGGGAATAAATGTTTCTGGTTGAGCTTTGATAAATTGGATTGCCTTCTCAGTACCAATTCTGTCGCGTTCGGCGTCATCGAGAATGGTTAGAAGATCAAGCGAAGGACCGAATACGAACGATCCGTTTCCCTGTGGGTGATAACCAAGATATAAGTTGTACCCGAGTGAAGTTTCGATTCCTGTCAGTTTGTGATGCAATAACGAATTGCGAATTACCCAGGGGACAATAGTCAATGCAAAGGCTAATGCAATCAATATCGCTCCGCGTTTCTGTTTTATGAAGAACAATGCCCATACAACAGCAAGCCCAACAAAAGGGAGAATAACTGAGCGGGTAAGTGCTGTTAGACCAAGGAAAAATCCAGAAAGTAGATAATTGACAGGAATAGGTTGCTGAGTGGATTTGAGAAGAAAGAAGAAAGAGATGAGAAGTAGGATAAAAAATGGATTTTCTGTGCCGAGACCCAGTGGATAAATAAGAAGCATGGGATAACAAGCAACAATCCATGCAGAGATGCGCGCAGCACGTTCGGACCTTATGCCTCGCCCTTCTCCTACACGGAGAGGGGAAAATAATTTCTTTGCAACCCAATATGTCAATGGTGCAAGTGGCGCGCCGAAAAAAACGGCTTGCGCTAAACGAGCCGCGAAAAAACGCGAGAAACCTGTTCCGCTAAAGAAATAGACAAGCGCAAGAAATGTGGGATAGAGCGGCGCGCGAAAAGAAGTGGGTATGCCTCGGATAGGATCATATTCTTTAACAGTGGAAAGATCGAAGTCTACGTAAGGGGCGAGTTGATTTAAATCCTTTTGTGCGTACCAACGATATCCATTCCCCGAAACGATGCTGCGCGCCAGCATGTCGTATTGGAACATGTCATCCAGTCCGATTCCCAATCCACGCGCAAGGATGATGGGAATTAAACGCAAAATCAGTGCAACGATGAAAATTCGGAAAGCAAATGATTTGCCGCTCATCTCACAAATAAACTTTCACATGAATTGGTAGCTTGAAGTTCAAATAGGAAGGCAGGTGAATTATGCGGCACTCTGTAAACATAAACACGGACTGCGCTCATTTTACATTCATCTTCGCAATCCGTGTTCGAACAAGTACTTGTTGTTCTCGGCAATATGCCTATGCAAGCAAGCGTAGCTTCGCTTTGAGCACTTCAATGCGTCTTGCTAAATACGGCATAAAGTAGCCATCGTATTTCTCCCATAATTCGGAGCGCATCCAATCTGAGCCTGCGACGCGCCCGCGGCAATTCGCGGAGCCGCAGTAGCAATCGAATTCGTCATAAGGTGTAGAATCACACATGGCGTAATCGAAATTGAGTTCTTCTCCTGGATTGATGTCACGCATCGCGACTACACCAATTTGACCTGTCAAGCCAACATTTGGCTCGCAGGAGTGATTGAAACAATCAGCAGGTTCGAGTTTTTCGGGGGTCTCCAAGTACAAGCCTTCTTCAACCTGTAAAATTCGTTGCGTGAAAGTTGACATGTTTGGATCGAGTTTATCCGCGGTCACAATCCGACCGCCCCATAGCGATATTAATTCACCCTTCTGGATTGGCTCGCGAGCAAACACGCCGCAACCGCCTTTCTCTTCCAGAGGTCCCGATTCACATTTCGGGTTTAGATAGGAGTGATATTGACCGGTCATTTTATCCTTTCGTTTTGGTCCACAGGACTGCTTCACTTGTGAAGGCGTTTCGCCCAGAATATCTTCAGCATAAATGCCGAAGCGACAACACATTTTGGGAATGTCACCCTAAACGTTTAGCGAAGGGTCTCTATCATTCTGCTTAGAGATTCTTCGCGGAGTTTATCCTGCCGTCTCGCACTGACATGCTTGCGGCACGAACGGTGAGCAAGGCCGAAGGGCTCAGAATAACATGCTTGCAAACAAAAACAGCCATCCACAACAGCTCTTAACCACTGTGTTGACTGAAATTGCTTAAACATTCCCGCCGCCTCACCAAGTCTTAGTTGGAGGGCGGCGGAAGCCAAATTCAATCGTGGCAAACTTTAGAAAATGGGCACAAGCATTTCTTCATTCACACTCGTGCGAGTCTTGCAATAGATTCTCCTTGTTAGGTTGGGTGCAATTGTAACGGGTTAAGCCATGATGTCAATCTTTTGAGATAACGAATTTAGGATATTATTTCGCTCCACCTTCGGTATCTGAACTTTGTGCTGTGATTCTTTGCGCGATCAAAATCGGTAACGTTGTAAGGAGAACAACTAACATCGCTGTGACATTTGTGACCGGACGATTGCGCGGTCTCAGCATTTGGCTGTACATCCAGATGGGAAGGGTCTGTTGCAAGCCTGCCGTGAATGTCGTGACAATCACTTCGTCAAATGAAAGTGAAAATGCAAGAATGCCACCAGCTAGTAAGGCAGTCGCGATATTCGGGAAAATTATGTTCCAGAAGGTTTGAAATGAATTTGCTCCCAAATCCATGGAGGCTTCGATCATGGAACTACTTGAGCGGCGAAAGCGCGCCAGCACATTGTTATACACAACAACCACGCAGAACGTCGCATGACCAATCACAATCGTCCAAAATGAAAACGGGATTCCCATCAGACTGATGGCAGAACGAATGGCAATCCCTGTCACGATACCAGGTAATGCCAGGGGCAGTACGAGCAGGAAGGAGATTGTCTCTTTGCCAAAGAAGTTAAAGCGATAAACAGCCGCGGCAGCTAGAGTCCCTAAGATGAGCGCCATCACTGTCGCAATAATGGCAACTTTGAGTGTAAGGAGAAGTGCCGCCTGCATCTCAGGATTCGCTATGGCACGCGGAATCCACTTGAGGGTCAGTCCTGGCGGGGGGAAGGTATATCCAGATTGATCCGTTGTGAAGGAATAGAGAAAGATCAACCACAAAGGAATATGTAAAAAGAGCAATGCTCCAGCTGCACTGAGCTTTAGAAGCCAGGAAGCTTGGTCGCCGGAGTTTTGGGTTGTTTTTCTAAAGAGCATTGAAGGCTCCTAATCTTCGAGCGATCAATAAATAAACGATCATAATCACAATCGGACCCATCGTGAACGCAGCCGCCAGTGGGATGTTGCCTGATGTACCCTGATAGGTCAGCACTGCCTTGCCAATAAAGAAGCTGGAATTTCCAAACAAAGAGGGCACAATGAAATCACCCAGCGTAAGTGAGAATGTGAAGATTGAACCCGCCACAACGCCGGGAAACGCCAAAGGAAGAATGACATTGCGAAATGTTTGAGCAGGATTTGCACCCAAATCACTAGAGGCTTCGATTAAGGATTTGGGGACACGTTCAAGCGCGGTTTGAATGGGCAAGATCATATACGGTAGCCAGATATAAACGAAGACAAGAAAAACGCCTGTAATGGAAACTCCTAGTGAAGGACCACCCAGCAATTTTGAACTCAGATACCAATTCAGCAGGCCGTCAACGTGAATGAGTCGCGCAAACCATGAAATGATCCCTTCCTGTGCAAGGATCAGTTTCCACGAATACACACGCACGACATAGCTCGACCATAACGGCAATGTGATTGCCAGGTATAAAAATGTCTTCATGCGCGGCGATGCGAAGCGCGCCACGTAATAGGAGAGTGGAAAAGCAACGATAATACAAGCGATAGTTACGGTCAAAGCCATCAATGTGGTGCGAAAAAAAATTTGCAGGTTGGTAGGAATGAGCAGTTTGGCATAGGTCTTCAAAGTGAATTGATGCACTACCTGACCCGTAAAACTATCGAGCGAAAAGAAACTGTTGATGAGCATCGTCAGCAGCGCGCCGATGTACACCACTAAGAACCAGATTAACGGTGGTAGCAGCAACAACAATAAGATCAGTTTGGGGCGTAAATATAAATACGTAGAAATGCGTTGCAACACCTTAGCCTCCTACGTAACGGACGTGTTCTTTTTTCCAGAGCAGGCGAACTTTTTGATTCTTGATTTTCATCACATCCATTGAAGTTGTTTTCAAGTTTTGTTCGACAACGACCAAGTCACCACCATTCTCCAATTCAACAAGATAACGGGTATAAAGTCCCAAATAAATCACATCGCGTACCTTACCATCGGCGCAGAACATATCGCCATCGATGTTTTCGTTTACCGCGGCAAGATGGATTTTTTCAGGACGGATGGAAAATGTTGCATCTGAGCCAGTGATCCGTTTGGCGACTTCACCCGAAACGAGATTCGATACACCCACAAATCCCGCGACGAAAGGAGTGGTGGGATGTTCATAAATTTCAGCAGGCGCGCCTATCTGCTCGACCTTACCCTGATTGAAGACGGCGATGCGGTCGCTCATCGTTAAGGCTTCCTCTTGATCATGTGTTACAAAAATAAACGTAATGCCAACTCGGCGCTGGATCGCCTTAAGTTCGACTTGCATTTGCTGGCGCAATTTCAAATCCAATGCACCGAGTGGCTCATCGAGAAGGAGTACTTTGGGATGGTTGATCAAGGCCCGGGCAAGCGCGACGCGCTGACGTTGTCCGCCAGATAGTTGCGAGGGCTTGCGTCCAGCAAATCCAGCCAGTTGGACGAGATCAAGCATTTCATCCATGCGTTTCTCGCGCTCAGCTTTTGGCACCTTCTTGACCATCAAACCATAGGCAATATTTTCTCCCACTGTCATATGTGGAAACAAAGCATAATCCTGAAAGACCGTATTTACATCACGCTCATACGGCGGAAGATTGGAAACGTCCTTGCCATCCAAGAGGATTTGTCCCGAAGTAGGGCGATCAAAACCTGCTATCATTCGCAAACTGGTCGTCTTGCCCGAACCTGAAGGACCCAGGAGCGAAAAAAATTCACCGTCGCGAATTTGTAAAGATACATCATCAACTGCTTTTACAGATCCCACCATCTTATCTTGCTGGACAGAAAACACTCGACTGACGTTCTTAAACTCGATGGCTACTTGTTCGCTCATTGGTTGGCCTCATAGATGTAGGGACACAGCAAGACCCGAAATGGTTTTAACCATGATCCGTTACGCTGTGTCCCTACTTACAAACATAATCTTTACTGTCCAACAATCGCGGTGAACTCTTCGGTCCAACGGTCATAAGTCACACAATCGGACTGACCATTACCGCAATCTGCAATCGGGGTCTTCCAGAAGTAAATCTTATCGAAGTCATTGAAGCCATTGATCTTGCAACCGTCCGCAGTGAGCAACTCACTGGAAGTACAACCAGCGGGCACCGCAGGGTTGGAACCAAACCAAGCCGCAACATCGCCCTGAACCTTCGGGTCAAGCGAATGTTCAAGCCACAAATAGGCACACTGAGGATGCGGAGCCTTGGAGGACATCATGGTTGTATCTGCCCAGCCTGTTGCACCTTCAGAGGGGATCGTGCTGGCAATCGGCTGTTTATCCGCTTGCAGAAGATTTACTTGAAGGGGCCATGAGGGCGCTGCGGCGAATCCTTCGTTCTTGAAGTCTTCGATTTGAACCGTATAATCACCCCAATATTTAGGTGCGATCTTGCGCTGTTCCTTGAGTAAATCAAGCGCGGCATTGAACTGATCTTCAGTCAATTCGTATGGATCTGTAATTCCCAGTTCGGGATTGTGAGCCTTCAAATACACGGCGGCATCTGCGATGTAGATGGGACCCACATAGCCCTGCACGCGATCCTTATTGGGCTTGCCGTCAGGTAGATCCATTGGCTTGAATACAACATCCCAGGAGGTTGGGGCTTGCGGAAAAACGTTTGTGTTGTACATCAAAACATTGAGACCAAACTGGTAGGAAACACCATAGTGCTCAGGCGTGCCATCACCATTTTTGTCAACCGTGTGCCAGGGCGCATTCTGCAAGCGTGGATCTATAGTGCTATAAGATGGGATTTTGCTGATATCAATTTCCTGCACCGATCCACCGTAGACCAAGCGTAGGCTCGCATCACCAGAAGCTGTCACGAGGTCAAACCCACCTGAGTTCATCAACTGCACCATTTCATCAGAGGTAGCCGCATCCTTCACATTAACTTTGCAACCCGTTTCTTTTTCAAAGCCGGTTACCCAGTCATAGTTGGGGTCATTGGCGCCCCGTTCGATATACCCTGGCCAGTCAACGATATCCACTTCCCCCTCGTTCGCCCCTGTAGGTGCCTCCGTTGCAGCAGGAGCCTCAGTAGCAGGTGCTTCAGTTGCTGGAGCTTCTGTAGCAGGCGCTTGGGTTGCGGTTGGAGCGGAACCTCCGCAGGCTGCCAACAAAAGACTCGCTACGACAACCACAGCCATCAAACGAAAAACGTTCAGGTTGGACTTCATTTCTCTCTCCTTTGAATTATGGTCAGACGATCTCAGCAGAAACGAATAACTTATCTTTCGCAAACACCTCCTTTTGTATTGTCAACCAAGTTTACAATTCAATTATAGTAGACAGAAAATGGACGTCAACTGCCAATTTCCGATTTTTACACAGCGCATCTCTCTAAGCCGATACCGCCAACATGACCATAGCACGAAAACCCTTGTATGCCGATGCCATTTCTTGCGCGGTGAATGATATACGTGTCCCCTCACGCTTTGTAAATGGAATTGTCGCTGCTCGATCAGCCATATCCGATGTAAAAAATTCAACGGTCACAGTGATCGGCGTATCTAAAACAAACGGATCTGTTATATCCCCCTCAGCCAATCGTGCGACAGCGCGCTCCGCACTTAAGCAGATCATTCCTTGTGTAACCTGCGGAGCTAGACAATCCGCTGCAAATCGTCCCGATGCCTGTTTAACTACTGCGGTTTCTAAGTCACCAAGCAAATCTGTTACTTGCGCGCAAGCTGTCTGATCGCCAGAGACCATGATGATCGGCACACCAAAGTGACCTGCTACTGCCGCGTTCAATCCGTATTCGCCGGTCAACATATCATTCAACCAGACATTTGCAACAGTCTTCGATGACCATGTATGATCAAGAATTGCATTTGGCGATCCATTGCGCGCGTGATAGCCAATAAAGAAAACACCATCTACGCTTTCGTCAATCCCTTGCATCATCGAGAATGGAGAAGGGGAACCGGTATTCAAGCTCGCACGCGCATCAAGTTCCTCGATCAAAATGTTCGATCCATTCCAATGCCCATCTGCAACAATGACTTCATCCGCACCCGCATCGCACGCGCCGCGAATGGCAGCATTCACATCCTGAGTCATCAACTTGCGAAAACGCGCGTACTCTGCATGTCCCGGCGTGACCTGCTCCCATGTCGTCACACCAGTAATTCCTTCCATATCCGTTGCGATTAATATTTTCATGATGATTTTCCTTTGAGGCTCGGGCCTCCGTCCTCGGCGAGCGGAATTTTATTGACAATCCATCTTTCAACCAGTTTGCCAACCAAAGGATAGCGATAATCTTCGCCCTTAAGCACGCGGTAGCCTGCCCATTGCCCCAAGATATGTAATAACGGTATAAATAAAATAATCAAAAGAGAGATCAATAATGGCACAATGAAAACAACCATGCCAAATATATCCATTGATGAATTGAAATCTGTTTGGCCAATTGTGCCTATTGTGGCAATCAGTGAAAAAAACCCAAATAAATACAGAACTCCCGCGACAAAATAAAGGATGGTTGTTCCGGCTTGGAATACCAAAGTTTGTATGGATTGGAATTTCAAGAAATCACTGCGTTTGCCATAAAGGATCCATGCCGTCAGCGGTGCAAGCATTCCCCAAAGGATGATGAGGACGCTGAAATGTCCCATTGCTGCTACCCAGCGGACCTCGCGATCTTCATTCAGCCATACTTTTTCTTCTAATCGCTGGGCTGGAGCATACTCTAAATAATATGCCAGCCGATTTCCTATAAGTGGATAGCGAAAATCTTTTCCGAGCGCGCAGGCGACCGCACCAATAATTGGTAGTAAAAAGTACAGAGCGAAAAACCCAAATAGCACAATGAAAATAATGATCGCTCCAGTTCCTAGAGCGGCATTCATGTTTTCGCCTCGTCCACCGTCTAATCCCGCTATGACAAGCAAGATAATTCCAGTCATAATGATGATAACCAAGTATGACAAAATCCAAATAGTAAAGCCCAGTGATTGATATCCTAATGCCTGCAAACTCTGGAACGACGCGTAATTCGACTTGCGTCGCTGGTCTGACCAACCAATGATTGGCAAAAGAATACCCATGCCAAACGCAAGGGAAGAAAGATGCGAGATGACAGCCCAAATGCGATCTTCGGTGGTTGAGGTGGAGTTCATAAGACGTTGCGCAAATATGTCGTAGTCAATAATAATTATGTCAGGCTACCCCTCAGGGCGCTGCGCAGAAAGCCTGACCTACAGTTCTGTATAGCATCCATTTTATCAGAGAGAGAAATATAACGTATAATCCCGAGAGATGACCCGTTTTGGAGGATAAATGGCTGATCTGGCTGTGTTTTCTCTGAGTGAAGAGCATAAAATGATACGTGATGCCGCGCGCGATTTTGCCCAAAATGAAATTGTGCCTATTGCGGCTGAGTTCGATGAGAGTGGGGAATTCCCACACGAAACCATCAAGAAAATGGGCGAAATGGGTTTTATGGGGATTGAAAT